>Ga0256834_1002178_pt1 | contig 12577 bp, 10 predicted proteins | sample 4281140metaG_FD_190536 | JGI IMG/M metagenome (GOLD analysis project Ga0256834, IMG submission 190536) | Hydrothermal vent microbial communities from East Pacific Rise, Pacific Ocean - 4281-140 | ecosystem: Environmental > Aquatic > Marine > Hydrothermal vents | place: Pacific Ocean: East... | reverse complement strand
ATAAGGGCCTACGCTACGGATGCGCCGGACAAGATCGTCGTGGAACGCAAAACGGTATTCGTCTATCCCAGATGGGATATAGTGCAGAAAAAGATCAAGAGCCAATAGCGTAAAGCAGCAATCGGCGGGCTCGTTACGATGGTGTTCGGAGCGCAGTGTAGTATGTGATGGCGATCGGTATAATAGGCGCGATCGCAGGAGAGAATTTCTAAGGATATGGGCGGGTATGATATAAAATACCGCTTCCAAGAATATCAGGGAGGTATTGAATGAGAAGAAAAGTATTGATACTCGGAGGCGGGTTCGCAGGCGTGGAAGCGGCTATATTCCTTCGGAAAAAGGGATATTCGGTGACGTTGATCTCCGATCGTGACTTTTTCTATATCTATCCGACTTCGATCTGGATACCGACCGGAGAAGCGACCATGGAGGATGTGAGTATTCCCCTGAAGGATCTGGCCGACGTACACGGTTTCGAGTTGATAGTGGACAGTGTCGAGCAGATCCGGTCCAAAGAGCGCAGGGTAGTCTGCAAAAACGGTGAATACCTGTGCGATTATCTGGTTATAGCTATGGGCAGCGGCAAGGTGAAGCACGAAGGGAGCGAACACTTCCTCTCCATCTGCGGCAAGCCAGACGAGGCTTTGAGAATAAAGGAGCGCATCGACGATTTGATAGCGAGGGGAGGCGGCAGGATCGCCATGGGGTTCGGCGGCAATCCGAAAGATCCGAGCAATGTTCGCGGAGGCCCAGCTTTTGAAGTGCTCTTCAATGTTCACAATATGCTCAAAAAACGCGGTATACGGGAGCGCTTCGAGCTTACCTTCTTCGCTCCGATGCAAAAGCCCGGCGCAAGAATGGGGCCTCAGGCTCTGAAGATGATGGATCTCTATTTCAAGAGGCTTGGGATCAAAAAACATTTCGGCAAGAAGATAAAAAGGTTTGAAGAGGGGGGAATAGTTTTCGAAGACGAGAGCAGGCTGGAGAGCGATTTTACAATGTTCATTCCGGCAGGGGACGGCCATCCTGTATTCAAAAACTCCGACTTGCCGCTAAACGAGGCGGGGCTGATCCGCATCAACGACTATTGCGAAGCGGTTCACGACTACGATGAGACGCCTGAGCGATACAACATATTCGCCATCGGGGATTCGGCGGCGATCGACGGGCCCGACTGGCGCGCCAAACAGGGGCATATCGCCGAAGTGATGGCGAGAAATGTCGCATTCAATATCGATGCCATAGCAAAAGGAAGCGACGAGCGAAAAGGGTATCTGGAGCACCTTAATATACTCTGCATCATGGATAGCGGCGACGGCGCCGCATTCGTGTATCGCGACAACAGGGGCGGAAAGATGATACCTATGCCTGTCGTAGGTCACTGGCTCAAGAAGGGGTGGGGTTGGTACTGCCGCAACTCGAAACTGGGAAAGATCCCGAGAATACCGGGACTGTAAAAAGGAAAAAATATGATAGAAGTATTGACATTTAAAGAGAAGTATCCGATATTCAAGGTAGAGATATCAAAAGAGAGATCGAGCCTCAAGAGCGTAGACGATCTGCTGGAGGCTTTGAAGAAGCGTATAGAAGCGCACCCTGTAGCGGTTTATATAGGGGTCTTCGATCACTACTCACATACCGCCTCCCTGAAAGAGGGGGAGATAGGTGAAGGTATAGCCGCCGCCAAAAATATTATCTTCTGTTTCGGGAAGGAGCTGCTTTTGCCGGAGGTGACGGCGCTTAGACCCCGTTCCATCGGAATATGCGACCTTGGCGATCGCTTTGTATTGTCATTCATGGAGGCTCCAAATCCCCAGGCAAACGATGCGATGAAGCAGTGGGCGGAGGATTTGGCAAAAGGCGTGTGATGTTGAAAAAAAGAGGAGCTTCGCCGTACGGGAAAAGAGGCGGAGCTCCTGTCAGGGCGTTTCGTCTACTCTTTTTCGGCCCCCTTGTTCTGGGGAGCCTGCTTCATATGATCGACTCTCTTTTGCACAGAATCTGATATAATCTTTTATAAAAAGGGCACCCCATGACCTACCTGAGCGTTATACTTGCGGCCATGTTCATCTCGGTAGCCATCAACTCCCTTCTGAAGAGAGCCGGGGTACCTACGATCATCGGCTATATCGCTACCGGCGTCGCTATCTCGGCTATGTTCGGCTTTCACAAAGGAAATATCGACGAGCTGAACGAGATAGCGGAGTTCGGGATAGTTTTCCTGATGTTCACGATCGGCCTCGAGTTTTCATTCAGGCAGCTTGTGGCGATGAGGCGAGAGGTGCTGCTGTTCGGGTCGATGCAGCTGCTGTTGAGTGCGGCGGTTTTCGGCATGGCGGCCTACTGGTTCGGCATGAAGATAGAAGGAGCGATCATAACGGGGTTCGCTCTTGCGCTCTCTTCTACCGCTATCGTCTTGAAGACGCTGAATGAAACGGGGCAGATTCAGGCGCCGTACGGCAGAAAGTCGGTGGGCATCCTGATCTTCCAGGATATGGCTGTCATACCGATACTTCTTATGATCACGATCTTCTCCTCCAACAGTACCGATATAGTCGGAATGCTCCAGATGATCGCGATAGATGCGGTAATCGTCGGGGTGACGATATATCTGCTCGGCAAGTATGTGTTCGAGTGGCTTCTCGGATGGATAATAAAAGCCGACTCTTCGGAGATATTCATGGGTACGGTGCTCTTTTTGGTGATAGGCTCCGCCGAGCTTGCCCATCTGTTCGGTTTCACCTACTCTCTCGGTGCCTTTTTGGCGGGAATGATGCTCGCGGAGACAAAATACAAGTATCAGATAGAAGCGGAGCTGATCCCTTTTAGAGACCTGCTTCTCGGGCTCTTTTTCGTTACCGTAGGAATGCAGATCGATCTTTCCGTAGTGGCCAAAAATCTCGGCTGGATCGTTGCGGCGGCAATCGTCATCATGGTCGTCAAGTTTCTGGTCATACTCTTTTTCCTCCGCTTCTTCACCAGAATGCGTGTCGCTCTCAAAACCGCGCTGGCACTTTCGCAGGTGGGAGAGTTCTCTTTGGCTGTCTTCGCACTGGCGTCATCCAGCGATCTGCTCGATCCGAGATCCGTTCAGATACTCCTGGCGGCCGTAGTGCTCTCCATGATCGTATCCGTCTTCATACTCGCGAACATCAGGAGAATAGCGGATCTTTTCTATCGGGAGCCGGAGCCGGAGCCTATCTTGCACTCTACGGGATTTAGAGACCACGTCGTAGTCTGCGGGTACGGTCCGCTTGGCAGATATGTGGCGGCGGAGCTCAAAAAGCAGGGCGTACAGTACGTGATACTGGAGCACGATATTCATCGTATGGAGCTGGGGCAGAAGATGGGAGAGCCGATCTTTTTTGCGAATGCCGCAAACGAAGAGGTGCTGAAAAACTTTGATGTGGACAAGGCGAGCGCCGTAATCGTGGCAGTGGACAATCCGCACCACTTGAGACTGATCTGCGAAGCTCTCAATCGTGTCGCTCCGATGGCCAATGTGGTGGTCAAGGTACAGAGCGAAACGGAAGCGCAGATGATCGACGATCTGAAGATAGACCATCTGGTGATCCAGAGTGAAGAGATGGCAAAAAGACTTGTGGCCGAAGCCATGAGATGCAGGCTTGGCTTTTAGCGCTTGCCTCTTTGTGCAAGGCGCCTCTTAGCACCTCTTTGATAAAATTCCGGATCAGACCAATCAAAGTGACGGTGAGGCGGATATGACAAAATATATTTTCGTAACGGGCGGAGTTTTGAGCTCTCTTGGCAAGGGGATCACGGCAGCGAGTATCGGGACGCTGCTCAAGCAGACGGGGCTTGATGTCTCCATCCTGAAGATGGATCCTTATCTCAATATGGACCCCGGGACCATGAGTCCTCTTGAGCACGGCGAAGTCTTCGTCACTGCCGACGGCGCGGAAACGGACCTCGATCTTGGCCACTACGAGCGTTTCTTGAATGTGGATCTCGGCAAAAAGAACAACTTCACCACGGGCCAGATCTACCACTCCGTTCTCACGAAGGAGCGCAAGGGGGAGTATCTCGGGAAGACGATCCAGGTTATCCCGCATATTGTAGGAGAGGTGAAGCAGCGGATATTCGAAGCGGGCAAAGGAAAAGATATTCTCATCGTCGAACTTGGCGGTACCGTCGGAGATATCGAAGGACTGCCGTTTCTGGAGACTATCCGCCAGATAAAGCATGAGCTCGGCAGCGAGCGGGTAATAAATATCCATGTCACTCTCGTGCCATACATTCAGGCTGCCGGAGAGCTGAAGACAAAACCTACCCAGCATAGCGTGCAGGAGCTAAGACGTATCGGTATAACTCCGCATATGATCATAGCCCGTTGCGAAAAGCCGCTTCCCAAAGAGCTTCGCAAGAAGATCGCCGTAAGCTGTGACGTGGATATGGATAGCGTCATCGAGTGTATGGATGCGCCGACGATCTATCAGGTACCTCTGAATTTCCTCAAAGACGGCATCATGCACCCTCTCATCAAGCGGTTCCGCCTGACGGATGCGGAGCCCAATATGGAGGAGTGGGATATTCTGGTAAAAAGAATCATCGCACCGCGCGACGAGATAACCATCGCGTTCGTTGGAAAGTATCTGGATCTGAAGGAGTCCTACAAATCCTTGACGGAGGCTCTCATCCATGCCGGCGCCGCTCTCGATACCAGAATCAACATACACTGGGTGGATAGCGAAGATATAGAAGAGAAGGGTGTCGAAGAGACGATCGGCGATGTAGACGGGATACTGGTCGCCGGAGGATTCGGCGTAAGGGGCGTTGAAGGAAAGATAGAGGCGATAAGGTATGCGAGGGAGAATGAAATTCCGTATCTTGGGATATGTCTTGGAATGCAGTTGAGCCTCATAGAGTATGCGAGAAACGTTTTGGGGATAAAGGAGGCCAATTCCGTAGAGTTCGACCCCGAGACCGAAGAGCCGGTCATATATCTTATAGACGAATTTATAGACCGATCCGGCCAGAAACAGGTGCGTACACACAAAAGTCCTCTCGGCGGAACCATGCGCCTTGGTGCATATCCTTGCGAAATAAAAGAGGGGAGCAGGCTCTTTGAAGCCTATGGAGGCAAAAAGATCATCTATGAGCGCCATAGACACAGATATGAGGCGAACCCTGCATATCGAAAGAGGCTCGAAGAGGGCGGAATGATCGTATCGGGCGAGTCCAACGGGCTCATAGAGGCTGTCGAAGTAGAGGGGCATCCGTGGTTCGTGGGTGTGCAGTTCCATCCGGAGTTCACATCCAGACTGCAAGATCCCAACCCATCCATACTCGCGTTTGCAAAGGCCTCTCTCGCAGCCAAAAATGCAGACAATGAGTAGAGCGGAGAGAGCAGGATTATCCGATAGCAAGGAGCGGTTGCCGCGTCTTACAAAAGAGAAGATAAAGAGTCTGCTTGCGGCGCGCTTTTCGGAGGGATTCAAAAAGCTCAAAGATATTCCCGATCCTTTCGAACTGCACGATATGAAGAGGGCCGCCGATAGAATCGTACGGGCCATAAGAGACAAAGAGCGCATTGTCGTGGTGGGCGATTACGATGTGGACGGTGTCGTCTCCGCCGCGATAATGGAAGAGTTTTTCGAACTGATAGGGTATCCGGTCGATACGATCATTCCAAACAGGTTCAAAGACGGTTACGGTATATCTTCCGGGCTTCTGGAGAAAATAGAGGCCGATCTCATTATTACGGTCGACAACGGCATCACTGCATTCGAGGCTGCGAATGAGTGCAAGAGTCGCGGTATCGATCTGATAATTACGGACCACCATACGGTAGCCCGGGGAGTGCCGGACGCATATGCCGTCGTAAATCCAAAAAAACGGGAGTGCAGTTTTGCCTATCCGGAGATATGCGGAGCGCAGGTCGCCTGGTTTCTTGTGGGTGCACTGAAGATCAGACTCGGTATAGATCTTTCGATGTCCCGCTTTCTCGATCTTCTTGCGCTGGCGATCGTGGCCGATGTGATGCCCCTCGTTTCGATAAATCGTCCACTGGTGCAAAGAGGCCTGGCTATGATTTCCGTTTCCAGGCGTCCCGCGTTCGAGGCGGCGAGGGCCTATCTTGGAAAGAGCAGCTTCGCATCCATGGATATCGGATTTGCGGTAGCGCCGAGAATAAACAGTGCCGGCAGAATGGCCGATGCTACCGAAGCGCTGAAATTTTTAAGGTCCAAAAACCTCTCGGAGGCGAGCAGGCGCTGGCTCAGGCTCGAAGAGCTCAACCGCATGCGGCGCGCTACCGAAGCGGAAGCTACGGAGGAGGCGATAGCGATGGCCGACCCCGACGCTCCGGTAATAGTGGTAGCCAAAGAGGGGTGGCACGAAGGGGTGGTAGGGATCGTCGCCTCTCGTCTGGCGGAGCGTTTCGGTAAGCCCTCTATCGTATTGAGTATACAGGGCGGTCGTGCCAAAGGTAGCGGCAGGAGTGTGGGGGAGGTCGATCTTTTTGCACTTTTGCAAAGCTGCGAAAAGTATCTTCTCGGATTTGGCGGCCATAAAATGGCGGCGGGACTCGCTGTGTCCGTCGACTCTATCGATCTTTTCAGGAAGGAGATATGCGCAGTTGCCGCAAAAATAGACCCTTCGCATTTTGTCTCTGCCGACAGGATCATGGGCGAACTGCCGCTTTATGAGATAGACTGGGAGTTGATGGAGATTTTACAGAGCTACGAGCCTTACGGAGAGGCCAACGATCGTCCGCGATTTCAGATTAGCGGGGTCAGGGTGCTGGAGGTACGCCGTCTGGGTGCGCAGGGCAACCATCTCAAACTTCTTGTAGGCGACGGCCGAAATACTCTCGAAGCGATTCGGTTCGGATTCGACAAAGAGGTAAGGAAGGGGGAGATCCTGACGATGGTAGGGTCGCTTCAGATCAACGAGTTTAACGAAAGGCGTTCCATACAGATGCTCGTGGATAAGATAGTATTTAAGTAGAGAGTACTATAATATTTAAAATTGCATAAAATCCGGGGGTAATACCATGAATAAAAAAGAGTTCGCAAAGAGCAGGGATGCCGTAGAAGAGGCTCTCGGAAAAGAGGGGCTGAGCCGTCGTGACGCCTTGAAGCTTATGGGTGTTGGCGGCGCCGCGGCCATGATGGGAGCCACCCCCGCATCGGCCGAGGAGGAGGGCGCTCCCTCCAGCGATGCCAAAGCCGGTATAGTCGTAGTCGGAGGCGGAACCGGCGGTGTTTTGATAGCCGCCAGGCTCAGGAAAGCGGCTCCAAATGCCGAGATAACCGTAATAGCCCCCAACGATATACATCTCTATCAGCCGGGACAGGTCTTTATGGCGGCAGGCCTCTATACGGAAGACGAGATTCGCAAGCCGAACTCTGATCTCATGCCTGACGGTGTCAAGTGGATCAAGGACGAGGTGAAGGTTTTCGATCCTGACTCCAACCTGGTCGAAACCGCCAAAAACGGCAAGGTGAAGTATGATTTTCTGGTAGTGGCTACCGGTCTTCAGTACGACTACGAAGGGATAGAGGGGATGAGGCCGGAGCTGGTAGGACGCGACGGTATCTCGAGTGTCTATCTGAACGATCCTCTAAAAGGTACCGCCAGAGGCGGCACGGCCACCTGGGAGTGGTTCAGGCAGCTTAGAGCGGCAGCGGAGAAGGCGAGCGAGTCCGCACCGATCACCGCGATATATACGCAGCCGGATACGCCTATAAAGTGCGGAGGGGCCCCGCAGAAGATTCTCTATCTTAGTGACGACTTTTTGCGCGGAAACGGTCCCACAGGCGGTCTCGATGTCCACAAAAACGTAAAAGCTCTCTTTTGCAAAAAGGGTGACAAGCTCTTCGGTCTGCCGGAGTACAACAAAACTCTCGTGGATGAAGTAACGCCGATGTACGGCAACATAACCGACAAGTGGAACCATGTTTTGCGCAAAATAGATCCCGAAAAGAGGATCGCGACATTCGAGCACACATACCAGATAAAAGGGGAGTACGATCCCGATCTGGAAGAGTACGATATGATCACAAAGAGGGAGACCGTGGAGATCGGGTACGACTTCATCCATATCGTACCGCCCATGAAGGCTGTGGACGCGGTAGCAGATTCGCCTCTTGGCTGGCCCAAGGGTACGGCCAAGGGGTGGCTGGCATGCGACAGATATACTCTTCAGCATATGAAGTACAAAAATGTTTTCGGGATAGGAGATATTCTGGGAATTCCTCTCGGCAAGACCGGAGGCTCGGCGCGTCACCACGGGCCCGTAGTGCAGGAGAATCTGATCGCCGCTATGGAAGGAAAGGATCTGCCGGCAAAGTTCGACGGGTATACCGTGTGTCCTTTGAAGACCCAGTACGGAAAGATAATGCTCGCGGAGTTCAATTACGACGGTCCGGCTCCCTCCTTTCCTCTCGATCCTGCCAAGCCGCGCTGGATCTGGTGGGCTTTTGACCTCTATATGCTCAAGCCGATGTACTGGAATCTGATGATGCGGGGGCTGATGTAGGAGAGGCTCTTTTGCCGAAAGAGCCTGCCGGCACCACCTCGTATGAAACGCTTCAAGATCGAACTTGCCGTCTATTTGGTACTTTTTTTGCTTCTCTCCTGCACGATACATATGAACGCCTGTCTGGATGAGCCGGTATCGCATCTCAAAGCTCTGCCTCAGAGCCCTTTGGGTATGCTTCATCCGTTTTATCTCACGTTTGCCGCCTACCTTGTCATATTGCCTTTCAGGCTGGCGGTTTGGAAGGTGAGAAAAGTTTTTCGCACAAGGAAGAGTTAGATGGAATACTATAACTGGATACTCGCTTTTCATGTTATGAGCTTCATGAGCTGGATGGCGATGCTTTTCTATCAGCCCAGACTCTACGTCTACCACCAAGAGAATGCGGACAACGAAGGCTTCGTAGAGGTGGTGAAGATTCAGGAGGAGAAGCTGTATAAATATATAGGTGTTCCCGCCATGTGGGCTACGATCATAAGCGGAACCGCCATGATAGCGCTCAATCCTGCCCTGTTCAAAAGCGGCGGCTGGCTGCATGTCAAGCTTACTGCCGCTATTTTGCTCGTTGCCTATCACTTCTCTTTGGGATGGTTCAAAAAGAGACTTCATGAGGGAAGCTGCATAAAGAGCGGGAAGTTTTTCCGCGCTTACAACGAGGTACCGACGATTCTCATGATAATAATCGTCATAATGGTGGTGGTAAAGCCGATATGAAGCAGGATAAGGATGAACGACTCTTCTTCTCTGCCGCACTCAATCGCGGAGTGGTGAAGTCGCATATAGAGTTCGTAAAAAGGAACGGGGTCTCCCTGGCCCTTTTGTGCTTCTCCCTGAAACTTCCGGAGCCCAAAGAGAAAATGTTTGAAGATGCGGTCGTGGCTCTTGAGGAGCTTACCGACTTTTCGGTTCTGCTATTGTGCGAAAAGGGGCTTCTTTTTACCTTTTTGAAAGATCTGCATCTGCACCGTGCCGTACAGGTAGCCAAAAATATCCAGGAGACTCTTCATAAGGATACAGGTGTTTACATGAACCATGCGGCACTTACGATAGTCGATGAAGAGGATAGCTACGACTCTCTTGTCGAGAGAGTGCAAAGATATATGAAACAGGCGGAAAAGCTGGGCGAAGGGAAGATCTGCTACGGTACCGCCAAGTATGATTTCTGCACACAGGGCGGCGAAGAGGAGATTTTCGTCAACTTCTTTGCGGATCAGAAAAAAGTCACTCTCTACAACTTCTACAACGGCATGCCTCTTAGCGAAGAGGTTAAGGTGCTTGGCTACTCTGGCGGTCTTTTACGGTTGAAAACTTCGCTCGCAAAAGCCGCTTTTTTGAAAAACGAACCTTTTACTTTTTTGAAGCATCCGCTCCTTCCGGACACCATAAAAGCCGATATCGCCAATGCGGTTCCCAACCGTGCGGAGGTCGTGTTGACGAATCTTAGATTTATAGACAAGTCGCCGGTTGACAGGGAGAATATCAGGGTCATGCCTGATGAGCCTATCGACGTGGCCATAGAGTGTGCCGACGGTTCGGAGATTTACGGAACGATTCACAGCCTCGCGGTCAACTCGATAGCGGTCAAGCTCAAAAATCCAAAAGATGCCGACCGGTGCCTATCGGAAAGAGAGACACACGTCATGCTCGCATTCGATCTGAAAGAGCAGCAGCAAAAGAGTGCGCATATCAGGATTTCGGCCATGCTTTTTAACCGCGAGCAGGATCAGGCGGTATTCGCCATATACCCGAACCACTTTTTCAAACAGAAGATAGAGGGGTATATCGCTCTACAGCAGAGCCGTCTTATTACGATCATGCAGAAGATGGTTTTGAATTTCTATCAGGGATAGGTGCGGCAGGGGCTACTTGTATTCGTCCATGGATAGATAGCCGCCTACAAGCAGGAGGATTGCCGCGGTTATGTTTATAAAAAGAATATGCCTGGTACCGTTGTCCTTTTGCAAAAGACCGGCAACAGGCTCCGCGATCTGCTGCGATTCGTGATAGCCCCAGTAAAAGAGGCCCATCGCTACGAAGAGCAGAAAGATACCCACACTTTTGAGGGGACTCTTTTTCTCCTCTTTTTTCATGCGCAACCCTTATATAGGCAGAACGCGAATGTTTGGATCGAGCTTCTCTTTAAGGACCGACTCTATGGCATAGAGTGTACCGGTAGTGGAGCTTGCGCACCCTGAGCATGCACCGAGGTACCTGATATAGACATCTGTATACTGTCCGTTTTGCTTGACATCGAGAACCTCCATATTCCCGCCGTCCATGATGAGGTACTGGCGTACGCTCTCGTCGATTACACTGTCGATCGCCTTGATCTTTTGAACGAGAGTCATGTCGTTGAAGGAGACCTCTTCGCCAGAAGCCTGTTTTTCGACAGTCTCTTTGAGTTTCTCCTCCTCCATCTCCTTGCGTACCTCAGCGAGAATGTCTACAAGGTAGTATTCGCGCTCTTCATGGCCGCCCGGCTTGATACAGCTTTTGCAGAAGGCGCCGGCCTTGGTGTAGTCCGTGATCTCTTCGACCGTTTTGAGATCGTTTAGTTTGATAACTTCCCTGATGGTCCCGAGGCTTACGCGAGCACATTCGCAGACTATGATTTCATCTTCGAAGCTGTCCATGTCTACACCCTTGTAGATGGAAGCGGCCTTTTTGATGACATCGTATGCCATTACCGAGCAGTGCATCTTCTGCGGCGGTACAGCAGGTACGTCAGGCGTGTCGCGCATCGCTTTTTCGACGTCGATATTGGTTATCTTGACGGCTTCGTCGACCGTTTTTCCTTTACAGAGCTCTACCATAGTGTCGCTGCTGGCTATTGCGGTACCGCATCCGAAGCTTTTGAATTTCGCATCGAGTATCTTGTCGGTTTTCGGATCCACGATCCAGTAGAGTCGTACCGCATCGCCGCAGCTCTCCGCTCCGAAATCTGCTACTATCAGCTCTCCGCCGAGGCGTTTTGCATCCTCTTCCGTAAGTTCGCCCTGGTTTTTGGGGTTGTTCATCAGCTCCTGTACTTTCTGGCTGTACTCTTCCCAGATGCTGCCGCCTATCAAATCCTGTTTTGCCATAATATTCTCCTGATAATTCTTACTGTTTCTCTTTCATGCTTTCGGGCAGATACGCATACGAACTCGAAATAGCCCGAAGCCTTTCGACCGCTTTTTTGAAAGCCTCTATCGTATAGTCTATCTCCTCTTCGGTATTGAAGCGGCTCAGACTCAGCCTTACCGCAGTATGGGCAAGCTCGCTGTCGGCTCCCACTGCGGTCATGATGGGGTTGGCTTCCAGATCTTCGCTGGCGCAGGCGCTTCCTGTGCTGGCGGCGATACCTGCACGGTTCAGATCCCACAGCATGGCTTCACCCTCGACACCGCGGACCGATACCAGGATGGTATTCGGTGTACGGTTTTCTCTCGGACCGACGCTGTAGATATCCGGTATCTCCAAAATGGCGTCTTCGAGTTTGTCTCGCAGCCGCCGGACATTCTGCTCTTCGAACTTCAGATAGTAGTCTGCAAGCTCGATCGCTTTGCCCATGCCTACTATGCCCGGCACATTTAGTGTTCCGGAGCGACGGCCTCCCATATGCTCTCCCCCATGCAGCAGCGATGTCAACGGCTGGCCCTTTCTGATATAGAGTGCGCCGACCCCTTTGGGCCCATGAAACTTGTGGGCCGAAAAGCTCATGAAGTCGACACCCGCCTTGATGACATCTACGGGAATTTTGCCGATTGCCTGTACTCCGTCCGTATGAAACAGCACGCCCCTTTCTTTGCAGATCTCCGCTATCTGTTCGACCGGAAATATGGCGCCCGTTTCGTTGTTGGCCCACATGATCGATACCAGAGCGGTCTTGTCGGTGATGAAGTCGGCCACCGTGTGGGCCTCTACGACCCCCTCTTCGTTTACCGGCAGGTATGTGATACGCACTCCCTGCTCTTCGAGCCATCGGCACGTCGCCGTGATCGACGGATGCTCCACCTCGGTGGTGATGATATGATCCTTTTCGCCGTTTTTGATCAGATCGAAGTATACCCCCTTCAGGACCCAGTTGTTCGA
>Ga0256834_1002177_pt1 | contig 12579 bp, 13 predicted proteins | sample 4281140metaG_FD_190536 | JGI IMG/M metagenome (GOLD analysis project Ga0256834, IMG submission 190536) | Hydrothermal vent microbial communities from East Pacific Rise, Pacific Ocean - 4281-140 | ecosystem: Environmental > Aquatic > Marine > Hydrothermal vents | place: Pacific Ocean: East... | reverse complement strand
AACTGACTCGTTAATAACCTCTTCTAACTTGGCTGTTTTAATGGTACGAATACCCTCTCTAATTCTATCAAATACAATAACTGTATCGTTCAGAGAGTAACCCAAAATGGTTAGCATGGCTGCCAAAATAGGCAAGTTAATTTCAACTTGAAACAGTACCAACATACCTGCTGCAATGGTAATATCATGCATTAGTGCCATAATAGAAGCCACAGCAAAACGCCACTCAAATCTAAATGAGATATAAATTAAAATACCAAGAATAGAAAAAAGCATTGCCATTAGACCTTTGGTTTTTAACTCATCACCAACTGCCGGTCCTACCATATCTACACGTCTGATTTCAAAATCACCAGAACCATCTAATATTTTAGCAACTTCATCACCAACATCTGAGTCAACAGCTTTTGATGAGTTTTTTGTACGAATAACGATTTCAGAGTCAGAACCAAAAAAGGTTACATTTGCACCTTTAAAGTTGTCACTCTCACTCATAAGTGTTCTAACTTTTTCTATGGGTGCATCACCTTTGTACTGAACCTGAATAAGTGTTCCACCAGCAAAGTCAATACCGTAGTTTAAACCTTTTGTAAACAGAAGTCCCAAAGAGAGAACAACCATAATAACAGACAAAATACCAAAACGTTTGGCAACTGTCATAAACCCAACAGACTTTTTATATTTAAATACTTCCATTATTTTGCTCCTTTCTCTTTTTTAATTCCAAACCAAAAACCAAGTTTGTTTTTGTCTATCTTCGGTAACAACCATTGGTAAACACCATGAGTACCTAAAATAGCTGTTAACATAGAAGCCAAAATACCAATACTAATGGTCAAAGCAAAACCTTTAATAGGTCCTGTTCCATAAGCATAAAGTACCACTGCTGCGATAAGCGTTGTAACGTTCGCATCCCAAATAGCTGTAAAGGCATTGTTGTACCCCTGCTCTATTGCTTTGGTTATGGAAGAGCCTTGATGTAACAATTCACGTATACGCTCGTTAATAATAACGTTTGCATCAACAGCCATACCGACGGTCAGTACAATACCAGCCATACCCGGTAGTGTTAAGGTCGCTTCAAAAAGTGACATAACAGCCAAGATAAGGAAAAGGTTTGCAATCAGTGCCATGTTAGAGATAACCCCTGACATACCATAGTAAACAATCATAAAGAGTACGACCATGAAAAATCCAAGTGCTAATGCAATAGATGAAGCCTTAATAGAATCTGCACCAAGACTAGGTCCAACACTTCTTTTCTCTTCTACTTGAACAGGAGCCAGTAAAGCACCTGAACGTAAAGCAATCGCAACATCATGTGCCTCTTCTGCTGTAAAGTCACCCGTTATCTGAACTCCACCACCACCGATTCTGGTCTGAACATGTGGTGCTGTGTAAACTTGACCATCTAAAACAACTGCCATTCTAGCTTTAGTTTTAGAAGCCTTATCTGTAAAGTCACCAAATATTTTCGCCCCTTGTCCGTTTAGAGAAAAGTTAATAAGTGGTCGGTTACTGTCTTTTTCATACCCAACTTGTGCATCAGTCAACATAGACCCATCTAAGATAGGAATAGAGTATAAAAGATACTTTGTACGGTTATCCTTTACATCTGGTAAGATTACATCTCCATACTGTTGTGCTTCTGCATCTGTCATGCTATAGAGACGATTAAATCTATCTTCATCAACAGCCATCATCTGTAGGTGAGCAGCTTTTGCGATTAAGGCACGTATACGTTGCTCATCTTCTGCTGTTTTTATACCTGGAACTTCTACTAAAATCTTATCCAGTCCCTGCTTCGCCACTGTAGGCTCTGCTAGTCCGAACATGTTTAGACGATTTCTGATGGTATCAACAGCTTGGTCAATAGCATTTTTCTCTGTCGTTTTAGCCAACTCTGGACTTAATGTCATTTCATAAACAAGAGCATCTTTTTTAATAGCCACTTCTTTAAATTCATCAAGTAGAAGCTTATCTACTTTAGGAACATCATCTTTATCTAATAGTTCAAATATAACTTTTCCGTCAGATATTTTAAGATCTTCAAAAACAATATCTTCATCTTCAAGGTTATATTTAATACTGGTACCAATAGATTTCAATTTAGACTCAAGTGCCACTTCTGTTTTTACAGAAAGTAACATATGCAGTCCACCTTGTAAGTCTAATCCAAGGGTAATCTTCTTACCTGTGGTATTGCTGTCTTCACTTTGCATTAATGAAGGAATAGAAAATACTACCCCAAACAAAAAGGCAAATAAGAAAACAACAACTCTATAATTTAACTTTCCCATTGATTACGCTTCTACCTTTCTGTTGACAAAAGCCTTATCTAATTTAACAATTGATGTATCGTTCAGTTTGATTTTGATAAAATCCTCTTCAACTTTAACGATTTCAGCGTGGAGACCACCAGATGTAAGTATTTTGTCACCTTTTGTAAGTGACGCTAACATCTCAGCATGCTCTTTTTGTTGTTTTTGTTGAGGTCTAATAATTAAAAAGTAAAAAATACCAAATAAAAAAATAAGTGGTAGAAATTGTGCTACTTGTTCCATAGGGGAATCCTTTGAGTTTATATATAAAAATTAGCGAACATTTTACCATTAAGAAGATAACAGAAGGCTTTTTCATCGCCCTTTTGAGTGCCGGAGCTATCTACTTAGATTGGCTTGGCTTGGTTAACTACTTTATTAACACTATTTTGGGACTTGCCACCCTTTATTTTTTACTTTTAGCAGACAAAAAAACATGGATTTGGACAGGATTTTTCATAGGTGTTTTATGGTTTTGGTGGATAGGAATCAGCTTCAAAAACTATGACATGGCATGGGCTATTCCTATTCCAGTTTTTGTTCTTGGTATTATATATATGACCATTTTTTATGTTGCTATTACGCTTGTTGATTTTCTTGGGCGTGTTTTAAATATGGACAAAGGGCAGAGACATGGCTCTGCCCCTACGGGCTTTAATTTAGGGATGAAAGTTATTATACTACTTCTATTATCATATGTTCATCCCTTCGGTTTTGACTGGTTTAAACCAGAACTTATGTTTACAAACAGCTACCTAGGTGTTGAAAAATGGCAGTTTGCACTGGTACTCCTTGCCTTGGCACTGACCATATATAAAAAGCAACTACTCTACCTTTTTATAACCCTTCTTGCCTACCCATATGCTACTCATTTTCAAGAAAAAACGACCATAAATCCTCTTCTTGAACTTCACGGAACCCATACCAATGTAAAAGATAAATGGAATCAAGAGTTATTAAACAGCCATATTGACAATGTGATAATAGCTATAAACAATGCCATCTCAAATAAGAAACAGATTATAGTTTTTCCAGAGTCTGTACTTCCACTTTTCTTAAATAAGCAACCTTTGATTATGCAAAAACTTCAAAGTGATTCTACTAAAATAACCATAGTTATAGGTGCATTATATTGGGAAAATAAGATTCCTAGAAACTCGACCTATATTTTCCAAAATGGAGCCTATACCATAGCCAACAAAGTAAAACTGGTTCCCTTTGGAGAAGAGAACCCCCTACCCGACTTTATGGGAAAATGGATAAACAAACTCTTTTTCGATGGAGCTCCAGACTATGTTGCCTCTGCTGACTTTACTGACTACAACATAGAAGGTGTCACCTACAGAAATGCCATCTGTTTTGAAGCCACTTCTGAAAAACTCTATGAGGGAAAACCACAAAATATGATAGTCCTAACCAATAACGGTTGGTTAACTCCTTCCATAGAGCCAACCCAACAAAAAGTACTGTTACAGTACTATAGTAAAAAATACGGCACAACCATTTACCACGCTGTCAATATGTCCGACTCATACATTATTCAAAATGGCAAGGTTATAAAGTGAAGAAAAAATTCTATCTAGCACCACTCAATGCCTACCAATACATCTCACGTCTTCTCCCCGGAAGCTGTCGCTACTACCCCACCTGTTCAGAGTATGCCAAGTGGCAGTTTGAGCTAAACAGGGCAGACAAAGCCTTTGCCAAAAGTGGACTAAGAATCTTACGATGTAACCAACTCTTTGAAGGAGGTATTGACTACCCTGTTATAAAATATACCCCTCCTAAACTACTATGTTTAACGACAAAAATACCTAAAATAAAGTATTGGTTTGTACCTAAAGAAAAGAGTAGTTTTTATGTTATTAAAGATTATGAGGCGTATAACACGAAGTAGTTTTTAATAACTCTATAGAAGAACCCAACTTAAAGATTCTTCTAGTCTCTTTTATATTTATTGTTCCAATGTATCACTTACAAAGGTAATTTTATCAGGATTTTGTTCAATATTATAAATACTTTTATGTTTAGTTATATCCCCTGTATAACTATAATCGCTATATTCATATTTTACCTCTAATTGTTGACCATTATTAATAGTTTTCATACTAAGTAAAAACTTATAATCATCATCATGTTCTCTCATATCACTAAAGTCCAATGTACTTACTTTTTTAAATGTTTTATTATTATAAAATGTATAATAATCTCGAGCTAACTCATTACCTATTGTTGTTTTAACACCTATTAAATTAGTATTTTCTAGTTTATCTATAAAAAAAGCAAAATTAGTAGGAGGATTCTCTACCTTAATTTTTTGTACAAACTCAATAGTTTTCAAAGCTGTATCTACGCGATAAAGTTTAACATAATGGTCTTCGTTATATTGCCTATTATATAGGAAATAAGCCATATTCTCATCATTCATACAAAATATATCCGAAGTATCTTTTTTAATAGTTAAACACTGATTCAATGTTTCATTTAACAATTTTTTATTAGTATTTTGTTCATCTAAATCTGTATTAAGAAGATATCGTGCAGTTCTATATCCATCAACATTAACATAGACCCAACTATCCTCTTTTAACGTAACCGAACATTGGTCTGTTTTGGTTCCACCATTCGTTGACTTACAATCAAAAGTATGCTTGTTTGCTTTTTTTCCAATTTTAACTCGAAGGTCAACATCTGCACTTAGACCGGTGATTTTCGTAATATATGTTTCACCTTTTTTAGCAAAAAATTTATAATTATCACTCTCTCCTTTCTCTACATAATAAGAGTATGTAGCATATGAAATTTCTTGAATTTTTTCTAAGCCATCTTTTGTACTTACTTCAAGTTTATAGTCACTTGTTTTAAATCCATAAACCATAATAATAAGAGAAGTAGATTCATTTTTGGTAGAAGGTATTGAGATGATACACTCTTCATCTTTTGTTTTACCATTACTAGAGTAACAGTCGTTAGAACGTATTCTTGGTTTATTATCTATTCCTAAATACATATCAATATCAGCATCTAAACCTGTCAATTTCACAGTCACTGTATGCTCTTTATTTGAGAGCTTTATATGATAATATTTTTTTTCTAAATGATCAACATGACCATCTATACTTTCATTTTCTGTTATTTGTACATATTGTCCATCTTGGAATCCCGTTGCAAATAAAGTTACTTGCAGGGTCAATATAAGTAAAAGTAGTTTTTTCATTTAATTCACCTTTTTTAATTTTAAAACAAGTGTTATTATAACGTAAAAAAACTATAAAGGTTTATTTATGTTTTATTTTATGAAAATTATTAACTTAATGGTAAATTTGTCCTCAATCTTCTATAAGTAGAGTTTTGCATGGATGAAACTTTCTTTTCCTGTCAGTGCATTAAGTGTCTTCTCGGCTAAAAAATATTTGTAGGTTTTTAGGTTGATACATCAATGCTTCTTTTTCAGAACTACACGCATAACAAAGTCTTTAATAATCAAAGCAAAACAGTATAACCACAAGATATCCATAACCGTATTATGTTTATAATCTAAACCATAGTATAAAATAGGCAAGCCTATAAATATAAGCCACTTTATATAATAAAAAAAGATAATACCTGTACCATAAAGTTCTCTAAAAAATTTCTGCATTTTATTTCTCCTAAGATTAAATATTAATATCATACTTATTTAAAAAAATGTATAACTTTATTTAATTTTACAGTTTAAATCATAAAATATAAACTTTATAAATATTAATTTTTATTAAAAATAATGATAAAAACTTCTTGCTTCTATTGGTAACACAAATTCTTATTCGTGTAATAATAGTGGGTTATTTATAAACACATTACGAAAAGTAAGATATTCTATTTGCAGTGAAGAACCTCTCACTTAAATTTAAAATAACAAGGGGACAATATGTCAACAGTAATGACAGCTCCAGCTAATACTCCAGTGTGGGTAAATACAGCTAGATGTAAAGCCTGTGACATTTGTGTGGACGCGTGTCCTGCAGGTGTACTTTCTATGAAGCCAGATCCAGGTTCAACTTTAGGTGCGAATATTGAGATCGTTGCTTTAGAAGCATGTATTGGGTGTAACGAGTGTGAACTCTCATGTCCAGATTTTGCTATTTACGTGGCAGAGAAAAAAGAGTATAAATTTGCTAAATTGACAGACAGCTCAAAAGCACGTCAAGAAGCAATTAATGCAAATGGGTATAGACTACCTGAAGATTATAAGGAGGCAAACTAATGGGTTCAGCAGCAAATGCTCAAGGCAAAATAAACGCAGACGGTAAACGTGAAGTAGTAATGGTAGGTAACCACCTAGCAGCACTAGCAGCAGTTGATTCGGGATGTATGTTCTTTAGTGGATATCCAATTACTCCATCAACAGAAGTTATGGAAGCTATTTCAGATTTCTTACCTAGAGTTGGTGGAACTTGTATTCAAATGGAAGATGAAATCGCAGGTATCGCAGCAGCAATGGGTGCATCTATGTCAGGTGTGAAGTCAATGACTGCTACATCTGGTCCTGGTATCTCTCTTAAAGCAGAAAACCTTGGTTTCTGTCAAATGGCAGAAATTCCTTTGGTGGTTGTAGATGTAATGAGAGGTGGTCCATCAACTGGTCTTCCAACTCGTGTATCTCAGGGTGATATTTCTCAGTCTAAAACACCATCTCATGGAGATTATAAGTCTATTGCACTTTGTGCAGGTACATTGGCTGAATGTTATACTGAAACAGTAAGAGCATTTAACCTAGCAGACAGATTTATGCAACCAGTTATTGTACTTTTAGATGCAACACTTGGTCTTATGCATGCGAAAGCTGTTCTTCCAACTGTTGAAGAGGTAGAAGCTGGAGTTGTTCCAAGAAAAACATTTGACGGTACAAATGAAGATTACAGACCTTACGACGTAGGTTCTACAGAAGCAGCCGTACTTAACCCAATGTTCAAAGGGTACAGATACCACTTTACAGGACTTCACCATGATGGTAAAGGTTTCCCAACAGAAGAGATAGAAACTTGTAGAAAACTAATTGCTAGACTTTTTGATAAAGTTGATGCACACTTAGATGAGATTGAACTTAATGAAGAGTATATGTTAGAAGATGCAGAGATTCTTATTATTGCATATGGTTCAGCAGCACTTGGTGTTAAAGAAGCAGTACATAGACTTAGAGCTGAAGGTGTTAAAGTTGGTATGTTTAGACCAATTACTATTTGGCCAAGCCCACAAAACAGAATGTATGAACTTGGACAAAAGTTTGACAAAGTACTTTCAGTTGAGTTAAACATGGGTCAATACCTTGAAGAGATTCAAAGATGTATGGGTAGATTGGATATTGAAAAACTTGTAAAAGTAAATGGTCGTCCTTTCTCACCTAAAGATATTACCGATAAAGTTAAGGAGGTATTTTAGTCATGGCATTTAATTACGATAGTTATTTAAGAATGGAAAAAATGCCAACACTATGGTGTTGGGGTTGTGGAGACGGAATTGTTTTAAAAGCATTCGTTAGAGCTGTTGATTCTTTAGGTTACTCTAAAGACGATATTTGTGTTGTTTCAGGAATTGGTTGTTCAGGAAGATTCTCTTCTTACGTTGATTTCAATACTATTCATACACCACATGGTAGAACTGTAGCATTTGCAACAGGTGTTAAACTTGCTAACCCAGATAAAAAAGTTGTTATTGTTACTGGTGATGGTGATGCATTTGCTATTGGTGGTAACCATACAATTCATGGACCTAGAAGAAACATTGATATGACTATGATTGTTATTCAAAACTTTATTTATGGTTTAACTAATGCTCAAACATCTCCAACGACACCACAAGGTATGTGGACTGTAACGCAAAAAATTGGTAACATTGACCCTACTTTTGATGCTTGTAAATTGGTTCAAGCTGCTGGTGCTACTTTCGTTGCACGTGAAGCAGTAACTAAGCCTAAAAAGCTTGAAAAAATCTTTAAAGCAGCGTTAGAGCATAAAGGTTTTTCTTATGTTGATGCATTGACAAACTGTCACGTTAACCTTGGACGTAAAAACAAAATGGTTGCAGCGATGGATACTCTTGATTGGATTGATAGTATTACTACAACTAAAAAGAAATGGGATGCTATGTCTGAAGAGGAGAGAATGAACCTTCTTCCAACAGGTATCTTACATGAAGATACAACAAAAAGAGAGTACTGTGATGCGTATCAGATGGTAATTGATGCACACCAAGGTAAACGAAGTAAAATCACACAAGATGATTTTGAGAAAAAAATATAAGGAGACATTATGGCTAACAAAACTAGAGACGTACTAAGATTTACTGGTGTTGGTGGACAAGGTGTTCTTCTTGCTGGAGAAATTTTCGCTTCAGCAAAAATTAACCTTGGTGGATTTGGTGTAAAAACTGCTACCTATACATCGCAAGTACGTGGTGGACCAACTGTTGTTGATATTCAACTTGACGAAGAAGAAATTTGGTACCCACACGCTGTTGATGGTGAAGTTGACTTCATGCTATCAGTTGCAGATGCTTCATACCAGCTTTTTAAAGGTGGAGTAAGAGATGGTGCTACAATTGTAATTGAGCCAAACCTTGTATTCCCAACAGATGAAGATAGAAAAAGATGGAATATCGTAGAGATACCTATTATTACTATTGCAAAAGAAGAAGTTAAACTTGTTCTTACACAATCAGTTGTTGCACTAGCAATTGCTAATACTTATCAAAAAGTAATTGATGATGAAACATTAGTATCAACCATGCTTGCAGCTGTACCAGAAAGATTCCATACTCCAAACAAATTGGCGTATGAACTTGGTAAAAAATATGCTGAAGAGGCTTTAGCTAACGCATAACTTTTTCTGTTCCCCTAAAAATAGGGGAACAACTCTCTTAACTACTCATTTCCTTACAAAATAAGACAAATTTTATCGTATTAATCCAACCCCTTAATAACTTAAAACTCTTTTGTTATAATATTTAAAATTCAATAGAGGAAAAATAATGAGTAATTATACTGATGACGATGACGATTATGGAGATATAAGAGGAGATTTTTGGGGTAGAAGCCCAAGTTCTAGCTACTTTGAGATAGCAAAAACAGCCAATGCAAATATAGTTGAAAAAGAGCTTGAAAGAGTCTTTAGAAGATTAGCAGTAGCAGAACGTATGCTAGAAGAGCGTGACTTAGAAGAGGAGCTAGAACAAGAGATATCTAGAACAGTTATCGACGAAGATATAAATGGAAGAACGGCATCTGTATTTATAGACTTAGTAGGACAGATAGTTACTCAATGTGAGTAACAACATGCAATGTATGGCTAATCACCCCAGCCATGCATTTTACGAGAAATAATAATATCGTAATGTTCAAACAAATCATCTATAACACTTGTAGAAACATACAAACTCTCTTCTAGTAACTCTACCCAATGATCACGTTCATCATAATCTTTTTTAGGTGTAAATATAATAATACTTCCAGCACTTCTTATAATTTTATGCACTCTTTTTAAAAAATCACTTCTCATCTCTTTCTCTATTGTACTACTTACAAAAATAAAATTATACTCCCGTGCTTGTATCTTATAGGCTCTGCGTTGCAATAGAAAGTTCATAACTTTAGTAGTTGCATATTCTTGATACTTCTCTTTGATATTTTCATAAAATTCACGATTTGTACAGTTTACTTGATAATGGAACTCTTGTTTAGTACAATAACTATTTAAACTCTCCATAAGCTCTTCACCACCATCAGTAAAATGTGCTACTTGAAAAGCTGGTGTTGTCCCTATGATATCTATAAGCATTTCTAATTTGTCTTTTTCTAAACTTTTCATAAAACCAATTACTTTCCAACTCTACTCAAATTTAAATCACTAACAGCATCATAAACTTTAGAAACAAACGCTTCACCTGGGTCAGATTTCACTGTTCTGTATCCATCATCAAGTTCTAACCAAAACTCCGTATTTTCCATCTCTCTGTACTCGTGGTGACCTATTATATGAGTAATAGAGGGGTGACCTTCTTTAAGATAACGAACCAATGCAATATTTGCTTTAAGTTGTGCAGGAGTTAGGTCATCTTTCTTATTTCCTTTTCCACCAACATTCTCTATACCAATGGTTGAATAGTTCAAACCAATTACATGTCGTGCCATCCAGTTTTCTGGCATAAGTCTATAAATGGTACCATCTCTTTTTACTAGAAAATGAGCTGAAACATTTAAAGCAGAGGCTTTAACAATATCTTTTCTATCAGAGAAAAGTTTTTGAGGTTTTAGACGTTTAAAACTTTTATCAAAACTCATGTCAGCTGTCCAGTGAAGAACTATGATTTTTGGCTCTATTTCTATATTATCTACTTTAAAACCATAATGTTTTTTAATGTACTCTTTGGTCATGTCTATACGCTCTTGACCAAAATCTATAGGTTTATCTATTATCTCTATGGCTGTAGTTTCATTAGCATAACTCATTACAAGTAGAGTCGAAAGTGATAGTAATATTTTGTTTATTTTCATCGTTTTAATTCCTTAATAATAAAATTGGCAATCTTACTTGCCACTTGTTTCAGCCGAGGCTGTAACCAATCGGTCTGCTTTTCACATGTTAACTCTCCAAGCTCTAAAACTAAAAAACCTTTAGTCGCTTGTACCTGAGAAAAACCATAATAGTGTGATAAATTTTTTGTAAAATTATCTTTATGCCATTTAAATGGAAAAAACTTACTGTATTCTGCTCTCCATCGTCTTGCCATTCCTCTTGCTTTGGAAGAAGCGTTATGACCTATAGATGCACCTGTAGCACATGGTGTAGCAGAACCATCAAAGTGTATAGCAACAGCTATTGACGTATTGGCTATAGGTATTCTAGCCCCTACTCTTGTAACATCGATACCTTTTGCTTCTAAAATACGTTCTACCTCTTCTCCTACAATACTATTCCATTCAGATTCTACCAAGCCATTATGTATAGAACCTGTGTTCCCTGTGATTCTACCTACATGCCCTTCTTGTATAAGTACCGTTGTATTGATGACTCTGTTATTAAAGATAGCCATAACCAACAAAAAAAAGAGTACACCTATCAATAGTCCTAATACTGCTCTAACACTCATCTTTTTCCTACTTTTCTATGGATATATTAAATAATTTTGACGTATAGCTTTAAAGTTTTCCAAACCTTTTTGCCAACTCTGCTTAATACTCTTTGCAGACTTACCTGCAAGTACCTGTTTTCGTAAACTGTTACTTCCTGCTAACTTATCTATAAACTTACTCTTTAAAAAGAACTTCTTTTTATAAGGGTAATTTTTATAAGCATCTAAAATATACTCTAAATTAATACCATCGTTTACACTTATAAACTCCGAGCTTAAATCCACACCATAACAGGTTTTATTCTCATGCTTAGGATGTTTAGCACCCTCTCTTGAAATGGGTCTAAATAAAAAGGCTTTTTTCTTATAGTAAGGACTTCCATAAAGTTGAAACTGCTGAGTAGTCCCACGTCCTGCTGAAAAGGTAGTCCCTTCAAAAAATGCCAATGATGGATAGAGGTAAATCGACAAATCATTAGGTAAGTTGGGTGAAGGTTTAACCATTAAAGAGTAAACTGAGTCATGTGTATAGTTTCCTAAACGTATCACTTTTAGGTCTACTTTTTGTCTGCCCTTTAACCAGCCTTCACCATTTATCATAAGAGCATACTCACCTATGGTCATACCATATAAAATAGGTACAGGGTGCATTCCTACAAATGATTTATATTTTAGGTTTAAGACCTCACCATCTATTCGTCCACCATTTGGATTTGGTCTATCCAATACTATGACAGGTATGTGTGATTCAGAAGCAGCTTCCATAATATAATGAAGCGTAGAGAGGTAGGTATAAAAACGTACCCCTACATCTTGAATATCAAACACAATAATATCTATACCGTGTAAGTCACTTTTTGTAGGCTTTTTATGTTTTCCATAAAGAGAAACTATGGGTAAGCCTGTCGCAGAGTCAAGACCATTTTTAACATGTTGCCCAGCATCTGCAACACCTCTAAACCCATGCTCTGGTGCAAAGATTTTCTTAACGTTTATCTTATTATTTAATAGTTTATCAACCAAATGTTCTCCAAAAACTAAAGAGGACTGGTTCACCACCAAAGCAACATTTTTACCTTTTAAATAAGGCATATACGCCTGAGAATTTTCAGCACCTGTGACAATTTGAGCAAAAAGAGAAAAAGGAAAT
>Ga0256834_1002176_pt1 | contig 12580 bp, 16 predicted proteins | sample 4281140metaG_FD_190536 | JGI IMG/M metagenome (GOLD analysis project Ga0256834, IMG submission 190536) | Hydrothermal vent microbial communities from East Pacific Rise, Pacific Ocean - 4281-140 | ecosystem: Environmental > Aquatic > Marine > Hydrothermal vents | place: Pacific Ocean: East... | reverse complement strand
GCCGTTTGGTGCAAAGCATTGAGTTTGGGAGTTTTTGGATTTGGTTTTATAAGATTCTTGGGTTTTGCCTCAGATTAATACTGGTGCGTGGGACGGCTTAGAAAATGAAATAATTAATGCCATAAGAAAAGAAAAGCAGATATTTAATCTAATGGGTTATAGTCATAAATCCAGCCAAGGCGTGAAAAGTGATTCATGCTTCCTTGCATTTTTACTGTTGCGTTTCTAGCTGCAGAAAATGGTGCTCTCATGTGGAAAATTTTGCCGTTGCTTGCGGAAGTGTTTATTACTTTAGTCACTCGTTCTTGACGCTTGTTTTCATATTTTTCAAAAGAGATTACAGCTGTTTTTTCATTTATTAGTAGAGGGGCAAGAATAACTCCATCTTCAATGCCCATTGCTGCCCCTTGTGCTTGGAATGGCAACATGGCATGTGCGGCATCACCCACAAGTCCAACTGCGCCTTTATGCCAAGTTGAGGTTTTTACCGCTGCAAGTGGCCAATGTTTAAACTCATCGGCAAGTTCTAATATTTTTGATAGGCGAGGGTCAGCATTAACTGAAGTTGGAAGGCTTGGAGCTTGTCTTATTCCAAAGCCAACTGACATTGATTCTTTGGTGAAAATTGCAATATTTACTTTATTGCGATGAGGTAATGGGTATGCAACAGCATGGAAGCCAGCCCCCCACATAAGGCTTGTATTATTTAAGTCTAGCACGTCTTGTAATTTTGGCATATCTATCAAAGTGCGCCAAGCTACATATCCACTATATTTTGATTGTGGACCATTTATGAAATTTGTCCTTGTTGCAGAACAAACTCCATCTGCCCCTATGAATGCATGGGTTTTTATTTCTTTTTCAAAGCCATCTTTGCATTTGAAACTAACGAGTGGATTTTCTTGAATATTTGAAATTTCAAAATTTTGTACATCAAAATATATATCAATGTATTTTGATTTTTTGGCCTTTTTGTAAAGTGTTTGCACAAGGTCAGCACGATGAATAACACTATACGCAACACCAAATTTTTTACGAGCGGTTGCGCCAAGTTTCAAAGTAATGAGAGGTTTTTTTTGCTTAAATGAAAAAATATCTAAACCATCTGGCTCAAAACTGACTTTTTGTAAATCATCTTCTAAGTCAAGGCTATTTAAAGCACGGTGGGCATTTGGGCCTAGTTGCAGGCCTGCACCAAATTCTTGAATTTGCTCGTTACGCTCAAGAATAATTACTTTTGCTTTGAGTTTTGCTAGTGCCAAGGCAAGTGTAAGCCCTGCTACTCCTGCTCCTGCTATGCAAAATGTGCGAGTTTTTTGCATGGTTTTGCCTAAGCTATTTCTTTGTTAAAAACTGCAGAAATTGGATTGCACTCATTTTCACCAAGGTTTGAGTTAAATACATATTTTGTTGAGCAATATGGGCAGATAGTTTGTAGTTTTTGCCCCATTTCTAAAAAAACATGCGGGTGATCAAATGGTGGTAATGAGCCGATACACATGAATTTTTTTGCACCAATTTCAATTCTCTCATTTCCATTTGAGTTCTGAAAGTAAGGAATGTCTAAATTTGCCATTTTATGTCCTGCTATATTGCTTTAAACTTGTTTATGGAATCAACCTTAGCGAAGCGTAGATGTAAATTCTATCAAAATTTTAATTGTGTATGAAAATCTTGAAGTAAATCTATTTTGATATTACATGCAAAGTTGAATTTAAAATAAACATTTAAAATGAACAAAAGTTAGAAGAAAAAAGTGCCAAGTTTTTTATCGCAAAATATTGAAATTTCCTTTGAAGATTATAATGAGGGGGGCTTAGAAAACAGACCAGCAATTGTGCTTGTACATGGATTTGCCTCTAACTCAAAAATAAATTGGCTAGATACAAGATGGGTCGATTTTTTACAAAAAGCAGGCTATCGAGTTATAACAATGGATAATCGAGGCCATGGTAAATCTCAAAAATTATATGATTCTAGCCTTTATCCAGCCAGAGTGATGGCGCAAGATGTTATAAATTTAATAGATCATCTAAATTTAAAAAATGTGTCACTGCTTGGATTTTCTATGGGAGCAAGAATTTCTGCTTATGTTTGCATGGATGCTCCACAAAAAGTACGAACTGTTATTTTTGGTGGAATGGGAATTAACCTAATCAAGGGAATGAGCAATTCACAAAAAATAATTGATGGATTAAATGCTGATAGTTTAAATGAGGTGAGTGATAAAACGGCAAGGCAGTTTAGGGTTTTTGCTGAACATACAAAAAGTGACCTTAAAGCATTAGCTGCATGCTTGGCTTCATCTCGTGCGCCAATTTCAGTGACAGATGTGAAAAGAATTCAAATTCCTGCTCTTGTTGCAGTGGGTGATAAGGATACAGTAGGGGGTAGTGCAGTTGAATTGGCAAATATTTTACCTAATGCAGAAGCTCTCGTTCTTAAAGGTTTAGACCATATGCGCTCAAGTGGTGCTAGTGCATTTAAGAATGGCGCATTGATTTTTTTGCAACAAAATGATGATAGTTTAGCAAAAATGGTTTAAGCAGAAAACTGGTTTGCTTATAAAAAACAAAAGGTTGGTTGAATGAGAAAAGAAAAAGAATCACCTAGAGTTGAAATTCTTGACCCAGTTTGGCAAGAAATACGAGATGGTGCTCAAGAAATTGCAGAGAATGAGCCATGCTTATCAAGTTTCATCATTGCAAGCGTTTTAAATCATCATACGTTTGAAGAGGCACTTTCACACCGCATTGCCCAAAGACTTCATCATATTGATTTATCAAGTGACTTAATTCGCCAAGCGTTTGATGAGGTTTTGGAGGTGTCATCTGATATTAGCCAAGCTGCAAGGGCTGATATTATAGCAACGATTGAGCGTGACCCAGCCTGCCACCGTGCTTTAGAGCCGTTTTTATATTTTAAAGGGTTTCAGGCAATTCAAACTCACAGATTTGCTTTTGAACTTTATAAGCAGGGGCGAAAAGATTTAGCTTATTATTTGCAAAGCCGCTCATCATCTGTTTTTCAAGTGGATATTAACCCAAAAGTTGTTATGGGTAAGGGGATAATGTTTGACCATGGTACTGGCATAGTGATTGGCGAAACCGCAAAAATTGGCGATTATGTTTCAATTTTACAAGGTGTGACTCTTGGTGGTACGGGTAAAGAAGATGGAAATAGACACCCAAAAGTTAGTACTGGTGTTTTAATTGGTGCTGGTGCAAAGATTTTGGGAAATATCAAAATTGGTAAATGTGCCAGAATTGCAGCAGGTTCGGTTGTGCTTAAAGACGTGCCAGCTTGCAAGACAGTTGCCGGAGTTCCTGCTAAAATTGTGGGAGAGGCAGGTTGCTTGCATCCAGCTACAGAAATGAACCAGATGCTAAATAATGATGAATAATTATAATATATGATTTATCTTTTTTTGATCTGGCATTAAGATAGATAATAGTTATGAGAATTAAAGGAATAATATTTTGGACAAATTAGAAATTGCAAAGTTGCAAGGATATTTTCAGCATAAATTTGGAAATAATGCGCTAGTTGTAAAAGCACGCCCTAAAAAAACTGATAGTGCTGAGGTTTATCTGGGAGAGGAATTTATTGGTCTTATATATTTAGATGATGAAGATGGTGATCGATCATATATGTTCCAAATGTCAATTTTGGATATTGATCTAGATGAGGTTGATGGGCTGTAATATTTGGCCTGAAATTAATGGTTGTTGTTGGTTCGTGTGCATTTTGTGCCATAGCCTATAGTTATTTTGGCCTATAGTTATTTTGGCCTATAGTTATTTGGTTATTGAATTACTGAATATCAATTTTTTCAAACCATTTATATGCTTCGCTATCAAAATTTTTCCAATTGTCTAGCAATTCAAAATTAAACATAAAAGTAGCTGATATTTTATTGCTTATTGATATAGTTCGAATGCATTTCTGCTCACTTTGTCCTGCAATTGGCTTTAGACACTTAGCCACAAACGGATTTATATTTATTGGATCATACCAAATGGTTTCTAAACCATACCCCTTTGATGGTTTTAATGGTTTTCCAATAAGGCCGTTTATTCCCTTTAATTGCTCACTCTTAAATTGGCGAATATAAACACTATCAAGTAATACTGAACTTGGCAGGGCTTCTCTAATTGGAGAAATTGTTAAATATACCTCCATTGGGGCATTATTCTTACCAAGGTTAAGTGTAAAATGTAGATCAATCTGTTTTGAGAATTCTTCATGACGCTGATCTGAAAAGCGAAACCACGAACTAGGAATTGCAAGTTTTTGCCCAGCAATAATCTTGTTTAATTTGGGTGATGTTTCATAAAGACTAGGTAGGTTAGGTGTTTTTTTTGTGTAGTTATCAATAAAATATGCAATTGCTAGGCCGATAGCTGCAATGATGAAGGTAATAGCAATTAAATTAAACCCAACATCATGCTTCTTGCTAGAATGGTTTGGGGCATTATTTTTGTATAAATTGGGAGGCATATCTTTGCTGTTAACCATGTTTGTAAAGATTAAGTGACGTTTGACTGATTAACAATTATACCTAACAAAAGGTTAATTTGGTCTTGATGATTTAGGGTTTTTATAAAATGCTTAGCGATATAGTTTTGGCGATATTCATCATGATGGTTGGGCTTTGTTTTGCAGGTATGGGGACACATATTTATCAACTTGTTTGGCGAGTGCCTGCAAATATAGGTTATAGTGGAAAAACCTATTTAGCTACGCTTGGGCATTTAAGTGTTAGCTTTTTCTGCGGGCCGTACATAATGCTTAGTATGAGTTTGAATAAAGAAGAGGGGCAAAGACTGTCCTATTGGCCTGTTTTATTATCTTCTCTTGTGGCTTTTAGTTGGGCTTTTATATCAGGGTTGTTTCTTGTTAGTTCTTATATTGCTATTTTTAGTTAGTCCTGCTTCAATAAAAAGCCCCACTTTGAATTTTCAAAGTAGGGCTATAATGCCAACCATTATCAGGGGAGAGCAGATTGGCAAAAGTCTATCTGCTAGCAATGAAAAAATCTATCTGCTAGCAATGATTGTCGTTCGGTTGTCGATAATATCAACCCATTGAGCCGAATGTTGTTGAGATTGACGTTTTAAATAACGATATGGTGTATCGTTCCAAACCTTAATTAAGCTGGCTTGGTTGTCTAAAATAAGATCACCACGATCGGTTCTTACCATTAATACTGCGTGACCTTGGCCATTTGCTTGGCGTACAACAGTAATCAGTAAAGATGATGCTTTCCAGCCTAGTCCAATTAATGCACGGCGTTTTTCTAAAACATATTCTTCGCAATCGCCATATCCGTTAGAATAAGTCCAAAATTCCTGCACGCCATATAACTCTTGATCGGTTATTGGGATAATTGAAGCGTTAAACTTTGAATTTACATTTAATAATTCTTGCCATTTATTTTGATTCAAAGAGGCGGTTGCTTCTTTCATTTTGTTACTTTGGCACTCAGTGGGTCGCTCTTTACAAAAATTTGCATGACCTATTGGAATTGAAGTTAATTTGCTGCCCGATGGAGCAAAAGCTGGGTTATCTAAAATTGATGCTGATTTTGCAAAGCTCAAATCTGTGCTTGCTAAAAAGACTAAAAAGATAGCCCCAAAAAGTGTAATTAGATTATATTGTTTAACTAACATTTGTGTTCTCCCTGATGGGGAACACGCTAGAGAAGCAATCTTTAGCTATTTAAAAAAAATATACTCAAGTTTTATGCAAGTTTAAGTCAAAGTTTAATGGCTTTGCTAAGCCATAATTAACTATGGTTTTTTGGAGGTGTAATTAAAGAAACAGCTGTTATAAAAACAGGCGTTTATATAATGCGATGAAAAAATATAATTGTATTTTAGGCTAAACGAAGGTTTTGCTGGATAACGCTTAGCATCTCTTGAGGCGTCATGAATTGTACGCCTATGCCATTCTCAAAATGACGAACAACCTCTGCACTCATTCTACCAAGTGTTAACTTTGTACCAATGCTTGGGCGAACTTCTAACTCAATTGCTGCGCCTGAAATTGAAATATCAACTACTTTACAGCTATATTTACGCCCATCATCAAGAATAATTGCTGAATGTCTGTTGTCTGGAACAACTCTTTCATAATTTCTTTCTTCAGGAAGATCGAGCAAATCTTTATTTGCTAGCCATGTTAATTGCGAGGCAATTTTTTCTCGCCTATTAGGAGTGGCAGAAAAATTAACAATGAAACCACCATCAACGCTACCAACAATCGGGCCTTCAATTCGTCCAATTTCATCAAGATAAGCAATTATCTTTTCACCCTCTATTCCTGACGCAGGAGCTATAAAAATAGCATCCCCTGGGGACATTTCAATTATTTGGCAAGGAAATTCTCGTCTATCAGAAAGCATATAGCGACCAAGTATAGAAACTTTCACCCTTTGAAAGCGAGGTGCTTCTTGCGTGCTTGAACTTGCTAGCAAAGGTTCTTTTTGTTCAGTTGTTTGCAAATGTGACATTGGTTTTAAGAATCGCCTTCAAAATTATCTTATGAAGATACTAGCTTGTCTATAGTTAACCATTAGTAACGAGTTTGTTAAAACTAAGATTTTCCGCCATCTATTACGGATAGATGAGAATATCTTCGAGCATTATTACCATAAACATTTACTGGGATAGGGATTTCTTTAAGTGATTGTTCTGGTTGAGCAGAAAAATGATTATTCCACACAATATCACTTTCAACAGGAGTTGAAATATTTTTGTCTTCATTAAACATTGATGGATCATCAGGCCAAATTAAGCGCAACCCAGTAATGCGTTGCTCCATAACTGGCTGTGTTCCTAGCCAGAATGGCTCTTCCACAACGCTTATTGCGCCAAGAATTCTAGAATTGGTATTACCATTGTGATGAAGTGGTAGTAAAATAATTTCAAAACTTGCCTGTGCGCCTGTTAGCGTTGTGCCTTGGAAAGTGCAAACGGCTACTGCATGATCTTCAGTAACTGCACGGATAAGCGTGCCAATCGCATCATGGTCTTTTTTATGCCATAGGTTATTAAATGAGCGGCCTTTTAATTCCTTACAATAGATGGAATATATGTGCGAGCCAACTAAGCGAAAATTGAAATCTTCCTTTTCATTTACTTCAAGAATGAAAGTATTTGAGAGAGCATTGCGGATTTTAGTTGGGTCAATATTTCTGCGATCGGGGGCAGAGCGTGAACCACGTAAATCATTCCAGTAATTATACAAAGTTTTTGAAGGTTGTTTTTGCATTTTTAAATGAACCGCATACTTATTAAGTTATTAGTTTTTTTAGCAAGTATTGAATTTAAAATCGCCCTTCATCGTTTATTAAGGTTAACGCTGATTAGGAAATGTGGATAACTTGATAAATACTGAGTGATAAAATAATTATAACGAAGCAATAAAAGGGTTCAGCAAGACATGGTGCAAGAAAAAAGAGTTCCAATATTTACTTTGCCAAAAATAGTAACTGCGCTGATAGTTTTGATTTTAATAGTATTTTTGGTTGAAAATTATTTGCTTGATGTAAAAAATAGGGAGCTGTTTTTATTCAGCTTTGCGTTTATTCCTTTTTTATATACCCCCGAGCAATTCGGGGTTGCAAACATGTTCACGCTAATTTTTAGCCCATTCACGCATGCATTAATTCATTCTAGTTGGGAGCATTTGTTAATTAATTCTGCTTGGTTAGCAATTTTTGGAACTCCTGTGGCCTATCGGTATGGGGCGGTTAAGTTTTTAGTGATTTTCTTTATTAGTGCTGGGTTTGGAGCATTAGCTTTTGCTCTATCTACTTCACCGCAATTAATAGTGCTTGTGGGTGCGTCGGGTGGTATTTCTGGCTTAACAGGCGTTGCTATACGGTTTATTTTTCAACCAGTTGAGGTGAGGCGTGACCCCTTGAGTGATGAATTAATACCGCTTGGGAGGCGTTTATTAAAGCTAAGAGAAGTTATTGGAGATCAAAAAGCTCGGTTTTTCATTCTAATTTATATTTCATTAAATCTGTTTATTGGGCTGAGTGAATATATTTTTGAGCTGGGTGATTTTTCAATTGCATGGCAGGCGCATTTAGGTGGCTTTTTTGCAGGATTATTACTTGCGCCACTTTTTGAGAAAAAAGCCTAATGAATGAGAAAAAAAGGTGCTAGTAGACTTTTTTAGGGTCAAAAAGAGGATCGCCGCCAATGAATTTTAGAGATGCTGGTTCACCTTGTCCTTCAACTTTGCGATAGAAGCAGCTCTTTCGTCCAGTATGGCATGCTGCGCCTAATCCTTGCTGCTCTACCAAAAGCAAAACTGCGTCTTGGTCGCAATCTACACGTATCTCAATAATCTTTTGAGTTTGCCCAGATGTTTCGCCCTTTTTCCATATTCTGTTGCGTGAGCGAGAAAAATAATGAGCAATTCCAGTTTGTTGAGTGAGTGATAATGCTTCATCATTCATAAAAGCTAACATAAGAATTTCGTTAGTTTTTGCATCAACTGCAATAGCAGAAATAAGACCTTTTTCGTTAAATTTAGGGGCAAAAACATTGCCCTCTTCTTGCTTGTCACTTGATGAATTATCTTTATCCATTGTTTTTTCTTCTTGAATTAAAGAGTGAGAAAAACTTATCTCTTTCATCTTTGTCTGTTTCAAAAACCCCACTAAAACGTTGAGTTGTAGTGGTAACCCCTGGAGAGTTAACCCCTCGCATAGACATGCATAAATGTTCTGCCTCTAAGATAACAACTGACCCACGAGGTTTAAGATGTTCATCAATGGCATCAATAATTTGAGCAGTTAGATTTTCTTGTGTTTGTAGACGGCGGGCAAAAGCATGCGTAAGTCGTGCTAGTTTTGACAATCCAACAATTCCATCACTAGGTAAATAGGCAATGTGGGCTTTGCCATAAAATGGTACGAGGTGATGTTCACAATGTGAGTAAAAGGGGATGTCACTTAAAAAAACAATATCTTTGTAATTACTTACATCTTTAAATGTTTTATTCAAAATTTTTGATACATCTTGCCCATAACCAGAAAAAATTTCACCATAGGCTTTGCTTACTCTATCGGGAGTATCTAACACTCCTTCACGGTTTGGATCATCGCCAGTCCAAGCAATAAGAGTGCGAATGGCATTTTTTACTTGCTTTTTTGATGGTTTTTTTTGCTTTATAATTTTTTCGTCCATAATATAACTTTAAATATCTAGTAAAAATAACTTGCCCCCTTATATAAGTGAGTGATGCAAATTGACAAGTAAAAGAGAATATAAATCTGATGGAATTATCTGACCTATATTCAAGCAAAATTATTGAGTTTGCTGCGAATTTGCCAATAATTGAGCCGCTTGAAAGCCCTATGGCTAAAGCGCATAAGGTTTCTAGGGTTTGTGGCTCGTCTATGCAGGTTGAGATAAATATGAAAAATGGCAAAGTGAGTGAATATTCGCATGAAATCTCAGCATGTGCTTTGGGGCAGAGTGCGGCCTTTATTGTTGCCAAACAAATTATTGGCTCAACAAGTGAAGAATTATATCAATTGCGTAATATTATGAAATTAATGATAAAAGAGAGTGGTGAGCCACCACAGGGGAAATTTTCTGAGTTGAAATATTTGCAACCTGTGCATGACTATCCAGCTCGCCATACTTCAACATTGCTTATTTTTGAGGTAGTAGTTGACTGCCTTGATAAAATTGAGCAGGTAAAAAATGTCTAAATTTTTAAAATGGCTGGGCATGATTATTGATTTTCCATTCAAGATAACTGCCGTTTTTTTGATAGATATCTATCGTTACACCATTTCGTTTTTTGCAGGAAGGAATTGTAGGCATTTGCCTTCTTGTTCTGAATATACAAAAGATGCTATTTGGAAATTTGGTTTTTGGGCTGGAGGCTGGGTTGGGTTGTCTAGAGTTGTCAGATGTAGGCCAAATGGTACAGATGGTTTTGACCCCGTTCCAGAAAAATTACCAAAAGAAAGCCATTGGTATGCGCCATGGAGATATGGACGCTGGAAATAAAATGATTGTTCTGTTAAATGGCAGTAGCTAGTTTTATAATTAATAAATTGATTCCAAACTTGAGAGTAAGTCTATGCTAAATATAAAATTTCCTGATGGTGCAACTCGTGAATATGAAGCTGGGGCAACCGGCTTGGATGTGGTTAATTCAATTTCAAAGTCTTTAGCAAAGAAGACGGTTGCGATTAAAATTAATGGCGAGCTAAGCGATTTAAGTGAAAAACTTAGCAATGATGCATTGGTTGAATTTGTGATGCGTGATGATGAAGCGGCTCTTGAGCTTATTCGTCATGATTGCGCTCATGTATTAGCCGAGGCCGTGCAAGAGCTTTGGCCTGACACACAAGTTACTATAGGGCCAGTGATTGAAAATGGATTTTATTATGATTTTGCTCGTGATGAGCCATTCTCCATGGAAGATTTAAAAACTATTGAGAAAAAAATGAGCCAAATCATTCAACGAGGAGCAAGTTTTACTAAAGAAGTTTGGTCACGTGATGAGGCTAAGAAGGTTTTTGCCACCAAAGGTGAGCTTTATAAAGGCGAACTGATTGATGCAATTCCTGAGGGTGAAAATCTCAATATATATAAACAAGGGCAGTGGTTTGATCTTTGCCGTGGCCCGCACATGCGCTCAACAAGAGATGTTGGGCAGGCATTTAAACTTACAAAAGTTGCAGGTGCTTATTGGCGTGGTGATAGCAATAATGCTGTTCTTTCTCGTATTTATGGCACTGCATGGGCTAATCAAAAACAATTAGACGAATATCTGCACATGGTTGCAGAGGCTGAAAAGCGAGATCATCGTAAATTAGGAAAAGAATTAGACTTGTTTCACTTTCAAGAAGAGGCGCAGGGCAGTGTTTTTTGGCATCCAAATGGCTTTGTAATATATAATGCGATGGAGCAGTATATTCGCCGTAAAGTGAATGGTTCTGATTATAAGGAAATAAAAACTCCTGAGTTAATGGACGTAAAGCTATGGGAAAAGTCAGGTCACTGGGCGAAATTTCGTGATAATATGTTTGTTGTACCTGATGAAATTCCTTCAATGGAAGACGATGCGCCAGTACTTAGTGGGGACGCAAAACTAATGGCTCTTAAGCCCATGAATTGCCCAGCCCATGTTCAGGTTTTTAATCAGGGAATAAAGTCATATCGTGACTTACCGCTTCGCTACGCTGAATTTGGGTGCTGTCACCGCAATGAGGCGCATGGGGCATTGCATGGATTGATGCGAGTGCGTCAAATGACGCAAGATGATGGCCATATTTTTTGCCGTGAAGACCAAATAAAATCTGAAACAGAGAATTTTTGTGATCTGCTAGATTCGATTTATGCCGAATTAGGTTTTGATGGAGTGAAAATCCTTTTAGCAACTCGACCAGACGTTCGTGCAGGCAGCGATGAAACATGGGACTTGGCCGAAGCTAGTCTAAATGATGCACTTGCTAGTACTGGGCGTGAGTTTGAAATTGTTGCAGGAGAGGGTGCTTTTTATGGCCCAAAACTTGAGTTTCATCTAAAAGACGCAATTGGGCGGACATGGCAATGCGGTACTTTACAGCTTGATTTTGTGCTTCCAGAGCGGCTTGATGCCTCTTATATAGCCGAGGACAGCTCTCGCCAGCGCCCTGTTATGTTGCATCGGGCTATTTTAGGTACGCTTGAGCGTTTCATTGGAATATTGATTGAAAATCATGCAGGACGTATGCCGATGTGGCTAGCTCCAACTCAGGTAGTTGTTGCGCCTATTGTTAGTGGGTTTGATAATTATGCCGATGATATTGTGAATAAACTTATGGCTAAAGGTATTCGTGCAGTTAGCGATTGTCGTAATGAGAAGATTAATTATAAAGTTCGTGAACATTCACATGCAAAAGTTCCAGCAATTTTTGTGGTTGGTGAGCGTGAGGCAAATGAGGGAAGTGTTTCTATTCGCCGGCTTGGGGAGCAGGGACAAAAAGTCTTGAACCTTGAGGAAGCTATTGAGAATATCGTTAAAGAGGCAACTCCGCCTGATTTGCGCTAATAAACAGAAATTAAAACTTCAATTTCTTGGGCAGGGCCTGCTGATATGCTAAAATCACGATTATAGACATTTTGACCTCTTTTAGCGATTACAACATAATCACCCTCGCTCAGCACCATTGTAGGGAAAGAATTTATTGAAGAATAGATAATTTTATCATTCGAATCTTTTATTGTCCAATCTACATCAGCAATCTCTCGACCTGCTACTTCAGAAACTAGTTTAAAACTAACAGAGCTTGCACGATGATAAAGGGTTGCATCTGTTAACTGACCCGGCTCAACTTTAATATCAGCACTTACAGTTGCATTAGTTGATCCAAAATATGAAATAACATAATAATTGCCTGCATTGAGGTTTATGATTGTATTGGGCTTAATGTCTTTTGCAATTACCACTCTTTCATTTTCATCAATGCTTGATGTTGAAATATCAAATTTTTGCATTGAATATCTAATTGGAAGATCACCGGAAATTGCTGCATTTAACCGAAGCGCACCAGAGTTTA
>Ga0256834_1002175_pt1 | contig 12580 bp, 11 predicted proteins | sample 4281140metaG_FD_190536 | JGI IMG/M metagenome (GOLD analysis project Ga0256834, IMG submission 190536) | Hydrothermal vent microbial communities from East Pacific Rise, Pacific Ocean - 4281-140 | ecosystem: Environmental > Aquatic > Marine > Hydrothermal vents | place: Pacific Ocean: East... | reverse complement strand
GATTTCCTTTGAACGACGCTTAGCTTTAGGCACGCCATAAAGTCCAGCTTGAAGCTCTAGCGATTCAAGCGGCGTGAAATATGGATCAAAATTAATTTCCTGCGGTACAACGCCAATAGATGCCTTGGCATTACGCTCATTCTTATCAATGTCATAGCCATTAATACTAACCGAGCCAGAGCTTTTCACCGTTAGCCCTGCCATTATATTGATAATAGTAGATTTCCCCGCGCCATTAGGGCCAAGCAGCGCAAAGATAGAGCCACGCGGAATATCAAGATCAATGTTTTTAAGTGCCACCTTTTCAGCCATGCGTTTGGTGGCTTTGTAAGTCTTTTTGAGATTTCTGATTTCTATCGCATTCATTTACCATACTCCGCCAAAAGCCAAGCTTTAGCCACCTTATTATCCTTCAAATAACTTTCCAGAAAAGCAAAAGCGGCAATCTTTATTGCGTCCTCATGCTCAGCGCGGCGCGGGTTTACAGCCAATTTACCGCGCGTACCATTATAAACCATATGATCGCCATCATCTAGCACCTGTAAATATTTCTCGGGATGGCTTGAATGCTCGTAAATAATCAGGCGATGCTCATAACCGTAATCATCAAGCGGCAAAGCATCATCCGTTCCCGTCATATGGAATAGCGGAATATCAATAGAGCTATAAAGATCTTCTGGCGGCGCATCACTTATATGGCCGATCGGCACAGGGCTGTAGAGAATCCCGCAGCTTATGCGATTATCACGCAGATCCATCAAGCGGTTTTCATGATTGGGAAACTTCATGCCTGCCATAACCTGCGTAGTCATCGCGCCGAATGAATGCCCTGACATGCAAATGCGGCTCATATCCATATGCTCGCCAATATCAGGGTTTTCCAGCGCAAAATGCTCAAGCTGATCTAACACAAAGGGGATGTCATACATGCGGTTTAGCGTAGTCTCGCGCGTGATCTTTACCTTTTGCAGAATATCCCACGCATGACCGCCCTTCCCCTGCCAAAGCGAGCTATCCGTGCCTGCATGGGTGATGTGAACAATGATATAGCCGTGGCCAGCAAAAAATCGCGATAAAAATGACGCGCCGTCACGGTTTCCACCAAATCCATGACTCCACAAAATCACAGGAATTTTGCCTTCACCGTGATCTACAGGATAATAAATTTTGTACGGAACTACGCGCCCACCCCGCGCGTGATCAACAAATTCACCACGTTTAAGCAAAACCCTGTGAGGCTTTTTGCTTAAGGAAGTTTCGGGAGTCCAGTTATTCATAAATATATAACCTGTTTTTTCAATTTATTTTTACAATATAGTAACCTCTGCAAAAGCATAGTTTTCTATATATTTTCTGTTTTACGCACGCTGCGCTGCGGGTTGCCGCTTTGCTGTAACCATAGAACGCCCTTTAAAACAAGTTTTGCAGAGCATTCTATAGTAACTTGAATTAAAAATCACACAGTGTTCGAGATTGTAAGTGCCCTAGATTCTTAAATATATCATTATATTTAAGCAATAAAATTACTATTTCACTTTTTTTCACAGGTGGATAAAGCTTTGGATATGTCGATTTTTATGTGATGAATCAGAGCGTTCCGAGCTAGCATATACAGGTCTAGGAATAAATTCAATTTGGTACTAAACACGATATATAGTATCTTAACTGCAAGATAATCACTACAGATTGTGTTTATCTTCTTTTTTAAAGCATTCCTTGAATAAACTTCATAAGAATGAGTAACTATAACTTGAAGGAGCATAGCTCATGTTTGACCTCGCGCAAATGGAGAGGGGAAATCGTGTCCGCATCGATAGATCAAGAGACGATAACCTAACTGAATTTGGTAAAGCAACACTAATCGATAGGTATCTTCTACCCGAAGAGCAGCCCCAAGATCTATTTGCCCGCGTTTCAATGTATTATGGTGATAACAGCGATCATGCGCAGCGCATTTATGATTACATGTCAAAGCTATGGTTTATGCCTTCAACGCCGATTCTCTCGAATGGCGGGACTAGCCGCGGCCTGCCGATTTCCTGCTTCTTGAATGAAACAGGTGATTCTTTGGAAGATATTATGCAGCTATGGAATGAGAATGTTTCCCTTGCCTCGCTTGGCGGCGGTATTGGCTCATATTGGGGTAATGTGCGCTCTATCGGTGAGAAAGTCGGGCGTAATGGTAAGACTTCGGGCATTGTTCCGTTTATCCGCGTTATGGATTCGCTTACTTTGGCTATATCTCAAGGCTCGCTACGTCGCGGTAGTGCCGCTATATATTTGCCTGTTTGGCATCCTGAAATCGAGGAGTTCACAGAGATTCGCCGTCCAACAGGCGGCGATCCTAACCGTAAAGCCCTGAACCTGCATCACGGCGTTCTTATTCCTAACCGCTTCATGGAAGCAGTTGAAAATGACGAGGAATGGGCGCTTAAATCTCCGAAAGATAATTCAGTAGTTGATAAAGTGAGCGCGCGCGATCTATGGATTCGTTTGCTAACTGCGCGCGTTGAAACGGGTGAGCCGTATTTTGTGTTTATCGACCATGTTAATGACGCTATCCCCGATCATCATAAAATGGCTGGCCTTAATGTGAAGATGTCTAATCTTTGCTCTGAGATTACGCTGCCGACTGGTAAAGATCACCTTGGTAATGAGCGCACAGCCGTTTGCTGCTTGTCCTCGCTTAATCTTGAGAAATTTGATGAATGGCAGGATCACCCTACTTTCATTGAAGATATCATGAGGTTTCTCGATAATGTACTGACGGACTTTATAGAAAAAGCACCTGATTCAATGAAACGCGCGAAATATGCGGCCATGCGTGAGCGTTCTGTGGGCTTAGGCGTTATGGGTTTCCACTCATTCTTGCAGGATAAGAAAATACCTATGGAAGGTGTTATGGCCAAAGTCTGGAACAGGCGCATGTTCCAGCTTATCAAACGCCAAGCTGATGACGCATCCGTGAAGCTAGCGCATGAGCGCGGCGCGTGTCCTGATGCGGCTGATTACGGCATAATGGAGCGATTCTCCAACAAAATGGCAGTTGCCCCGACCGCGTCCATATCAATCATTTGCGGTGGTGCATCACCGGGGGTTGAGCCGATAGCAGCCAATGCTTACACGCATAAAACCTTGTCTGGATCATTCCCTGTGAAGAATAAATTTTTGGAGAAATTATTGGAAGAAAAGGGCATGAATACAGATGATATCTGGAGTTCTATCTTCACTAATGAAGGATCAGTGCAGCATTTGGACGAGCTTTCTACGGAAGAAAAAGACGTGTTCAAAACCGCGTTCGAGATAGACCAACGCTGGATTATTGAGCATTGCGCAGATCGCACACCTTTCGTTTGCCAAGCGCAAAGCGTGAATTTGTTCCTACCCGCAAATGTCCATAAATCCGAGCTACATGGCCTTCATTTAAGCGCATGGAAAAAAGGCATTAAATCATTATATTATTGCCGCTCAAAATCCATACAACGCGCCGAAAGCAACGCCTCATGGGAACGCGCAAAAGCCTCGGATGAGGAAAAAAGCAAAGGCGAACAAGGCAGCTTCAACGAAACAGGTAATTACGAAGAATGTTTGGCTTGCCAGTAAAAAAATGAAGAACTTTGGTACCATTGGCTAAAACCATGAAAATCAGAAGGTAATGGCAGCAATTGTCAATACGCATTTAAAATTGACCCATCATTATGGTGTTTTTATGGAGCGTAATTATGTGGTTATGCAGATACTCTTTAACAGGAGAATTATGCAAATGAGTACATTTATTACTGAACCACTACCGATCTCTGGCTAGTCGTGGTCCAACTCAAGTTATTATATTGGTGTGTTTTAGTTATTTTTATAACAACACTTTGATTAAAATTTAAATATGCTATATTATATGTAGGTTGTTTTATCATTTCCGGAGTCTTTCGATGAAATCTTTTGCTCGTGTCGCTTTATTTTCTCTAATCTGTAGTACTCTCCCATTTTCCCATGTTTATTCTGAAGATGATATTGATAGTGATATATCGTCAGAAGAAACAATTGCAGAAGATGAAAGCCCTGCTGCCGTAAATGATTTTAGTAATATTGAAAAAACAAGTATTGATGACGAAGAAGAAACATTAACTCTTGAAGAGGCAAATGCTCTCATAGAATTGCTTCCGACTTCTTCTGACGCCGTTACGGGGACTGTAAAAGAAGAATATGATTATGAGTATTATGATATATATGGCCGTACACTTGGATTTAGGGAAAGCGCAAAAAAATTACGCGAATCTCTTGAAGCACGTCGCGAATCATTTGAAAAACCACGCATTGAAATTATTGATTTATATAGAGACTCAAAAGAAAAAATAGATAAAGCACAAACGGCTGCTTACAATGAAAGTTTAAAAGAGGAAGAGGACGAAGAAAATCTCACAGAAAATGAAATCCTTATAGATGAAGATGAAGTTGTAGAGGAAAATAATGAAGACGCTGTCTCCAAAGAATCTGATATTAGCTTAACTGAAAAAACTATTCCTTCTAAAGAAGGTGATGATGAAAATGCACCTAAAAGAAAAGTTGTAATATCAGAAGACGCGCCTGACTTCGATCCATCTAAACTTTAGTATTTTTTAGGGTTTCATTCCAAAAAATAATTGAAGCCTCTAGTTAGCAACTGTTATATATCCATATATATTATTACTGATTCATAGATTGGAAAAATTCATCATTGCTCTTGGTTTGTTTCATCTTGCCGAGCAAAAATTCAACAGCATCAACAGTTCCCATCGGATTAAGAATTCGGCGAAGAACCCACATTTTTTGCAATGTATCTTTATCAACCAAAAGCTCTTCCTTACGAGTACCTGATTTTTGAATATCAATCGCTGGGAATACGCGCTTATCAGAAATTTTACGATCAAGAACAATCTCGGAGTTACCAGTACCTTTGAACTCTTCAAAGATAACCTCATCCATACGTGATCCTGTTTCAATCAAAGCAGTAGCAATAATTGTCAGGCTTCCGCCTTGCTCTATATTACGCGCTGCGCCAAAGAAACGTTTAGGGCGTTGCAAAGCGTTTGCATCCACGCCGCCAGTAAGAACTTTACCAGAAGAAGGGACAACCGTATTATAAGCGCGCGCAAGGCGTGTTATAGAATCGAGCAGAATAATAACATCGCGTTTATGCTCAACCAAACGTTTAGCCTTTTCCATTACCATTTCAGCAACTTGAACGTGACGTTGCGCTGGCTCATCAAAAGTAGAGGAAACAACCTCACCCTTAACGCTTCGCGCCATGTCTGTTACTTCTTCAGGGCGTTCATCAATAAGAAGAACGATCAAGTAAGCATCAGGATGATTAATAGCAATCGAAGTTGCAATATTTTGCATCATAACTGTTTTACCCGTACGCGGCGGGGCAACAATTAAAGCGCGTTGACCAAAACCAATAGGAGAAGTTAGCTCAATAACGCGCTGTAAATTTGAATTTTTCGTCGGATCATCAATTTCCAGCTTAATCTTACGATCAGGATAAAGTGGAGTTAGGTTATCAAAATTAATACGGTGGCGCAGCTTATCTGGTGCTTCGTTACTGATAGAGCCAACTCTAAGAAGTGCAAAATAACGCTCTGAATCTTTAGGAGCGCGGATCTCGCCTTCAACAATATCACCTGTGCGCAATCCAAAACGGCGCACCTGTGATGGTGATACATAAATATCATCAGGCCCAGGAAGATAATTTTCCTCAGGTGAGCGAAGGAAGCCAAAGCCATCTTGCAAGACTTCTAAAACACCAACACCTGATATTGGAACATTTTGTTTAGCCAATTGTTTCAAAACTGCAAACATCATATCTTGTTTGCGCATTGTATTGCAATTTTCGACTTCTAATTCTTCCGCAAAAGCTAATAATTCGGCTGGAGAACGTGTTTTTAATTCTTGTAAATTCATGAAATACTCATAATTTAATTGATATCAACTGATTTAAAATGGAGGAAACTCATAACCTTGTTTCTACAGAAGAAAGTAAAATATTAATTACTTTTATCCTGCGCTGAACTACTCAGCATACTAATTACCCAAAATTTTATGGATTTTCTTCAAGACATTCTCTTTATAGCCATAGTTAAAAGAAGAGTCAAGAAATTATACACAACTTAATTTATTTCGCTAAAATGGCTCTGCTACAGCCATAATAACGATTATTATCATGAATAATGCTGGAACTTCGTTAATAATTCGAAAATATTTTGCAGATTTTTCATTTTTATCTGCTGCGAATAATTTTACATGCTTTATATAAACATGGTGTAAGCTTGTCATTAACACAACAAACAGCAATTTTACATGCATCCATGGCTCTGACATAAATAAGTCCCAGCGCGTATAAAGCATAAGCCCACCGCAAATCCACGCTATTACCATGGCAGGATTAATAATTATTTTTAATAAGCGCCGCTCCATAATTTTGAATGTCTCTGACATATCAGAGCCTATAACCGCGCCAGTATGATAAACAAATAATCGCGGTAAATATAACATTCCCGCCATCCATGAAATAACAGCAATTATATGAAAGGCGCGAATCCATTCGTAATTAATATTCAAGAAATCTTGCATCTTACTAACTCCGCTAATCCATTTATGAATTCTTCCGATGTACCAACAGTAGAGCTACGATAATAACCATCTATTCCTATTTTGCTAGCATATTTCTTATATTCTATATCAAGCTCAACTAATGTTTCTATATGTTCTTGGGTAAAAGCATGCGGATATATAATAACGCATTTTTTATCCTTAGCGGCTTTATCCAAAGCCTCCTCAATAGAAGGGCCAATCCATTTTAAACGCCCAACGCGACTTTGATAGCATATTTGCCAGTCTAGTTTTTTACATTGCACTTGCAATGGCTCGCGCTTGCTCGCTTTGATCTTAATTTCCAGCTTTTCAGCTATTTTTTGCGCAGATTGCTCACATTGATCTTGATAAGGATCACCTGCCTTGATAATTTTTTCAGGAAGTCCATGAGCAGAAAATAATATACGTATATTTGGGTGTACGTCTTTTACTTGTACGTATTTATCATAAATATTATTAACAGAGGATTCTATAAATCCATCATTACACGAATAGCTATTAATTTTGGAGGTCTCAGGATTATAATTAAGCTTTTTTAATGCCTTACCCCAGCTTTCAAATGATGAGAAAGTAGTAGTAGTTGAAAATTGCGGATAAAGCGGCAATAAAACAACTTTATCAGCTTGCCAAGCTTGCACCTCTTTTGCCGTTTCCAAAGCAAAAGGATGCCAATAGCGCATAGAAATAAAAACTTTATACTCATTACCATCATTTTTTAAATTTAACTCAAGCTCTAAAGCATCGGCTTGAGCCTTGGTATTTTCAAGCAATGGAGATTTATAATTAAGCTTTGAATAAGAATTACCCGCCTCGCATTTAGAGCGTTTTTTACTTATTTTCTTTGCGAGTAAATAACGAAATGGCAAAGGCAAACCAATAATATTTTTATCCATAAAAAAATTCATCAAAAATGGCTCTATTGCCTCTTTTGAATCAGGGCTTCCAAGATTAAATAAAACTACGGCAATTTTGCTCATTTAAGAATTTTCTCTAATGATTTTGACAAGCTGCTCAACATGCTCTGGCGGGGTGTCTTTATGGATTCCGTGGCCTAAATTAAAGATAAAATCACCATCAGATAAATCCGTAATTATTTTTTCGGCTGCACGCTTTAACGCATCACCCCCTGTAAGCAAGCAAATAGGATCAAGATTTCCCTGAACAGGAACTAATGGCTGCACTCTATCAGCTGCCCAACTTGTATCCACCGCTTGATCTAAACCAACGGCGCTAACGCCTGTCTCGCGCACATATGAGATATAATTAGCCCCCGCACATCTCGGAAAGCCGATAATTGGAATATCAGGATGAACTTCATGAACTAAATCAATAATGCGTTTTGTAGGATTAATTACCCATTTTTTAAAGCTCTGTGCATCTAATGCCCCTGCCCAGCTATCAAAAATCTGTAAAGCTTCGGCCCCCGCATTTACCTGATTAATTAAATATTTAGCACTAGACTCAACTAACAAATCTATTAATTTTGAAAAGCTTTGCGGGTCGGAAAATGCTAGTCTCTTCGTATTTATAAAATCTTTACTTCCCCCGCCTTCAACCATATAGCAAGCCACAGTCCACGGCGCACCACAAAAACCGATTAAAGCGGTATTGTTATATCCTTCATTTTTAAGACCTGCGCGAACTTTGCTCAAAGCTTCGTAAACAGGATTTAAAACATTATCAAAATTATCAAAATTCAGTTTTGAAATATCCTGATTATTTCGCACTGGCTCAAGCTTTGGCCCCTCACCTTGAACAAATTCAAGATGCTGCCCCAATGCATGTGGTATAACTAAAATATCTGAAAATATTATAGCAGCGTCCATCTCAAACCGCCTGATAGGCTGCATAGTAATTTCTGCTGCCATGCTAGGATTGTAAGCCATATCCAAGAAACCACCTGCTTTTTGACGTAGCTTCATGTATTCTGGTAAATACCTTCCAGCTTGGCGCATAAACCAAAATGGAATATGATCGGGTTTTTCTTTATTCAAAACTTTCAAGAAATTCTTTTTTTGATTAGCCATATTTAAACTCTTTTTCTATTTTGATAGTTATCTCAAATTTATAAGACTAAACATAGTGAGAATATAATAAATAAATAGTATTTTTAAAAAGGTGTTATTAGATAGTAGTGCCTGTGAGTATCGGGGATTATATTTAATACATTTTCTACACACATTCACCAATATTAAAAATATTAGAGATTCATTTGGATTCGCATATTGTCTACAAAAAAATTTTATTTTTAAATTTAGAGTTTTTCACAAGTGGAATAGTAGGCATTTTCACTTGAGGGTATATTGGGGGTAACTTAATTCACTGATTTATACAAAAACCGTTCTTGGATTCGTTCACAGAGTTTTCCTCAAGTGAATATATAGCTATTTTAAAAATTAATTACTATGCTTTCGCTCTAGCGTGATAAAACTGTAGGGAGGGTTATGATCGAGGTGATCTGTGCGCTCAACCTCCGTCCAATCATCTTCGTTAAATTCAGGGAAGAATGCATCGCCATCAACGCTTTTATGGATTTTGGTGAGGTGTAATCTATTTGCATATTGGATGCTCCCCGTATAGATTTGCGCACCGCCGATAATAAATATCTCATCGCTGGCAACGGATTTAGCATAGCTTATCGCCGCATCTATATCGGAAAAGCTAGGAACTTCATGTTCATTTTTAAAGCCAGAGCGGCTGATTACTATGTTCTCGCGATTTGGCAGAGGCTTACCCAAATATCCTAAAATTGATTCGAAAGTCTTGCGCCCCATAATAACAGGATGCCCTGTTGTAAGGGCTTTAAAGCGTTTAAGGTCATCGGATATATGCCACGGCATTTGGTTATTTTTGCCGATACATCTATTTTCCGCCATCGCGACTATCAGTGAAGTTTTTATATCAGTCATATTAAACCGCAACTTTGCCTTTTATATGTGGATGTGATTCGTAGCCTACCAGCTTAAAGTCCTCAAATTTAAAGTCAAAAATATCTGTGATATCGGGGTTTATCTCCATCTCTGGCAGTTTATATGGCGCGCGCGTGAGCTGTAGCTCGGTTTGTTCGATATGGTTGGAATATAGATGCGCATCACCAAGCGTATGTATGAACTCGCCGTATTTAAGGCCGCAAACCTGCGCTATCATCATGGTGAGCAATGCATATGAGGCGATATTAAATGGCACGCCGAGGAATATATCCGCGCTGCGCTGGTAGAGCTGGCAAGATAATTTACCGTCTGCCACATAGAACTGGAAAAATGCATGGCAAGGCGGCAGAGCCATTTCATCGACAACGCCTGGATTATAGGCAACGACTAAAAGACGGCGGCTATCGGGGTTGGATTTTATTTGCTCAATTACGTTGCTAAGCTGGTCAATGCTATTTCCATCGGCAGTTTTCCAGCTACGCCATTGCTCACCGTAAACAGGGCCGAGATTACCGTTCTCATCTGCCCAATCATCCCAAATTCTAACGCCGTTTTCCTTGAGATATTTTATATTTGTATCACCCGCAATAAACCACAGCAGCTCATGAATAATGGATTTTAAGTGGCATTTCTTGGTAGTGATAAGCGGGAAGCCTTGCGCCAGATCAAAGCGCATTTGATAGCCAAAAACCGAGCGCGTCCCCGTGCCTGTGCGGTCTTCCTTTATCGCTCCATTTTCTAAAACATGGCGCATTAGGTTAAGATATTGCTTCATTTACTATTCTTTCCAAGTGATTCTTTTGTTTATTATATATGAATGGAATATTTGTGTAAGAAGGTATTTTATGATTTTCCTTGGAATTTTTAACTTTTTAGGCGTATAATGGTCTTGCTGGCTAGTTCAGCTATGACATTACACGTTTATACGGAATAAACGTTGCGGACCCGGGGGCGGTACCCGGCGACTCCACCATTTGTAATTTATTTTGGATTACAAGTGATGGGGTCGAAATAGGATCGACGCGCGCAATAAAGGTATTTTAACGATGTTCGGCATAGTATCCGCCGTTATCGGGCTAATTTTATAAATGCAAACGATAATAACGTTGCGTTCGTAGCCGCTAATGACAACTCTGTTGTTGCTGGTGAAGGTCGTAAAGCTGCTTAATTGCAGCCTAGACGCTACATTTTGAATTCCTGTTGAATTAACGTTCATCAGGTGGGGCATGAGCCGAGCCTCGCAACAGAATCGGCTCATTTTTTCTTTTATGTGGTTTTACTTCGTGGGTAAATTATTGTATTTATTCAGTAATTCAAGCACTTGATTATTTTCTTCTATTGTACCAATAGATAGTCGCACACAGTTTTCAGTCCCTTTTTGAGATGAAAAGTCACGAATAATTACGTTGTTATCGGCCAGATAATCGCAAAACTCCTTTGCCTTATCCATTTCAATTAGCAAGAAATTAGCGTCGGATGGATAGATGTGATTTACCTTATCTGACTTTTCCAGCTCAATCTTCATACGCTCGCGCTCAGCCAAGATTTTCTTGATATTATCTTGCGCTATTGCTTTGATTTCAGGGGATAGCACATGAAACGCGGTTTCTATGCTTAAGCGTGGCAAGGGATAGGCATCCATAACTTTGTTGCGAACAAGGGTGATAAAATCCTCATCCCCGCACAATATGCACCCCATGCGCATCCCTGCAAGGGCATAGCTCTTGGATAATGTGCGCAGGATAATAAGATTTGGTGTGCTATCAAGATCAGCAACCATGCTGCCAGCTTTAGAAAATTCGGCGTATGTTTCGTCCAGCGCAACTATGCAGTGGCCTTCTAATGCTTCGCAAATATCGATAATATCTTCGTGCAAGAAACTATCGCCTGTAGGGTTATTGGGTGAGCAGATAAATACGATTTTGATATGGTTATCAATGTTGCTTGCCTGTTTTATGATATTTTCTTTATCAATATTAAACCTGCCGTCTTTTTTGATTAATGGCACGTCCACTACTCCTGCTGGCATAGCCATAGCGTCAACGCCGTACATCCCAAAGGTTGGCGAGCTTATAAGCACTTGGTCTTTATGTGGTTCACAAAATACTTTAGTAAGAATGACGAGGGCCTCGTCTGCGCCGCGTGTCATGCATATTTGCGTATAATCCACGCCGTAATTTTGCGCATAGGCTTCTAATAAAGCGGGTGGCTGTGGCTCGGGATAGCGGTTAAGCCCTTCTAAATTCGGCAGCTCATAAGGATTTTCATTGGCGTTGAGATAAATTTTGCTCTCATCCTTGCCAGATTCCATCCCCGCAGAGCTATAGCCCTTAATGGTTTTATAATGCGCGCGTATATGTTTAAAAATTTGCTTTCTCATCATTTGTAGATAAAGACAGAAAACACCTGTAAAATCAAATAAAAAACCGCCCTTTCCCCTGTCTTTCAATAAACAGCTATGCTATACAGAAATGTTAGTAAAAATACTTGGGAATGAGATTGATTTATGAGTGATATAGCTGCAACGCAAGTTGGCGATAATGATGATTATGGTGCGGATTCGATTAAGGTTTTAAAAGGACTGGAAGCGGTTCGCAAACGCCCAGGGATGTATATTGGTGATACTGATGACGGCACAGGCTTGCATCACATGGTGTACGAGGTTGTCGATAACGCAATTGACGAATCATTGGCAGGTTATTGTGATCGCATTGATATTATTTTAAATGCCGATGGATCAGTTACGGTTAAGGATAATGGCCGAGGCATTCCCGTTGGAATACATTCTGAAGAGCAAGTTTCTGCCGCGCAAGTAATCATGACCCAGCTCCACGCGGGTGGTAAATTTGATGATAACTCATATAAGGTTTCTGGCGGTTTGCATGGCGTTGGTGTTTCTGTTGTTAATGCGCTGTCGGAATATCTTGATCTGCATATCAAACGTGAAGGCAAAGAATGGACTATGCGTTTTCGCCATGGCGAGGCTGGCGATGATTTGGTGGCAACGCGTGATTTAGATGTGG
>Ga0256834_1002174_pt1 | contig 12583 bp, 14 predicted proteins | sample 4281140metaG_FD_190536 | JGI IMG/M metagenome (GOLD analysis project Ga0256834, IMG submission 190536) | Hydrothermal vent microbial communities from East Pacific Rise, Pacific Ocean - 4281-140 | ecosystem: Environmental > Aquatic > Marine > Hydrothermal vents | place: Pacific Ocean: East... | reverse complement strand
CAAGCCGTAGAAGCACTAGTAACACCAATAACAAGCACGGTAGAAACCCTATACGCAAGCCTCGCAAACCTCCTCTAACCCCACGCCCCCACCCCCCACCACAAACGTTACAAAACACAAAACGATTCCTACAACGGATTTCGGTAATCCTAAGCGCCCGTTTAGTATTAACGTAATCCTTTTAAGCTAATTTCAGGAGTTTGGGGACCGGAACGGGGGTACCGATACGTCATGAGGACCCTCCCGGGTGTGCTGCTGGCGCTGGCGGTGGCCCTGGGTCTGCCGGCCGCCGCGGAAGCGCAGCAACTGACCTACGTGCCGCCGAACATCGCCATCATCATGGTGTACCACGGAAGCGGCGACCCGCACTGGGCGTTCAAGGCGCACGAGTTCGCCGACGCCGTGAAGGAACTGACCCAGCTGTCGTTCGACGAGGACTACTACCACGTGGAGGTCTTCCCGGCCGAGTTCGAAACCATGGGTCTGGTGAAGGTGACCAACGTCAACACGGGCAAGACGTACGTCATCCACCAAGTGCTCGCGATGAACCCCGCCGAGCACGAGGAGGACGAGACGGAGCTGGCGTACGCCTTCAGGGAGGCGGTACAGTTCACGGACCACGGTCAGAAGGGCTTCATCGCCGTGATACCGGCGTTCGTGGACAGAGGTGGTGAGCACCAGACGCAGGAGATCCCGGCCCTGCTGTGGGCGCTGGAGCACGAGTACAAGATGCCGAAGTTCGCGGTGCACTACGAGCCGTTCGGTCTGGTGTCCTGGGACAGGGAGAACAACTACGGCGTGGCTCCGAAGCTGGCCGTGGCGAACATCGAGTACGAGGCCCAGAAGCCGCTCGTCGGGCCGAACCAGGAGGGACAGCCGCAGGGAGTGTTCGCCAACTTCAAGACGCTGGGCGACGTCCTGAAGTACGCGGCCCAGAAGCACGAGCTGGGAGTCTTGGAGATAGCCTTCGGTACGCTGAGGATAGGATTCTGGAAGGACTTCGTTGCTAACATGGAATACGTGCTCAGAGGAGTAGTTAACTACCTGAACGAGAAGTACGGTGCTGACATTAAGCTACTGCAGGGAGCTTGGGTAGTCCAGAACGGTCAGGTGGTGTTCAAGGTAACCAAGCCGGGTGAAGCGTACTTCTACGCGTTCAACAACCCGGCCATCGGTGTCAAGAAGTGGGGTTCGCTAGGTTCCAGATGGGACATTAGATACATGGTGTTCAAGGACATCATGAAGGAGTTCTACCAGGAGGGCGTCAGGTACGTTCTGGTGTACCCGTACCAGACGGTGACGGGTATCACGGACAGGATGCTGTTCGAGGGTAACCCGGAGAACGGTCCGGAGGGTCAGGAGCCACCGTTCTACGGCTCCCCGAAGACCGAGGGTAAGTACGCGATCCTGAGGCACTTCCATGGCGTGTTACTGGCCGAGACGAAGGCCGACGTCGAGAAGTACATCGCCACGTACCAGAACAGCGAGTGGCTGGGTAACGGTACGTACAACTTCGCCATCTACATGGACACGAGGATCTACGAGATACCGCCCGGCACGCTGGGCGACTGGCAGCAGCAGCCCATGTATATAATGTACGTCAGGAGGGCCCTGATGGACGCTCCGAACGGCGTGCAGGAGCTGGCCAAGGTGTTCACGTCCTACGTGGACACGTACATGGCCGAGTGGCTGACGCAGTGGTTGGCGGGTAGGCAGCTGTACCACCTGGCCACGGCACAGAGTGCCTTCAAGCCGCCGACGACGCAGGGCCAGCAGCAAGTGACGGTGCAGCCGTCGTCCCAGTACCCGAACGTGGTTCAGGTGACGCCGGTGAACCCGCTGGTGATCCTACTGGCGCTGCCGCTGGCCCTAGCCCTGGCCAGACGCCGCTAAACGCCCCTCCCCACGCCCTCACGCTCACTCATTCTTTCGGGGAATCGTTACGATATTCGAAACTATTTCTCGAGGGCGTTGGAAAAGCCCTCAAACCACGAGGAGAGCGCGTAAGGGACGTCCGGGGCCCTCCGCTTGACGAAACACCTGACCGCCTCCTTCCCGCTCACACCGGGGAGCTTGGAAAGGACGTCCGGGCCGTCGGAGGGCCTGATCGGCAACGGGATCACCTCCACCGATCTGGCCCCGTGTCCCACGACGAGACCGCTCACCCACTCGCCCGGCTCCCTCTCCGCCACGAGCCTGCACGCGACGGGGTACGATCCTATCTGCCTCGCGAACCTCGGATCCCTGGGTTCCACCCGTAGACCCCTCAGTACGGTCCCCTTGGGGACCACCCTCCGTAGGAGCTCCGGGTCGATTTCCTCCCTGACGAACCTCTTGAACGCCCTGGCTCGATCCCTGTTCCTCTCGAGCCATCTCGTCCCGTGCTTCCACATCTCGGTGCCGGGGAAGGGCACCACGTCCCTCACGTTGATCCTCCTGACCGGAAGGCCGGATTCGAGCAGCTCCCTCAAGAACTCCTCGTCGCGACGGTACCTCTCCTTATCCTCCCCTATCAGGCCGCAGACGAAGTTGATCCCCGGTAGGACGTAAGGCATGCCGTTCCAGCCACGCCTGTACCCGATCTCCGCCACCACCTCGATGGCCTCGAGGACTTCCTCGGACGAAGAAACGTTTAGGTTGTTTTTTCTCGCCACCCTCGGGTCGATGGTCTCGACGCCGAACGCTAGCACGTTCCCCGGGGTTCCGTACCGCACCAGGAGCTTGACTACCTCCCTGGCCTCTTCCGGGTGTTCCGCTATCACGGCCGGGTTGGCGTTGTCCACGTGGAGGACGTTGAGATCGGGTGCCGCGTGGGAGATCCCGCGGAGGAGCCTCTCCCAGGCCTCGGGGTTGGGGGTTGGTTTCTCCGTCTCCCCAACGCCTTCCGCCATGTAGCAAAACGTGCAGGGTTGCCGGCCCAGTCTGAACCTCCTGACGCCCACCCTGTAGAGAGCCTTCACCTCTTCGACGACGTGTTTCGGGGGTCTGTACTCGGGGGCCCCGTACCTCGGTACCTCCGTGCAGAACGAGCATCCTCCGGACACGAACCTGACGCAACCCCTGTACGTTTCGATCTCCGCTATGAGGTGAGGGTAATCCACGTGCTCCCTCGCGGCGGGCGCCCCCTTGACCGCGAACCGACGTAGGTCGTCCACCGTGCGCTCGGTCTCGGGATCAACACCTTCGGGCGATCCCGTTCTCACCAGCTCGTACACGACCGCCTCGACGTCGCCCGTGGCCACGATGTCCACTTCTCCGGTATCGACTTGAGGGCGTTCCCCTCCGATCCTCCCGTGTCCCGCCTGGGCCGCGGGTCCCCCGAGGACCGTGATCGCGTCCAGTCCTTCCAGGATGTTCACCATCTCCTCCAGGTCGGCGGGTTCCGCCCCCAGGTACCTCCCCGGGGTGTGGACGCCGCAGATGCCGACGACCACGTCGAAGCGGTTCAGGTCGACCTCGTTCGATCGTACCCTCTCTATCGGGATGTACCTGACTTCCTCCGCCCCTGCCTCCACCGCGGCCCCGTACGCGTACCTGGGGTGGGTGCCGAGGTACGGTGGGACGCCTAAGCCGGCGGGTTCGTCCGTGTAGCCGTCGATCACGGCGACCCTCAAGGGATGCCCCGGTTACACCGGGGGGCGGGTGATTATCGTTCCTCCGGGGAGTTCCCTTCGAAGACCTCCTTGAGCACTTGTTCGTGTGTCATGTCCACGCCTATGAGGAAGCCTTTCTCTTCCAGCGCGCGGACGATACGTTCCTTGGCGTCCGGTTCCACGGCCAACACGGTGTGCGAGTGAACGCCTCTCGATAGGGCGTGGAGGGCTTCGACGGTTCTTCTGAACTCCTCCGACTCTTCGAGGAGTTTCCTCCTCCGCTCGAGGTCTTCCCGGGTCCTTATCGGTAGTTCCTTGACGACGGGTTCCGGGGATCCGGGTACGTGGAACCTCACGTCCAGGAGCGTGCCCCCGTTCTCGACTATCGCGTTCCATTCCTCCTCTACCTCGTCGACGGTGTGCTTGACGGTGACCCTGAACCTCATGTCCCTGGTCACGGTGTCCGCCGTCTCGTCGCCGACGGCGTGGAAAGCGTCGACAACGTCGTCGGCACCGGCATCCTTCAGGACCTCCATACCGTCCGGATCCCTCGACACGGCCACTATCCGGGCGTCGGGGTTCATCCTACGGGCTAGTATGGTCGCGTAGACGTTTATCTCGTCCTGATCGGTGCACACGACCACGGACCTGGCCCTCTCGACACCGGCGGCTCTAAGCGTGGTCCTCTCCCGGAGGTCCCCGTGAACGGCTGGAACACCGTCCCTCCTGGCGTCTTCGACGGCGTCCTCGTCACCGTCCACCACGACGACTTCCAGCCCCATGGCCAGGAGTCTGTCGACGACCCTCCTCCCGACCCGTCCGTACCCGCACACGACCACGTGGTTCCTCATCCTTTTCAACCTCCACGTCGTGCGGATGTCCAGCAGGTAATCCCTGATCCCGCCTTTCAGACCCACCTCCACGGTCTTCAGGACCAGGAGGCCGAAGGCCCCGACGCCGAGGAGGTTGACGGCGGCCGTCCAGGCACGCCCCGCCTCCGTCGAGGGCGTGAGATAGCCGTAACCGGAACACAGGACGGTGATCGTGAAGAACAGGGAGTCGGGGAGGGACCACCCCTCCAGCGTGTGGTAGAGGAGTGTGCTCACGGTCACGAGGCCGGCGACGTAGGCGACCAGCCACCTGGTCTTCACGGACGGCCCCGGACTCGCCGGAATATTGGCTCCGGAAATATGTTTCCCTTAATCAACCCGGTACGACTTCCGCGCCCTCGTTCCTGGGTTCCGCGACGATCACCTCGCCTCCGACGTCCTCCAGGGAAGACCTGAGCTCCCTGGCCACGGTGCCGGCGCTCGCGGTGTCGCAGACGGCGTAAACCGTGGGGCCGAAGGAAGAGAGACCCGCCCCGTAGGCCCCGGCTTCCCTCGCCACCTCCATGAGACTTCGAACGAGGGGATGCTGGAGACCCACTTCCACCCGCTTGAACCCCAAGCCCTGGATCTCGTCGACGGCCCTACCGAACGCCTCGGGATCGTCCTCCGCCACCGCCGGCATCATCACCATCAAAATCAAGCGGCACAGCCTCTCCACGTCACGGGAGGGGACAGGACAGTACCTCCTGAAGATGTCGACCTCCTTCTTACCGTGGGCCCCCTTCTCGACGTCCGGTATCGCCAGGACGAAGCGCCAGTCGTCGGGTACCGGGAGCCTGGAGACGACCGGGGCGGGAGGAACGCCCTTCGAAGCCGCCGAGGGCCTGAAGTCCTCCTTACCGCCGGGCCCGAACCTGTGTCCGCCGTCCACGATGAACCCTCCGGCCTCGAACGCGGCCACACCGATCCCGGAGGTCCCGCCCCTACCGAGCCTCACGGCCAACTCCCTGGGGTCCGGCGCCTCCCCGACGAGGTCCAGGTGGAGGGCCGTCGCCACGGAGAGCGCCGTCTGCGTGCCTGAACCCAGTCCCACGTGTTCCGGGTAACGTCCCTCGAAACGCACTGTGACGGCGGCTTCGACACCGAGGTCCTCGAGCACGGTTTCGACGGTGCGTCGGGCTTTCTCGGCCGTATCCCCCTTCGCCCCGATCACCTCGACGCCTCGATCGCCCTCTTCGACCTCGGTGGTCACGATCATAGCGGGCTCGTTCAATGTGAGGCCCACGCTCCCGTCCACGCGTCCGAGTGATCCGTTCAGGTCGATCAGGGTGATGTGGATCCGGGAAACGGATCTAACCCGCGCCATCCGGCGTTCCCCCGAGGGGGTTGAACGTCTTGAGGCTCGAAACCGGTGTCCCCGGATTCGACGAGATGTTGGGAGGAGGCCTCCCCTCGGGGAGGCTGACCGTGGTGGCGGGTGAGCCGGGTTCGGGTATACACCTGTTGATCTACAACCTGGTTTGGAACGCCTTGGAGGGGGGCCTGTCGGTCCTCTACTTCGCGCTGGAGTCTCCACCGGCGGAGATGGTCAAGATAGGCGAGGAGCTGGGTAAGGAGGTGGAGCGCGCGAGGGAAGAAGGTAGACTGAAGATAATGGACGGGTTCTCGGTCAGGACCGGGATAGCTGTGGCCGCGGTCGGGGAGTACCTGGACGGGGTCGAGCCGAGACGCTTCTGGGAGGTCATCCGGATGAACGAGCCGGACCTCGTGGTCGTGGACTCGACGTACCCCGTCCACGGGTCCGATCCCGAGGCCATGGCGAAAACCGTAGCCGTGCTGAAGGCCTCCGCCATGCACATGGAGATACCCGTCGTGATCGGCGATCCCGTGGAGGTGCTGGACGTTCCCGGCGTGAACATGGTGGACGTGCTTCTGAGGATGGAGGTGCACGACCTCAACGGGGTTATGGTGAGCGCCCTGACGCCCCTGAAACTGGTGCCCCCGACGTTACCTCGGTTCAGGGTACCCGTGACGGTATCGCCCGAGGGCGACGTGATCGTTCACACGGACAGGGTACTGGACGTCCACGAGGGCGAGATAAGGGATGCCGATAGTTACGTGGTCGAGGAACTGGGGGGAGTACCCGCGGAGGTCGCGGAGGAAGTGGCGGATTCGGACTTCCTGGAGGATCTGGACGTGGACTTGGACCTGGACGATTTAGAGGACATCGATTGAACCCCGTCGGCCAAGCCGGCCTCCCCTCATCGAGTGGGCCTCGGCAATAAGGGACCTCGTCATCCGGGGGAAACCCGGTGTCCTTCGACACCATCCTCTCGTTCATGAAGAAGGCCCTCAAAGCCTTGGAGGGCGGGCACGAGCCGCCGGAACCCGTGGAGGTTTTCGAGTTCATGGTGGTCAGGGGTACGACCCCGGGGCAACTCGAGGCTTTGATCGAGGTCGTGGAGGTGGAGCGTGAAGTATGGTCCGAGCACGGGGTTAGGGCACGTCCCGCTCTACACCCTTTCGTCTCCGAAAGGTTGGGTGTTTACACCCTCGATCCCGAGATCGTGGGTCGTCTTCTCGGTTACCCCGAGTGTTGCGTGCGTTACTTCCTGGACGGACACGTCAGGTACGATCACGAGGGACCGGCCGTGGTGACGGAGGGTTTCGTGCCCTGCTCTAGGACGTGTGAGGGTGCCGTGCGGGCCCGTCTGCTCGATCCCGAGCCGGACGTGGAGGCTTACAGGGAGGTGGAAAGGGAATTGGAGGGTGAGTTAGGGGATCTTCCGAGGTACCATACGGAGTACCGAGGGTACTACGAGTACCACGGGGTGGGCCCTTGACCGAGGAGAAGAAGGGCGGCGTCGAGAGGATGGAGACGGGGCTCGAGGGTTTCGACGACATGATAGGGGGCGGGATACCCAAGAGAGGGGTCACCGTGGCCGTGGGGTCACCCGTATCGTTCAGGCCCGTGTTCGTGAGGCACCTGGTGTGGCACATGAGCGTCGAAATGGGGTACAAGGTGGTCTACGTGGCCACCGTGAGCCCGCCCGTGGACATGCTCAAGTCGGGTCTCGACCACGGATTCGACGTGATAGGCGCGTACGAGGAGGGTAACCTGATCATAGTGGACGCGTTCACACCCAGGTTCGGTACCTACAACGTTCAGATAGGCCACCCCCTGCACGGGGCCACGCCCAACAGCCTAGGTAGGGTGCCCACCCAGCACGACGCCGAGGTCTTCGTCGTGGAATTACTGGAACCACTGTTCGAGAGGGAGGAACTCGAGGCCGCGGCCCTGGCGCTGAAGAACACCTCGTTCAACGAGGCCGTCCCCACCGTCGTCGGGTTCGTGGAGAGGCCCACCCCCGTGGTGGAGGAGGTGGCGGACGTGGAGGTGGAGTTTCAGACCCACGAGAGCGCGGGTGGCGTTGTGAACACCGCCGTCCTGAGGAAAGGCGTGCCCGAGTACCTGCCCAGGTACAGGGTACCGGTCACCCTGGGTTCCGACGGGAAGCTGGTGTTCCACGTCGACAGGATGTACGACGTCGAGGAGGGCGAGGTGCTGGAAGTGGATACGGCGTACGATTTCGAACTCAACGCGCCCGCCCACGTGGCCGAGGCCCTTTCTGGACCGAAGCCCGAGGTCCCTCGAGGGGAGAAAGAACCCGAGAGGGAGGTCGAGAGCGTGGAGAAAGCGCTCGACGAGTTGATCGAGGAGTTGGAGGAGGAGATAAAGAGGTTGAAGAGAATGGGGTAGCTCGGGGGGTGAGGATACGGCCACGGGTGCGACCCGGGTGGGATGAGCGGGATTCCGCCCACCCGACCCCCGTCCCGGAATCGTTACGGCTTAATTAACGATACGGGTGGGGAGGGGAAGAATCAGCCCTTCAGCTCCTCCACCTTCTCGATGATCTCGTCCACCAGCTCCTTGGCCTCGCCCGGGTCGATGATGCACGCGCTCGCCGCGGCCACGTCGATACCCGCCGCGGCACCCAGCTCGTCCTTGCTGGGCACGTAGACGTACGGGATCCCCTTCTCCTCGCACAGCTCCGGTAGGTGGGCGACGACCTCCGGCGGGTCCACGTCCTCCGCGATCAGCACCAGAACGGCTTCCTCCCTCTCCACGGCCTTGGTGGTCTCGTTGGTACCCTTCCTGATCCTACCCGTGTCCCTGGCGATCTCGATCGCCTCGTATGCCTTCTCGGCCAGCTCCTCGGGGACGTCGAACTTCACGTAGAATGGCTTGTCGGACATCCGTAACACACCCCCGATCATCGGGTCATCGGGTATCGCCTCAGCGCGTACACGCGCTGTCGCTCCCGAATCCGAGCCCGTTATAAAATGTTGGGGCCGGATCACCCGTTGGAAACACTACGAACGTTCGAAAGGAGGAAGACCAGAGATGAAACATGCCCTGATACTCCTGACCGCCCTGGTCCCGGTCCTGGCGCCCGCGTCCGCCACGTTCTACGTGTGCACCAACCCCAACGGCAAGTATTACTACATCAACACCCATTACTACTTCAACGATCAAACCGCACCCGGACCACACTGCCCCTACTTCAAGGACGAGAACGGTGACGGGCTGTGCGATTACCTCGAAGAGGTGACGGAGTTCAGGTGCAGCCTCCACGGGTACACCTTCACACCCGAGACCGCGCCCGGTCAACACTGTCCCGACTTCGTGGACGCCAACGGTGACGGGCTGTGCGACCACCTCGTCCCGGCCCAGCTTCAGCCCATAGCGAGCACAACGTCATCGACGACCACGACGTCCAGCACCACGAGCACGACGACCACCTCCACGACCGGAACCGTATCCACCGCGACCACGACTAGCACGGGCGAAACACCGATCAACCCACTCGTACCCGTGATGGCACTCGCCGCGCTGGCCCTGATACCTACCGTCAGGAGGGGGTGACCACGCCCTGAACCCCCGCCTCCGCCTCATCCTCTTCTTGATACTGGTAGGGTACCTCCTGGTGGTGCCCCCGATGGTCCAAGGTATCACCGGCAAAGCGGGCGCCGGGTACGGCAAGCACTACAGACACGGGGGCGCGACCACGCTACCCTCGTCCCTCAGGTACGGTGGCTACGAGGCGGGCGCCCTGGGGGTGACCGGGGTTGGTCAGGCGGTCCACCCGTAGGGCCGTTCAGGTCGCGTCGCTGCTCACGGCCGCCGGCGGGCTGGCCTACGGTGAGCACATCATGAGCAAGGTCCCGGTGGTGATCCCGGGACTCGCCGGAGGATGCGCCTGGATAATAGACACCGGCACGGTGTTCTTGGGCGCGGTCGGGGTCGTCCTGGCCACGACCCCGTACCTGTTCTTCATAAGGACGCTGACGACGGCCTACGTCGTACCGGCGCTGCTGGCCGGTGGCGCCATATGCGGATGGATCTGCCCGATGGGCTTGATACAGGACGTACTCGGATCGATTGGTAAAAGGATAGGAATAGTGATCAAAAAACCACCACTAGACGAGCCGGCCAGGTACATTAAGTGGCTGATACTGGTCGCGTATCTCGTCGCGATACCGGTGGCCGCCTACAAGCTTTGGTACAAGATATGCCCGATGCACTACATCGTGTTCACGCTGATGGGATGGCAGGAACTCACGTTCTACTCAGCGGTGAAGATAGGTATAGCGGCGATACTCTTCCTGTCCGGCTTGGTGGTTCCGAGAGGTTTCTGTAGGTACTTCTGCCCCATAGGAGTCATGTTCAGACTCCTCAACGGAAACAACCTCGCGGCGTCAAGGATCAAGAAGGGGGAGGGGTACAAGAAGGTAAAGGAGAACTGCCAAAGATGCCCGGTTTGTGCGTGCTGTCCGATGGGGATAACGCCGGGCGAGGAATACGTGGATGGTCAGGAGTGCATAATGTGCCTGGAATGTGTAACGTGTCCAGTGTTCTCAAAGCAGAAAAGATGAGGATCTCCCCCTCCACACTCGGAAACGTTACGAACATCGTAACCATACCTGCCTACCGGGGGCCCTGAGTTTGAGGGTTCCGAGGGACGTCTGGCTCTTGGGCGCGATCAGCCTGATCAACGACGTGAGTTCCGAGGGGATATTCGCAGTACTCCCGTACTACCTCACATCGCTCGGCGGCGGACCCGCGCTGGTCGGAACCACCTGGGGCGGGATGGAACTCGTCAAAAGCGTCCTCAACGTCGCGTCGGGACGGTTGTTCAGGGAACCTGGACGGGCGAAACCCGCCGTAGCCCTCGGCTACGCGGTCTCGGCCGTCGCGAAACTGATCCTATCCCTCGTACGGGAACCGAACACGGCGGCCGTGGTGGCCTCGTTGGAACGCGTGGGGAAAGGCGTCAGAACACCGCCCAGGGACGCCATCCTCGCGGGTCTCGCCGGGGACGAACCCGGTCTCGTCTTCGGGATACACAGGACCATGGACACCCTCGGGGCCATCCTCGGGGCCCTCCTGGCGGCACTCCTACTGACCGAAGGCGTCGAACCCAGGGCGGCGATAGCGGTGTTCGCGGTCCTCGGCTTCCTCGCGCTCCTTCCCCTGCTCCCCGTCGAGGAGAAACTCCCCGAGGAGGACGAGAGGAAACCCTCGAGGCCTATGAAACGTACCCTGGCCGTGGTGACCGTGTACAGGTTGGGCGCGGCCGGATGGATGCTGTACTCCCTCGGGGTGCTGGGGGAAAAGGGCCCCGTGGCGGCCGCGCTCGCTTACGCGGGTTTCTCCACGCTCCACGCCCTCACGTCGGTCCCGGCCGGTAGATTATCCGATGTGATCGGGCCGGGTAGGACGCTCTCTCTGGGATACGGCGGAACCGCGCTGGCGGCGGCCGTCACGGCCCTAGGACACCCGTGGGCGGGATTCCTGATCTACGGGGCGTCCTTCGGTGTAGTCGACGCCGTGGAGAGGGCCGCGGTCGCGGGGGCCTCGGGGGACCCGACCTCGTACGGATCGTACCACGCGACGGTCGGGATAGCCTCCCTCGTCTGCGGCCTAGCGGTGGGCTGGCTGTGGGAATATCTCTCACCCACGATCGCGTTCCTTTACTCGGCGGTCCTCACGGCCGTTGCCGCCCTGATCGCGCCCCCGATCTTAGGGTGATCTCGCACCCCCGAGTTCTTCCGCGAGCTTCTCCGGGTCCCTCACCGTCAATGGCATGTATCCTCTGCCTTTCAAGTGGATCCGTACCAGGGTCCTCCGGACCGTCTCCCTACCGCTTTCCACGGTGGTTTCGACGATCTCGGCACCTTCCACGAGTTCCCTCGGGATCTCGAGCACGTCCTTGAAAAACAGGAAGTCGCGGACCACCACCACGCTCCCCGGTCCGACCTTCACGTGGCTGCCGACCAGGTGAGCGATCGCGGGAGCGGCCCCGGTAATGAACAGGGCGACCGCCCCACCCATGTAGGCACACGTGGCGAAACCCACCACCGTCCCCGCGACCGCCGCGGCGGCCAGGACCCCTATCACGGAGACGGTCTTGCGGAACCCGATGCGGTCCGGAGGACACGGTTTCCCGACGAAGATGGGGAAGCACGTCGCGTTCACGCCTCGATCCCCCAGACCTCGCGGAGGGTCTCCAGGAAGCCTTCCACGTCGAGGACGGGGAGTCTGACTGTTTTGCCGTTCCTAAGCTTTAAAACGGCTGAATGTTCTCGAATTTCAACGTTTTCTACGTCTTCTACTCTCACGAGTTCCTTTCCCGTGAACTTTCTTATCAACAATCCATCCGGTTTCACGGTCACAGCTTTTAACTTAGGTAAAAACGCTTTGTAGATAAACGGTAAAGGTACAGTGTTAGCAATTATAGCCGCTATCACAGCGGTATAAACTGCGCTAGGCATCTTCTTGTGCAACATGTAGAACTGAGCTTTCAACACTAAGTATAGCCCCACCGAAACGATGACAACGTTGGGTAACACCGATATCAGTATGCCGAGTCCGTTCGGATCCCCGATCGGGTAGACGGGCCACTCCACCCTCTCCCTACCCATCGCGATCACCCCGACCGGTCCCGCGCTTCAAACCCTCGTTCCGTAGTAATAAGTTGCCATTCACCGTGGGATCGTCGCGTTAAACCCTCGTTCCCGGCGGTGTCAACCGTGATTTAGCATCGAAAGCGTTGTGAGGCACGGGCGGCGCGTGGACCGGGGGTGTCGGGCTTTGGA
>Ga0256834_1002173_pt1 | contig 12584 bp, 6 predicted proteins | sample 4281140metaG_FD_190536 | JGI IMG/M metagenome (GOLD analysis project Ga0256834, IMG submission 190536) | Hydrothermal vent microbial communities from East Pacific Rise, Pacific Ocean - 4281-140 | ecosystem: Environmental > Aquatic > Marine > Hydrothermal vents | place: Pacific Ocean: East Pacific... | reverse complement strand
GCACGGACAACTGCCTGAGCTTCATAAAGCGGGTGTTGATGCCTTCTTGGTTGGTGAGTCACTCATGCGTCAAGATGATGTTGAGAGTGCCCTGCGGTGTCTTAAAACGGGAGAAGGGTGTTCATAAAATACATGTAAAATTTTTTACATGTATTTTACTACTCTGTCTGCCAGATTGGAAAAATGATATAATAGTGCTATGAAAGAACAGGGTAATCGACCTTCGAATAACTATGAGGTAAAAAATTCTTTGGCACTTTATTGTCGATGTGGCAGCGATGCAAACTAACAGTAATACTATGAATCGAATGATATCGAATCGTTCTGGAGCTTTAGCAAAAGAAGGCTCAAATGTTTCCCGCGCTTATGATTAACTTAATTTTCCCTAGAGAATCTTAAAAACAAATAAGAGGTGACCGTAAGGGTTACTGAAAGATCAGTAGCATGGATATAAACAGAAGGAACAAGATTGGCAATTAAAAAATCGGAACTCTACAGCTCATTATGGTTAAGCTGCGACGAACTGCGTGGTGGAATGGATGCGAGTCAGTACAAAGATTATGTATTGATGATGCTCTTTATCAAATATGTAAGTGACAAGTATGCCAATATTCCGTATGCGGATGTAGTGGTACCGGAAGGTTCTACGTTTACAGATATGGTGGCACTAAAGGGTAAGACGGACATTGGTGATCAAATTAACAAGAAGGTTATCGCCCCTCTTGCAGAAGCCAATCAGCTCTCTGGGATGCCGGACTTTGATGATGCCGAGAAACTGGGTACTGGGAAAGAGAAGGTAGACAGACTCACTAATCTCATCGCTATTTTTGAGACACCGGCACTTGACTTTAGTAACAACCGTGCTGAGGGTGATGATATTTTGGGAGATGCCTACGAGTATCTGATGCGTCATTTTGCCACCGAGAGCGGTAAGAGTAAGGGGCAGTTCTATACACCGGCAGAAGTGAGCAGGACGATAGCTCAGATCATTGGCATACATGAAGCTAAAACATCTTCAGATACCACTATTTACGACCCTACCTGTGGTTCAGGCTCATTGTTGCTCAAAGTGGCAGATGAAGCCAAGTCTAAAGTTACACTCAATGGTCAGGAGATGGATTCTGCTACCGCAGGCCTTGCCCATATGAATATGATCTTGCATGATAACTCTACAGCAGTCATCAAACAGGGCAATACCATCGCCAACCCGCTCTTCAAGACGGACAGCGGTGAACTGAAAACTTTTGACTATGTAGTTGCCAATCCACCATTTAGTGACAAGCGTTGGAGTACAGGCATAGACCCTTACCATGACCCGTATGAGCGGTTTGTGAACTTCGGCGTGCCTCCCTCAAAACAGGGGGATTACGCCTATTTACTGCACATTATTCGCTCCCTCAAAAGTACGGGTAAAGGAGCGTGTATCTTGCCTCATGGTGTGCTGTTTCGCGGTGGTGCCGAAGCTGAGATCCGTCGCAACCTCATTAGACACGGCTATATCAAGGGTATCATAGGACTTCCTGCCAACCTCTTTTACGGTACGGGAATTCCTGCATGTATCATTGTCATAGACAAAGAGCATGCTGCCAGCCGTAAGGGTATCTTTATGGTCGATGCCAGTAAACATTTCATCAAAGACGGTAACAAGAACCGCCTCAGAGCACAGGATATTCGCAAAATTGTCGATGTCTTTAACAACCGTCTTGAGATAGAGGGGTACGGGCGGATGGTCTCTTTCGATGAGATAGAGCATAAAAATGGCTACAACCTGAACCTGCCTCGTTACATTGATACACAAGAGAGTGAAGATGTACAGGATATCGGTGCACACCTACTTGGTGGTATTCCCAAAGAAGATGTCAATACACTGCAAAACTACTGGGATGTCGCTCCTGCACTCCGTACTGAACTTTTTGCACCACTGAGAGAGGGGTATGTCAAACTCTGCGTAGAAAACGAAGCGATCAAAGATACCATTTTTGAACACCCACAGTTTCAAGCCTTTACACAGAAGCTTCACACACTCTACAACGAATGGGAAGAGCGAAGCCAAAGCTACCTTAAAAGCATGAACAGCGAGTGCCACCCCAAAGAGATTCTTAAAGTCCTCTCTGATGATCTTTTGGAGCATTATGCACCGGCCGACCTCATAGACAAGTATGACATCTACCAGCACTTTATGGACTACTGGGAAGATATGATGCAGGATGACTGCTATATCATCGCCTCAGACGGATGGAAAGCAGAGACTTACCGTCTGCTAGTCAAAGATAAAAAAGGCAACGAAAAAGACAAGGGTTGGGCATGTGACCTCATACCTAAGCCATACATTGTCAACAGATATTTCTCTACTGAACAAGATGCCATCGACAAACTGAACAGTGAACTGGAACGCAACACTGCTGCTCTGGATGAACTTGTCGGAGAGCATAGCGGAGAAGAAGGCATCCTCAAAGATGTAGGAAACAAAAAAGAGGCTACTGAGGCGTGGAAAGAGACACTTGTCTTTCTCTGGCAGGAAGAGGAACCGGGCGAGTATGCCGTTTACAACAATGCTCTTGAAACAGAGGAGGCAGAGACACAACGGCTTGCTGATTTTGCAGAAGAGCCCTCTCTTGCAGAACTTGCCAATGCCAAAGGTACCATCGTACAAAAGACACTCAATGCTACACTAAAGAGTGCAACAGACAGCCATACCCTGACCCTGCTAAATTCCTACAAAGATGCTACCGTTCGGCTAAAAGAGGCAAAGAAAACAGCAAAGACCCTCTTTGATGCCAGAGAAGCGCTCATCTTGGAGAGACTGGGCACAGAGGATAAAAACGAAGCATTGGAAGAGCTTAGGGTTATCAAGCGGTATCTTGATCTGCATGAGGTGCTAGGCAAACTAAAAAGCGAGATCAAGACAGCCGAGAAGGAGCTGGATGATCTGGCATACAACAAGTACCCTACACTCACAGAAGAGGAGATCAAAACGCTTGTAGTCAATGACAAGTGGCTCAGTGCCATCAGCAGAGCCATCAACTCCGAGACAGAACGCATCTCTCAACAACTCACCCAACGTATCAAAGAGTTGGCGGAGCGATATGAGATGACACTGCCACAGATAGATGCAGAGGTAGAAGAGCTTGAGGCAAAAGTCAATGTGCATCTGGAGAAGATGGGGTTCTTATGGAAGTAAAAGAGGGATATAAGCTTACAGAAGTAGGTGTCATACCGGAAAAGTGGGAAATATCTAAGCTACAGGATTATATAACAATCACAAGTGGAGACAGCCCTTCCAAATTTATCTTTAAAAAAAGTGGTGTACCATATTATAAAGTTGAACAGCTCAATAATACTAACAAGTATTTAAACAATCACACTCCATATTTTATAAACATGAAACAGAAGGTTGTGCATAATAGTGTAATTTTTCCAAAAAGGGGAGCAGCAATTTTCCTCAATAAAATTAGATTGTTGAAAGAAGATGCTTTTTTTGATACAAACCTAATGGCACTAACCATACATACTAATGAGTTATTAGCAGAATACTTATTTTATATACTCAACTTTAAGGGGTTAGATCAAATTGCAGATACTACCTCGGTTCCACAAATTAATAATAAACATATTAATCCATTTATCATACCCATACCTCCCAAGCCTGAACAGCAAGCTATAGCACAAGCCCTAAGCGATACCGATGCACTGATAGACGCTCTTGAGAAGCTCATCGAGAAAAAATGCCACATCAAACAGGGTGCGATGCAGGAGTTGCTGACGGGAAAGAGACGTTTGCCAGGGTTTGAGGTGAAGCAAGGATATAAGCAGATGGAGCTTGGGGAAATACCGGAGGATTGGGAAACATCCAAACTTCAAAATCATGTAGAAATCACAAGTGGGGACAGTCCTTCCAAGTTCACATTTAAAGAAAATGGCGTACCTTATTACAAGGTTGAACAACTAAATAATGCAAACAAATATTTAAGTAAGGAGACTCCTTATTTTATTGATACTAAAAATACAGTACTGAAAAATAGCGTGATATTTCCCAAGAGAGGAGCAGCCATTTTTCTAAATAAAATAAGGTTATTGGCGGACGATGCTTTTTTTGATACAAATTTAATGGCACTAACAATACATACTGATGAATTATTAACAGAATATTTGTTTTATATACTTGATTTCAATGGCTTAGATCAGATAGCGGATACTACATCTGTTCCTCAAATCAACAATAAACATATCAATCCATTCGTCATACCCATGCCCCCAAAGTCTGAACAACAAGCCATTGCAGCCATCCTCTCAGATATGGACAGTGAAATAGAAGCCATTGAGAACAAACTGCAAAAGACAAAAGCAATTAAAGGCGGTATGATGGAGAAACTTTTGTCTGGTAAAATAAGACTTGTAAACGGAGAGAAACAATGACGACGCATAACACAAAAGTAACATTGAAATCTATCAGTGCAGATATAAGTAAATCTGACTCAGCTATCCGAGAGGCAGTAGCCAATGCTATTGATGCAGGCAGCAAGCATATTTACATAAATCTCTATGAAGAGCAAGACAAGGGAGCCGTTGGAGGCAATATCTTCAACTACTTTAGTTTAGATATTGCTGATGATGGAGAGGGTATTCCTGTAGAGGATGCAAAGTTTGAAGAGGTATTTTGTCAGTATAAAGTTTCCACCAAAAAAGAAAAAACAAATTACGGAAGAAAAGGGAAAGGAAGATATACCTACCTTGTGGCGACAAGCTCTCCAGAAAATGTTACTATTTTTACGAAACCCAAAAGAAAATGGTTTCAAATAAAGTTCAATGCACGTGATAACGAGACAATACAGATAGTTAAGTCAGACTATAATGGAGAGATCCTTACAGATATAAATAAAAAGTTTAATACATTTGTACAGTTAAAAAACCTAGATACAAGTAAATTCTTGCTTGATGAAGTTAATAAGGAAACCATACAAGAGGAGATAAAATCTGAGATTGTCTCTTTTTTCGCTGACAGGATAGCATCTAAAAGCACAAAGATCTATATCAATGGTGATTTGCTAAAGATAGATGATTATCTTGAAGTAGCAAAAAAGTCGGAAAAATTCACTGTTGAACTTGATGACCTCACAGCGAGCTTTGAAGCAGATTTTTATATCTGGAATGATCGCATAAAATTGAAAGCTGACAGACAAAAACATATATTATTTTTAGATACGGATGACTCACTAAAAGGAATAGCACCGTCAGGAAAACATAAATTATCTATAGCAAACAAGAAACAAAACCATACTATTATTGTTAAGTCACCATATTTTGATGACTTGGATTATCTAAACAATGATGATGTTCTCGACAATCTATTTACCAATAAAACTATTGAACACCTAAGAAAGCTTATAGCCCTCAAGCTAGAAGAAATATTGTTTGGCATATATAAGCAGCATTTAGATGAGATCTCTGATGAATACATTAAGTTTCTCAAGTTAAGCCTTGATGATGAAAAAACACAAAATGTGTACCATGCCCTGTTGTTTCCCATTATAGAAAAATTGGGCACTAGAAAAGTACATGATGATGTGAAATCTATTATTGCACATTTGGTTGACACCTTGTTAAAAGTTTCACCAGATAGTTATATTACAAATCTCCAGACAATACTTAAACTCACTGCTGATGAAAGCTATAAGATAGAGTATATCGAGAAAAACTATGGCATCATCAAAGCGATTTCAGAGAAGCAAAAGTACATTGAGAGAATTGATATACTGAACACGTTTGATGAAATGGTCAATGGTAAAAAACGAGGGAAGATAAAAGAAAGAACGATGCTTCATCATGTTATAGATAAAAACCTGTGGATCATCGGTGAGGTCTTTGAGGATGTAAGCTTCTCCGACATCGCCAGTGATGTCTCCATAAAAAGTATTTTGGAGAATGAACAGTTTTACAGTTTTGACAGTGACAAACTTGACGAGCTTGTTCAAGAGTTTAAGCTCAACAAGGTGCCTGATATTTTTATCCCCATTGAAAGAGACAAGACAATCTATATTATTGAATTGAAGAAACCTAAAACCAAGATTACTCCAAAGATAATTGGAGAAATAATGGATAAATACACCCGTGTTTTTAAAGGAATAAATAATCGAGTAGGCGAGAATGAGAGAAAGAAGATATTTGGAATAGCTATTTCAGACGACAAGACAGAAACTGCTTATACGGTTGGCGATCTTGATAAAAATGGTGTGCAAGTAGAACCTAGAACATGGAAAGAAGTGATAGATAGAACGAGAGAAAGGTACCGTGAACGTATTTCTGATTTGGATCACAAATTAACAAATAGTCAGTGGGAGAACTTAGAAGATTTCATAGACAAATGGCATGCAAAATGAGGAACTTAGACATATGATAGAAAGAGTGACACAAGACATAGAGAGAAGATACAGTTGATATGAAACAAGGATTGACATTTGAAGAGCTCTACGAAAAGATAGATATCGGTGAAGAGGTAGATACAGAGTTTAAGAGTGCCAAAGGTGGTCTGCCAAAATCATTGTGGGAGACACTCTCTGCATTTGCCAATACAGTAGGAGGGTATATCATCCTTGGTGTAGATGAGCTCGATGACGGCTCCTTTGCCATCGGTAGTCTCGGCAACCCCAAAGGTGCACTCAAAACTTTTTGGGACATACACAACAATCTACAAAAACTCAGTACCCCGGTATGCCGTGAAGAGGATGTCACACTCATAACGATAGGTAAAAATAGTGTTATGTTAATACATATCCCCGAGACTAACCGCCGACAAAGACCTGTTTATCTCAATGGCAACCCCTACACCGGTACCTACAAGCGTAATTTTGAAGGGGACTACCGTTGTAGTAAGTCTGAAGTCAAACAGATGCTCAGAGATGCCTCCAATGATGCACAGGATTTTGATATATTAGAAGATTTTACACTTGACGACATAGACAAAGAGACACTACAGGCTTACAGAAATCGCTTTGGATCAAGGCTTTCAGATCACCCCTATCTTGCTCTTGATGATGAAACACTGCTTAGAAAACTGGGTGCATACCGTAAAGAGAGGAAAAGCGGCAAAGATGGTCTAACCACAGCAGGGCTTTTGATGTTTGGAAAAGAGAGCAGCATTATGGAAGCCTTCCCGCACTTTCATTTAGACTACAGGGAGAGCTTTTCAGATGATCCTGATGAGCGATGGAGCTACCGTATTACCCAAGATGGCACTTGGGAATGTAATTTGCATAACTTCTATTTCAGAGCATACAATCGCCTGATACAAGATATAGATGTGCCCTTTAAACTCAACCAGGAGGGCATACGTTCAGGTGAGACCCATGTACATGAAGCCATAAGAGAAGTACTTGCAAATATGCTCATACATGCAGACCATAAAGCAAGTAAATCCAATGTTATCATCAAGAAAAAAGAGGGTATGTCCTTTACCAACCCCGGTCGTCTGCGCATCACGATAGCACAGCTTTACCAAGGTGGTGTCAGTGACCCCCGAAATCCCAACATTCAAAAAATGTTCCAGTTCCTTGGACTCGGAGAGAAAGCCGGTTCCGGATTTACCAAAATCTTACGGGCTTGGAAAGAACAGGAGTGGTTTAAGCCACTGGTGTATGAGAAGTACGATTCTGAACTCACGGTTGTTCTGCTTCCTATGCTCAGTATGGTGCCAGCGCATATCAACGAAGATCTTCTGGAGATCATCGGTGAAGAGTATCATGAAACCAATGAACTGCAACGGCTTATACTGGTGCTGACACATCAGTTTTCAACTATCAGTAACAACGAGATAAGCATCCATTCAGCGAAGCACCCAAGAGATATAGGCGAACAGTTGAAACAAATGGTAAAAAAAGGCTGGCTTGTTTCAGAAGGAAGCGGCAGGGGTACACGATATAGACTCAATAGACGCAGCACTATAGAAAAAACGATGGTAGAAACAGAGTTTTCAGGGGGACAAGCTGGGGGACAAGCTGGGGGACAAGCTAAAACAGTGGGGGGACAAGCTGGTGAAAAACCCCCTATACTACCCGAAGTTACGCTCTATGAGAGATATATACTCCAAGCTCTTCTTGAGGGGGACAAGTCAGCCAGAGAACTGAAATCTTTACAAAAAAGCAATAGTAATGTTACGGGTGCTTTTAAAGAGCGATTGGGTCAATTGCTGGATAAAGGATTTATTGAATTTACGATACCAGATAAACCCAAAAGTCCAAACCAGCGTTATCACCTCACTGAAAAAGGAAGAGCACGCCTTTTAGAGACAAAGGAATATAAATGATGGACACAATAGGAAAACCTGAAAGAGTCACACAAAATAGGATTGTTCAACTCTTTGATGATGAGCTGGGCTACGATTATCTTGGTGACTGGCAATACCGTACTGACAACAGCAACATCAATGAGATAGAGCTGAGCAGGTATCTGCTTGTACAAGAGTATAACGAACTACAGATAAACAAGGTGATCCACAAACTCAGACAAGAAGCCAATCAGCACAATCGTAGCCTCTATGAGAACAATAAAGCCGTGTATGCCCTGTTGCGTTATGGTGTTTCTGTCAAAACCGATGTCGGAGAAAACTATGAGACGGTTAAGCTTATAGACTGGGAACATCCACTCAATAATCATTTTGCCATTGCCGAAGAGGTCACTATTTATGGTAAACAAGAGAAGCGTCCTGATATTGTTATCTATGTGAACGGTATTGCCATCGGTGTCATTGAACTCAAGAACAGCCGTGTTTCCATATCTGAAGGTATAAGACAGAGCATTGTCAATCAAAAGCCTGAGTTTATCGGAGCCTTCTTCTCTACCATACAGTTTATCTTTGCAGGGAACGATACGGAAGGCTTGAAATATGGTACGATCGGGACACCGGAAAAGTTCTTCCTCCGGTGGAAAGAGGATGAAGAAGAGAACAAGCAGTACAAGCTGGACAAATACCTGCTCAAGATGTGTGACAAAGAGCGTCTTATAGACCTGATGTACAATTTTGTACTATTTGATGGCGGGGTTAAAAAGCTGCCCCGAGTTCACCAATACTTTGGTATCAAAGAGGCTCAGAAGTATGTAGAGAGAAAAGAGGGAGGGATCATCTGGCATACGCAAGGAAGCGGTAAGAGTATCGTGATGGTGATGCTTACCAAATGGATACTGGAGAACAATCCTCATGCCCGTGTGGCGATAGTGACAGATCGTGACGAACTGGACAAACAGATAGAGGGTGTATTCCAAGAAGCTGGAGAGAAGATAGCCCGTACCAGTAGTGGACGAGATCTGATGAGACAGCTTGCAGAGCCTACACCCAGACTGTTTTGCTCCCTTATCCATAAATTTGGTCAAAGAGATGTAGATGACTTTGAAGGCTTCATTAAAGCACTCGAAACCCAGCCTTCTCAGACAGTAGGAGAACTCTTTGTCTTTGTCGATGAGTGTCATCGGACACAAAGTGGTAAGCTTCACCGTACTATGAAAGCTATTATGCCTAATGCAGTCTTTATAGGATTTACGGGGACACCGTTGTTGAAAAAAGACAAAGCTACCTCACTGGAGACCTTTGGTGGGTACATCCATACCTACAAGTTCAATGAAGCGGTAGAGGACAAAGTTATACTTGATCTTGTTTATGAGGCAAGAGATATTGACCAACGGATAGAGTCTGAAGAACAGATTGATGCATGGTTTGAAGCAAAAACCAGTGCCCTCAATGAGTGGCAGAAAGCAGCTCTTAGGGAACAGTGGGGAACAATGCAGAGGGTACTGAGTTCTCGCTCTCGCATGGAAAAAGTCGTCCGTGATGTCACCTTCGATTTTGGGGTCAAGCCTAGATTGAGTTCAGAAAGAGGAAATGCTATTTTGGTTGCATCAAGTATTTATGAAGCGTGCAAGTATTATGAACTCTTCCAAAAGACTGTATTTAAGAACCGCTGTGCCGTTGTGACTTCGTATAATCCCCAGCTAAGAGACATTACAACAGAAGATATCGGAGCCAATACAGAGACGGACAAAGAGTACATCTATAACATTTACACCGAGATACTTAAAGATGTCGAGCCTCTTCCCAATATGAGCAAGACGGAAACCTATGAAGAGAAGGTCAAAGATCGGTTCAAAAAAGAGCCTGCAACGATGAAGATGCTTATTGTCGTGGACAAGTTGCTTACAGGCTTTGATGCTCCAAGCTGTACCTATCTCTATATCGATAAAAGCATGCAAGATCACGGATTGTTTCAAGCCATCTGTAGAACCAACCGCTTAGACGAGGAAGACAAAGAGTTTGGGTATATTGTAGATTATAAAGACCTCTTCAAAAAAGTAGAAAATGCCATTGCTGTTTACACCTCAGAATTAGCTCATGAAGAGGGAGAAAAGGTTGAGCCAGATATCCTGCTTCAAGACAGACTGAAAAAAGGCAGAGAGAGACTGGATGGGGCACTGGAACACCTTGCTCTACTATGTGAACCGGTGGAACCTCCAAAGGCTGAGCTTGACTTTATACACTATTTTTGCGGAAATACGGAAAACCCTGATGATCTCAAAAAGAAAGAGCCTCAGCGTGTGTCACTCTACAAAGCCACCGCCTCTTTGATACGCGCTTATGCAAATATCGCCGATGAACTCGACGGTGCAGGATACACACCTCAAGAGATACAAAAGATCAAAACAGATCTGAATCATTATCTGCAACTAAGAGAGACCATACGGCAGGCAAGTGCTGAAACCATAGACCTCAAAGCCTATGAAGCTGATATGCGGTTTCTCATCGATACCTATATTGAGGCAGACCAACCCAGAACGATATCACCTTTTGACAATCTATCTCTTCTTGATCTGATTGTAAAAGCCGGTATAACAGATGCCCTTGACTCTTTATCAGCAGAGATTAAAGGCAATCAAGAGGCTGTTGCTGAGACTATAGAGAACAATGTCCGAAGCAAGATCATCAAAGAACATCTCAACGATCCTGCTTTCTATGACAAAATGTCTGTACTACTTGATGAAATTATTGTACACAGAAAAGCCAAAGCTTTGGAGTATGAAGCGTATCTTAAAAAAATAGCGGAACTGGTGCAGACAGTTCAAAGTGGTCAACCAAATAATACCCCAACCGAACTAAACTCAGCTGGAAAGCGAGCTCTATACAATAATCTCAAACAGAGTCTTGATGTGGGCAAAGAAGATCAGGCACTTATTTTGGCAATGCAGATAGATGAGGCAATTAAAAATAGCCGACCGGATGACTGGCGAGGCGTATCTACACGGGAGAATGTTGTCAAACAAGCCCTTTATAAGATACTAAAAAATAAAAAAGAGGTAGAACGTATTTTTCTGCTTATTTACAGACACAAAGAGTATTGATGCAGTCAATAATAGAGATAGGTAATATCAGAGCCAGTGTTACTCATAAAAAGATTAAGAATATTCATTTGAGTGTAAACCCTCCTGAGGGAGAAGTGAGAATCTCTGCACCGTTACATTTGAGTTTGGATACTGTCCGTGTCTTTGCCCTCTCCAAACTTCAGTGGATACGCTCCGAACAGCAAAAGTTCAGAAACCAAGAGAGAGAAACATCTCGTGAATACTTAAACAGGGAGAGTCATTATCTTTGGGGAGAACGGTATATGCTGATTATTGCTTACAAAGATGCTCCAGCCTCTGTAGAGGTCAAGCATAATAAAATCCTGCTGAGTGTCCGTTCAAACAGTACAAAAATAAAGAAACAGGAAGTGCTTGAGAGTTGGTGCCGTGAACAACTTCGACATAAGGCAAAAGGCATGTTGAATGTATGGGAAAAGAAGCTGGGAGTACAGATGTATAAGCTGATCATACAAAAAATGAAGACGAAGTGGGGAAGCTGTTCACCTGATACTCACATAGTCCGTCTGAACTTTGAGCTTGTCAAGAAACCTCCACAGTATCTTGAGTATATTATTGTACATGAGTTGATGCACCTCATTGAGCCTACACATAACAGACGGTTTACAGAACTAATGAATACTTACATGCCCAAATGGAGAGAGTTTCGAGAAGAGCTTAACCGATTGGCTCTTGGTGAAATTTCCGAAAAAAGTATTGATACCTCGACTACATTCTTCTCCCTGAGATAAGTATAGACTGCTTGTTTACTCATTTTCTAAACAAGTATCCTAAATTACATGTAAATTACCCAAGCAGCGCTTTCACACACGTATTAATGCGCTTTCCGTCAGCGACATTGCCGATTTTACTTTTTGCCGCACCCATCACTTTTCCCATATCTTTCATGTTCTGTGCGCCGGTTTGAGCAATAATCTCTTTTATGGCATCACGCAGTTCATCATCGCTGAGTTGTTGGGGCAGGTAGGCTTCAAAAATGGCGATTTCGGCTAACTCTTTTTCCAGTAGGTCGTCACGACCGGCATCTTTGTACTGTGTGGCGGAGTCGTTGCGCTGTTTGACCTGTTTGGCAATAATGGCCAATACATCATCATCACTCAACTCTTTACGCTCATCGACCTCTATCTGTTTCATGGCGCTGTCAAGCAGACGCAGTGCGTCTCGTTTAGCAGTATCTTTGGCTTTCA
>Ga0256834_1002172_pt1 | contig 12585 bp, 4 predicted proteins | sample 4281140metaG_FD_190536 | JGI IMG/M metagenome (GOLD analysis project Ga0256834, IMG submission 190536) | Hydrothermal vent microbial communities from East Pacific Rise, Pacific Ocean - 4281-140 | ecosystem: Environmental > Aquatic > Marine > Hydrothermal vents | place: Pacific Ocean: East Pacific... | reverse complement strand
GCCTAAATCAGAATAGACGGTTTTCACCAAATCACAAAAAGCCACTGATTCAGCTGTGATTTGATCTTCACGGCAAAATATATGCGCATCATCTTGTGTCATTTGACGAACGCGCATTAAGCCATGCAACGCGCCATGTGGCTCGTTACGGTGGCAACAACCAAACTCGGCGAGGCGTAACGGCAAATCGCGATAAGACTTAATCCCCTGATTAAATACCTGCACATGCGCAGGGCAATTCATGGGCTTTAGCGCCATGAGCTTATCAAACGCCTTATCACTAACGACGGGCGCATCATCCGAAGTATTTGGAATTTCATCGGGAACAACGAACATGTTTTCGCGGTATTTACCCCAATGTCCTGACGCTTCCCAAAGTTTATTATCAATTAGCTGCGGGGTTTTAATTTCCTTATAGCCAGATGAGTCTAAACGTCTGCGGATATAGCCCTCAAGCTGATTGTAAATCGTAAAGCCTTTTGGATGCCAGTAGACCGAGCCTTGCGCCTCTACGCCGAAATGGTACAAATCCATCTCGTTGCCAAGTTTACGGTGATCGCGCTTTTCCGCTTCCTCCAATTGAAGCAAATAAGCTTTAAGCTCTTTCTCGTCGCGCCAAGCAGTGCCGTAAATCCGTGTTAGCATTGCATTATTGGAATCCCCGCGCCAATAAGCTCCCGCAACCTTTAACAGCTTAAACCCTGAGCCGATTTGGCGAGTGCTTGGCACATGAGGGCCTCGGCATAGATCAAGCCAATCGCCTTGCTTATATACCTTAACATCCTCGCTTTCTGGCAGCCCTTCGATAAGCTCTGCCTTATAAAGCTCGCCTTTATCCTTGAAATGAGCAATAGCTTTATCCCGCGCCCAAATCTCACGCGTAAATTCTGCGCCTTCTTGAATAATTTTGCGCATTTCACGCTCTATCTTTTCAATATCAGCGGTGGAAAATGGCTCTTTGCGGGCAAAATCATAGTAAAAACCATTTTCAATAGACGGCCCGATAGTAACTTGCGTATCAGGGAATAAGCTTTGCACTGCTTGCGCCATAACATGCGCTGCGCTATGACGGATTAGCCCTAATGCTTCCTCATCTTTGCGCGTAACAATCGCAATAGAAGCATTCGCATCAATAGGAAGCGATAAATCACTCAAAACTCCGTCAATTTTAATTGCAAGAGAAACTTTCGCAAGTGACTTGGAAATGCTGTTCGCAATTTCCATGCCCGTAATGCCACTGGCATAGTCACGCACCGATCCATCGGGCATAGTAATTTTAATCATATTTTCTTGCATTGCTTGCTCTTGCATAACTATTTTTACTCCTGTTACATTAATCATAGTTATACCAACACATTGAGCTTTAAGCCATTATTTTTTTATTTTACGCACGCTATGCTGCGGGTTGCAGCAAAACTATAGAACCCTCTGCAAAAGCCCTTTAAAAAATTCTACAACCTAAACCATAGCATCCCCATATAAATGGGGATCCAGTGTTATCAATGGCTTAGATAGATCCCCGTTTTTACGGGGATGCTAGTTATTCGTGTATTTTTGTTATTTTTATAGTTTTGCAGAGGTTTCTATAGAGCATTCTTATGGTGTGAAAATTTCCCTTTGACATCCATATACAACTCCCTTAATCCTTAAAGTCTGTTTTCCTGAACAAGACAAAAATAGGAGTTATATATGTCTAAAGTACTAATCAGCGATAAGCTGGATCCATTAGCAGTGGAAATATTCGAAAAAAACGGTGTTGAAGTTGATTTCAAACCTGGTCTTTCTGTCGAAGAACAATTAAAAATTATAGATCAATATGATGGGCTAGCTATTCGCTCATCCACGGTTGTTACCCCTGAAATGATTGCCAAGGCCAAAAACCTTAAAGTGATCGGACGCGCTGGCATCGGCGTGGATAATGTTGATATACCAGCCGCAACAGCCGCGGGAATTGTGGTGATGAACACTCCGTTTGGAAATTCTATCACTACTGCCGAGCATGCTATTTCTATGATGATGAGCCTTGCACGCGAAATCCCTGAGGCTAATGCCAGCACTCATGCGGGTAAGTGGGAGAAGAAACGCTTTATGGGGACAGAGCTTTACAATAAGACTTGCGGCGTTATTGGCTGCGGTAATATTGGCTCAATCGCAGCGGATCGTGCACTTGGCCTGCGAATGAAGGTTGTTGCATTTGACCCGTTCTTAACTGAAGAACGCGCAGCCGAGATCGGCGTTGAGAAGGTCGAGCTGGACGAGCTATTCGCTCGCGCTGATTTTATCACTATCCATGTTCCAAAGAATGAGCATACAACGGGACTTATCAATAAAGATTCCATTGCCAAGATGAAAGACGGCGTTCGCATTATTAATTGTGCGCGCGGCGGCATAGTGGTGGAGGCTGATCTTAAGGACGCACTTGACTCAGGTAAGGTTGCGGGCGCGGCTTTGGACGTATTTGAAGTTGAACCAGCCAAGGAAAATGCGCTATTTGGTAATCCAAAAGTTATCTGTACGCCGCATTTAGGTGCATCAACAACCGAGGCACAAGTCAATGTAGCCATACAAGTAGCGGAGCAAATGTCTGATTACTTGGTTCATGGCGGAGTTACTAACGCGCTTAATATGCCGTCAATTTCGGCTGAAGATGCGCCAAAGCTCAAGCCTTATTTGAAACTGGCCGAGCAGCTTGGCTCTTTTGCAGGGCAAATCACAGAGCATGTAATCGAGACAATAGAAATCGAATATTGCGGCACTATTACAAATGTTAATACCGACCCCATCACCTCGACATTAATCGCTAATTTGCTGAAAACGCAGCTTGATTGCGTGAATATGGTTAACGCTTTGCAAGTCGCGGAAAGTCGCGGCATTCACATTAAGCAAAGCTATAACAATGATGGTAAAGACTGGCGTTCGATGATTAATGTTATTGTCACAACATCTGCGCGCACACGTAATGTTACTGGCACATTATTTACAGGCAAAGAGCCACGCATCGTTAATGTCGAGAGCGTTCCAATCGAGGTGCGCTTGTCCGAAAATATGCTGTTTATTCGTAACGAGAATAAGCCGGGCTTAATTGGTGGGTTAGGCACTATTCTTGCTGACGCGGGTCAAAATATTGATGATTTCCGCTTAGGCAGGCAAGAAGCAGGCGATGGCGCAATTTGCTTAGTATCTTTGGACGAGCCATTATCAGATGATTTATTTGATAAGATACTGGAATTGCCGCAGATAAAAAGTGCGATGCGTTTAAGTTTCTAAAATTTTGCTATATCATAAAAAAGAAGCCATAGCGCAAATGAATGTGCTATGGCTTCTTTTGTTGTTGGGTTTAATTTAAGTGTTTATATACCTAATTCTAAACATCTGAGATGTTCGAGGCTGTCAGTATCTGGATGATCCGTAGAACATTGCGCGGCAGTTTTTAATATTGTTGCTGTGCCTTTATATCTATTTACCAATTCTTGCTGTGCATCAGGATAGTTATTTTTCAAATATCTTGCTATATTATCGTCTATTTCAAAATTACGTCCATCAAAAGTACCATCATGTACAAAAGCACCTATTGGTATGTCACCATCTGGTGTTTGGACAATTACTACCATACCAACATGGGCATCTGCCGTTGCTAATGTCCTAGACCAAAAAGTTATATAATCACCAGATCGGGCATCCAGACCTGCCCTAGTGGTTGTAGATAGTGAACCTGGTACGGTTATTGTTTGTGCCTTTGTTTCAGCAAAAGAATCAACAGCAGGTTTCCAATTAGCTTCATTTTCCAAAAATACTGCTGTAGCAGTCCCCTGATACACTTTAACACCAGTGGCATTTTCAGGAATTCCTAGGCTTGTCATAACCTTAATACTTGTTTCTAATGGAGTAAACACACCATCTCCATACCAACCATCTGCAAATATAATTGTATCATCAAGCTCTTCATCGCTCAGTGTGTAATCGGCAAATCGCACATCATGCTCCACTGGTGGCACGACGGAGAGTGTGGTTACAGCTGGGTTGGAGTAATCGCCATCTGGGTCTACCCCAGTACATGGAATATCAATATTTCCATTAAAGTCAGCTTCAGGCGTAATTGTTACTGAACCATCGTTATTATAGATTATATCCCCTGAGGTGGGAATGCAAACATCTAAACTTACTGGACCAGCATCATCGGTTGCGCCATCTAATGGGAACATAGTGACAGGCTTATTTGTTTGTGTTTCGATGTTTTGCGGCACTAAAACTGGCGGCTGATTTGCTGTGCGAATCATTTCAATAGAGCCAGTTGTTTTTGCACCACGTTCATCTTTCACAGTGACAAAAAGCATTTCATAGTTAATATTTTCTGGAAATGTGTATTTTACTAAAAGAGTATCTTTATCAAGTGTTTCTGCCTTACCCTTAGGCTTTCCTTGCCCAAAATAAGTAAGCTCTATTTTATCACCATCTAAATCGCTGGCTTGTATATTAAAGGTGATTGAAGCTTCTCTGGTTTTCTTTGAAGTTTTTTTGGCCATACTAGGAGGTCTGTTATCTGTGGGAGGATCTTCTACTGGAGGTTCAATAACAATTGGTTCACTTATAGTGAAATTTATTCCATTAACTCCGACTAGTTTTGAGGGATCTTCGCAATATATAAGAGAAGAGCTTGCCCCTAAATAATCTGTTGGAGGGGTGAATGTTAACTCATTTTTATCCTTATCAAAATCCAAACTCCCTTTGAGGTTTTTATGCCAAGCTGATGTAATCGTTACCTCATCACCGTCAGGGTCGGTACATAGACCTTCTGCGCTGAATGTTATCGGGGTATTCATTGATACATCTTTGTTCCATTTATTTACTACAGGAGGTCTGCTAGCAACTGCGGGGGGTTCGGTAATATCTATCTGAACATAGCCAATTGTTTTTGCGTCATGTTCATCCTCTACAGTGGCATAGATTATTTCTGATGTAACGTCCTCTACCCCTGATTCTGGATCCTCCTTTGGGGGAGGGGTGTATGATACTGATAATGTACCGGGCGTAAAGCTTGCTGTGCCCTTAAGTTTCCCATAGCTAAAGTCAGTAACTTCCAGAGCATCACCTTCGCCATCATATGCCAAGACATTAAAATTTAATGTTTGACCTCTTTCAACTGTTTGTTTGTCTTTTGGCACTATAGGGGGGTAATTTATAACACCATCCGTTAATTCATGCGGTAGGGCTGTTGAGCTCATGACTGCTGTTAAAAAAGTTGCTGCTGCAATGTTTTTCTTTAGTGGTTTCATTGTGAAATCCTCGTTTCTTACTCTAGTATTTGTGGGGGTTGTTAACATATGAAAAATAAAAAAGCTAGTTTTTATCTCAAAAATTGAGCATATGTAACATTGACTACATATATCATGATGTTAAATGTTTGATTGTTTAGTTTGATGTAGGATTTGATTGAATTCAGGTCACTACATATTTTCAGCTTACTATTATATTTCGAATTATGCAAACTTTTTTAAATAAATAATTTTACCATAATTATTTTGACAAACTGACATAATAACTGTTATAAGTATTAATCATTTATTAATAAAAAGTTAATTTCAGGCGTTTTCATGTAGGGAGCGTAACTGTAATTTTAATTTATTCGGGTATATTTGGGAGTACTTATATAATGTCTAATTCAAAAAACAGTAATAATAAAAGTGAATTAAATAGTGTAGATGCAAAATCATGCAAAGCAACGGAGCTTGATCTTGAGCAAAATGTTTCAATTGAAGATCTAAGGAATGCTTTGAATATTGAGGGTTCTTCTGATGATATCATTAAGAGTGCTGATATTGATGAAAATCAAGAGGTTCAAGGTAGCGTCAATTATACTCAAGTAGAAAACATAAAAACAAAGAGTGCAGAAACCGAAACCGCTCCTCAGGAAAAATTATCATCTATCACAGATGAAGCGCAAGAAGCGGCAGCGATAGAGCCTGCGGCTGGTGACACAGAAGACGAACTATTTGCACAAGCACAAAAATTAGCACAAATAGAGCCTGCGGCTGGTGATGATGCTGTTGGTGGAATATCTGGCGGAGGTTACGGCTATCAAAGTAGTTTTGACGCTCAAGGCATTATCTCCATTAATGATGTTGGCCCTATTAATCCTACGGAACTTAAATATGGTATTAATAATAAAAATGACGAGTTATTTATTGTTGAAAAGGCTTCTAACTCTTTACCTTTAAACCCTCTTATAGATCTTGGCAATCAACATGTTTATGAAGATGGTAGTGTTAGAATCTCTGCCTATGCCGCACCTGAAACAAATGATGGTGACATTACTATTGTTATTTCTGGCATCCCGACAAGTTGGAATGTTACAGATCAAGCATTTGATTTAGCTGATAACCCTATGGGCGCAGGCATTTTTGATGCTGCGGCTGGTACTTGGACTTTTTCACTAACTAACGGAGCTGTATTTAATGGCGGGCCTATATTCTCTCCACCAGCCGATAGCGATATTGACGCGCTTAATCTTGTATTTTCAGTAAGTGAAGTTAACCCTGCTGGCCAAACTGGTTCAGCATCAGATAATTTCGATATTATTGTTGATGCGGTTGCGGATGCTCCGTCTATTAATGCACAAGATGACATTGGTAATGAGGGCGATACTTTGGATGTTGATTTCTCTGCGCTTACTGGCGAGGAAGTTAATAACGGCGTTGGCGCAGATGATGGCTCTGAGCATATCGTTAATTATGAGCTTTCAGGTGTGCCATCTGGCTTCACTCTTTCTGCTGGAACAGAGACATTTGCTGGCTCTGGTGTTTATATACTAAGCGCAGCAGAAATTGTTGGTCTTCAAATAACTCCGAATGATCCGCAGTTTTTTGGTTCAATCAACCTTACGATAACCGTTTACACTACGGAAAACCCTGTAACGGACGGCGAGTTTGATCTTGCAAATAACAATAATCAAGCATCTGACCAGCTTACATTAACATGGAATCCGCTAGTTGATCCACCTAGCATTGAAGTTAATCAAGGCATTGATAATGTTATTGTTAAGGAAGATGGCAGCGTTGATGTTCCTATTACGGCGCAGCTTGCAGCGGGGCATTCAGCCAGTGAGTTTTTGACAGTAACAGTTACAGGCATTGATGCCTCATGGGGAAGCTTTTCTGCTCCTATCGGCACATATAATGCAGCTACTGGCACATGGGTAATTACTTTGCCAGCTGGCACAGCCTTAAATACAGTATTTACCTTTGCGCCAAATGGCGACGCTGATATTGACCTTACAGGGCTTGTCGCAACGGCTGTTGCCACAGATTCTCTGGCGGGTATAAGCATGAATGCTTCAGATAATTTCGATATTATTGTTGATGCGGTTGCGGATGCTCCCAATCTTTCTACTGGAAATACAAGCGGTGAAGAGGGAACAACTATTCCTTTGAGCATCACAACATCTGTAAATGATGTAGATGGATCAGAGGTAATTGAAGTTGTTAAAATAAGCAATGTTCCAGCGAGCGCAACTTTAACTGCGGGCACTTATGACGCAATTAATGATGTGTGGTTGGTTGATTATGCTGATCTTGCAGGACTTGGAATTAATGTTCCTACTGGCGTTGATGACTTTACCCTAACCGTTGAATCAGTTGCTTATGAGCAAAATACAAATGGTCTGGAAGTTGACCTTACCGATAACCGCGCAAGTGCTTATGATACAATAGAAATTTCTGTTACAGATGATAGTGTTCCTGTTGTTAAAGATGATGAGGTAACGGTTGATGAAACAGACCTTGCGCCAAGCACATCTGCATCCAGCACTATTTGGGCTGATTTTGGCAGTGATGCACCAGGAGTTATAACAGGAAACGCTACGTCCTTTATCGGAAGTCTAACCTCTGGTGACGTGCCAGTAATGGTTAGCTTTGACGCTCCGAGCAATACTTATACTGGCAGCGCAGGAACGGAAAATATCTTTACATTGACCATCCAGTCTAACGGTGATTACACGTTCGAACTTAACGGTGTTATTGATCATCCAGATGTAACAGATCACAATGATTATTTGCCACTGGAATTCGGGTTCAAAGCAACCGATAGCGATGGCAGCGAAACGGATGGGATCATTACTGTTAATGTTTATGATGATGGCCCACAAGCGCATGATGATTTCGAATCCTTTAATGCTGCGGACGGCTCTTACGCTGGTAACGTTGTTGATAATGATGATTTATCTAAGGATATTGATAATATAGTTACACAAGTTAAGTTTGGTGCAACTATTGTTGATGTGCCTGCGGATGGCTCTGATATTATTATTAATGGCGATAATGGTGTGCTTACCATTAATAATACAGGTGCTTATGATTATGCTCTTTCCACTACAGTATTTTCACCTGTATATACATTTTCCAAAGACAATCCTCCATCAAATGATAATGGCGGTGATATTAAGAACGTAACTACAAGTTTTGATAGTGGCTCAAAAGAGTTCACTTTCACAATGAAAATAGAAGATATTAGCGAGGGCTTTACCGTTGCCCTTAATGGCGGCCCAAATCCTAAAGGTCACGAAGCTGAAATGGCTTTGTTTTATTTTGATGCAAGTGGCGTTGATCCAATTGTTAGCGTTTATGCCTATAACGGATCGAATACACAAACAAGTTGGTTTGATGGCTCTAAGGCTTCTGGTATTCAGCCAGCAGACACTATTTTAAACTCTATTGCAAATGCAGCCTTGTTTTCAAATATTTCTGTAACAACAGATGGTTTGGGCAATAAAATATTTAGTTTTACAGTAGATGCTACGGATATTTTAAATCATGATCCCATTTATGGTCCTGATGGTGAGTGGAGCGGCGTTGCTTTTGAGGAAAGTCTTGGTATTTGGCTACATCCAGTTCAGGCTTTAGGTACTTCCTATGATCAAGATGGATTTTTGCTTGATTGGTCAAGCGAGGGGCAAGGTTGGTATGATACATCTTGGCAAGATACAGAAATAAGTACTAAAGAATGCGCTCGTGATGCTTTTGAATATACCTTAACCGATGGAGATGGTGATACAGATACGGCAATTCTTAAACTTCAAGCTTGTGATTTAGGCGATCTTATTGTTGGTCAAAATGTTAATGATGTACAAAACTCCAATGTTCCCCACCTTGTTAATGGTGATAAAGGTGTTATTGAAGGCGGGCAAGTAGGCGATATTCTTGTCGGTGATGCTGGTGGTTCATTCTTAGAACCTCAAACACAAGACTATAATTTAGTGTTTATTCTTGATGTTAGTGGTTCTATGGGAAATCCGATTAACCCTAATTCCAGAATTTCCTTGCTTAAAGATGCAGTTGAAAGTCTTTTGACGGATATTTCAACATATGGCGATGGGCAGATTAAGGTTCACCTTGTACCTTTTTCAACAAGCTCTAACCCTTCTGCAACTTTTACTATTACTAATGCTGGGGAATTAACTAGTTTAGTTACTTATCTTGATGCTCTGTCAACTGGCGTGTGGACGAATTATGAAGATCCTATGCAAGATGCTATTACATGGCTTCAAGGGGCAGAGCCCTTTGCTGGCAATGCTATCACGACGACTTACTTTATCTCAGATGACGCGCCTAATCGTTATATGAATAATTTGGATATTGTAACTAGCGGTAGTGCTGCCACTGTTATGGAAGAAATTACTGGAGTTGACGGCTCTGATGAAGTTGGAATGCTTCAATCCCTTAGTGACGAAGTTATAGGTATTGGTATCAATATCGGTTCTGATATAGCAAATTTAAACGTAATTGATTCAAATGGTTCGGCTTTAAATATTGTTGATCCATCTGATTTAACATTGGCGTTGGCTGGTACTAATCCTTTGAATAAGTTATCTGCTGTAGGCGATGATGTTATCGAAGGTAATGCTGGCGATGATATTATATTCGGTGATGTATTATTCACTGATGATATAGCAACGCTTCACGGGTTAACTGCTGATAACGCCGCAGGCTGGGAAGTGTTCGAGCGTCTTGAAAATGGTGAAAGCGCAATTAACTCTGGCTGGAATCGTGATGATACTATCGCTTATATTCGCGCAAATGCTGAAAATATTTCTGAAGAGTCATTAGATTCCAGCGGCAATGGCCGTGATGGCGGTGATGATACTCTTAACGGCGGTGCTGGCGATGATCTTATATTTGGTCAAGAAGGTAGTGATGTTATCTCGGGCGGTGAAGGTAGTGATATTCTTTATGGTGGAACTGGCGCAGATATTTTCTTGTTCGAAGCAATCAGTGAGGGCGTTGACACAATAAAGGATTTTGACGCTGCCGAGGGCGATCTTGTTGATTTGTCTTTGCTTCTTACTGGCTATGATGCACTTACAGATGCTATTGCTGATTTTGTAATTGCAACTGAAGTTGGCGGTGATACCATTATCTCTGTTGATCAAAGTGGGAATGCAGGTGTAGGCGGAGTAGTGAATTTAGCTATACTTGAGGGTATAACTGGCTTTAACCTTGATACATCAATCAAGGATAGTATTGTATAACTCTGTGTGTAATTCATATTTAACTATGTTTATATTTTATTAACCATGTTTTGTTAAAAACGTATATTAGGTTAGCTCTGCTAAGTAACTGATACGTTTAAATTATACCTTGCTTTATTCTGTAAAAGAGGGCATAACTATTATTGTGAAGGTTATTGTGGCGTTTGGTGACGTTATAGTTTTTTATTTATTGAGAGGTAATTACTGTGATTTCGAGTAAAAAAATACGTGGTTTGTTTTTAACAACAGCGGTGTCTGCATTGATGGTACTAGGTTCTGGGTCATCTTTTGCACAAGATAATAAAATTACAACTTTGCATGATGCATTAGCTATTGGTATTTCAACTAACCCTGAATACGGCGTAGTTGCAGCAAGCCGTCGTGCAACCGATGAAGAGCTTAATCAGGGCAAGGCCTTGTTTTTGCCCTCTATTGATGTGAATGGTGATATTGGCTTTGAACATAGTGATAATCCAGCTACACGCGCGCGCGCAGGTGATGGTGAAGAGAATTTATTCCGCAGTGAAATTGGCGTTACTTTAACACAGATGCTTTTCGATGGGTGGGAAGCTAAATACGAAGTTAAGCGTCAACAAGCGCGTGTTATTTCATCAGCCCAGCGTGTTCGTGAAACAGCCGAGCTTGTTGGTCTTGCAATTGTCGAATCTTATCTTGAGGTTTTACGTCAACGTCAGCTTCTTTTAATTGCTCGCGAAAATGTTACATCTCATCTTAATATCTTAGATCAAATTCAAGATGGCATTAATGCTGGGCGTTCTACCCAAGCTGATGGTGAACAAGCAAAAGCACGCCTTGCTTCGGCAAGAGCAACAGAATCAGATACTTTACAAGCATTAAGAAACGCAGAGTCTCAATATAAAATGGAAGTTGGTGATCCTGCTGGTGATCTGGATATGCCGATTATTCCTTATGAAACACTTTCTCCAGATGTTGAGCAAGAAATTGTACAAACAATGGCGTATAGCCCGACTTTGGATATCTTTACTGCCGATATAGAAGTCGCATATGCGGAGAGCCAAGGAACAAAATCCACACAATATCCACAATTGGATTTACAGCTTAATGCAAGAACTGGAAACGATCTTGGCGGAACAGAGGGACGCAACACAAGCGCATCTGCTCTTGTTGTGCTTAACTGGAACTTATATCGTGGTGGCGCAGATGTCGCGCGAGGACGTGAATTCGTTCACCGTCATCAACAAAGCAAAGAAGCACGCGCCGAAGCTGCTCGCGCGGTTGAGAATGATGTTCGCCAAACTTGGGCTAGTATGATTTCTGCTGGTGAGCGTGCAAGTTATTTTGCATTCCAAAGCGATGCAAATGCTGAAGTAGTAAGTGCATATAAAGACCAGTTTAGCCTTAATCGCCGTACATTATTAGACGTACTGGATTCTCAAAATGAGCTGTTCGTATCACGTAGCAACACGGTTAATTCCGAGTTTCTTGAAATCTTTGCAGTATATCGTTTGATGGCATTAAAGGGACGCTTGCTTCCTACTCATGACGTTGAATACCCACGTGAAAGCGTTGTTGCTTCTAGCGATACATGGGACTATAAAGAACAGCAAAAAGCTCGTTAAACTTAAATATTATTAAAGGCCGAGAATAGGTGAGTGATAATAACAATAAGACTTCAGGGGATTTTGAATTAGACTCTCTTGAAGATAAAAGAAACAAATCTGCTGATGGCTGGCCATTGCAAGCGGATCGCATGGCTATACAAAGTTCATTGGTTGAGTGTTTGCAAGTTATGGCGGCTCACTATGGTAGACGTAGCAGCGCAGCATCCTTAACCGCAGGTCTACCAATTCCACCGCAAGGAATTACCCCCGCATTATTTGTTCGCGCAGCGCAGCGCGTTAATTTACAGGCAAAATTGGTTGAACGCTCATTAGAGTCTTTATCAATCGCCCCTAATCTACCGTGTATTTTATCATTAGAGCATAATCAAGCCTGCATCATTTGGGATGTTAAAGATGACGGCTTTCTTGTTCAATTCCCTGAAACATCAGATGAAAAACAATTTATAACGCTAGATGAGCTAT
>Ga0256834_1002171_pt1 | contig 12590 bp, 9 predicted proteins | sample 4281140metaG_FD_190536 | JGI IMG/M metagenome (GOLD analysis project Ga0256834, IMG submission 190536) | Hydrothermal vent microbial communities from East Pacific Rise, Pacific Ocean - 4281-140 | ecosystem: Environmental > Aquatic > Marine > Hydrothermal vents | place: Pacific Ocean: East Pacific... | reverse complement strand
AAGTAGAATTGTAACTCAACAACAATTGTCCACAAACTCCCATTTGGTGTTCCCACTCCCCAAGATCTTAAGATATCTGGTGTATAAAATTGAAAAAATGAAATTTGGGTTAATAAATAGGCCAAAAATGATTTTGAGAATATGTTACTCATATTCAAAATTCCAAATATTATTAATAAAATAATAGTAAATATTAATGAAACCCATAATGCAGGGTAAATACGCAATAATCTATTTATAGTATATTGCCTAATGTCTGAATTACGATAATAGGAGTTAATTATTAAAAATCCTGAAATGGTAAAAAAAATAGGAACACCTGGAAAATAGCTTATAAAGTCTATAACCCTATCATTTATACCTAAATTAAGATGTTCATTAGAATGCCAAACTACAACTTGTAGAGCGGCTAACAATCTAATTAGATTGAAATTATTTTCATGACTAATACTATTTCTTTTCAATTCTTATCCTTTTAAACTTAATTAATCTCTGATATCACAAATCTTAATTTACCTGATTCCGTTCTTTCTATAAAATTTTTAAACACAATTTCAAATTCTATTTTATCTTTAAACAAAGCATTAATTTCATAAATCAATTTATCTAATTCTTTCTCTTTATCAAAATGTTTGCCTTTTACTATGTGAAATACTATTTTATCAGTTGATATTTGTCTTATTTGAGCTTCTTTAATATGTATTAAATCTTTAAATATATGATCTAGTCTACCGTATTTTGTACCATCTTTTAATAATACGAAATCCTCTTTCCTACCATCAATAGAAATGATTTTATTATCAATAACAGTAGCTATATCATTTGTATTATATCTAATTAATGGAAAATTGGGATTTGACAAATTAGTGCCAACAATCCTGTATTTATTCTTATTCTCTGTAGGAATAAATTCTGAATAAGAAAAATACCTATCTAAAACTAGATCCCTTTCTTTGTTTTCACTAATATTAGCTACACTTTCAGCCAAACCATAATGTTCTGTTATTTTTGCATTAGGAAATACTCTTTGCATTATATTCTTTTGATTCTTTAAAAAATTTTCTGCACCTAATGTTATGTTAGTAACAAACTCAAAATTTATATTTTTATCTAAACATAATGAGGCGAAATAACTTAATTGTGAGGGATAGCCATGCAACCATATTAATCTTCTTTTAATTATTGCATTACTATAATGGCTTACCGTATCTTCATTTAAGTGATGAGCACTAAACATCACTCTTCTTTCAGGATAATTGACACGGTAAAAAGGAGGTTTCTTTTGCTTAATATTTATAATCGACATTCCTCCAAACCATCCAAACCAAGTATCAATTTTTATTCCATGATACATTCTATACCTCCACCAAACTGCCCATCTTTCACTTTGTGATTTTTTACTTTCGTAAAAAATCAACCCTCCTCCTGTTGTCCCGCTTGTATGTACTTTTATTAAATTTCTGTCTTTAATTAAAATATTATTAATATTATCTTTAACTTCTTCCTTTGTTAGTACTGGTAATTTCCTCAACTCTTCCTCAATATTCTCAGAAGTAATATCAACATTATATTTTTCAAATTTTTCTTTCCAAAAAAAACTTTTTTGAGAAAATTCTAAAAACTCCTTTAATCTTATTTGTTCTCTTTTTATTAACTCTTCTTTAGGTGTAGTATTATAAAATTTCAAAAAAGAAAAAAATTCATTATTCATTCTTGTCTTTTTTAATCTATAACCAACAATAGAAATAACCATATTCTGAATAAATACAGGCAATAAAAAATATATTCTTTTAAGGTTATTCATAGTGATTCTTACTTTTAGAAAATTCTCTGTTTAATTAGAAATCTCAATTAACATCTTTTCAATTAGCTCTGCATTACTTATTATATTTGTTTCAATATTTATCAAGGATAAATCAATATTGTTTTTTATTTTCAAATATAAATCCTCGTGATCACTTGTTTTATATAAAATAGAATAGCTTGGACGTTTAACACAATCTGAAGCTATTATTCTATTTTTAAAAAAATGAGCTTCTCTTAGAGAATTCGCATCTCCATCTTCAGTTGAAGATCTAATAAATAAATTTGATTCTTTAAAAATTGGCCATAAATCACCCTTACTTTGATAAACCTTTATCATATCGTCAAGTTCAAACTTTTTTATCTCACTCTCAAAATTTTCAACATCCTTTATATTATTACCTTCAATAGAATAGGAAACTACACAGCACTTAACATCTAAAATGCCTACATTTTCTTTTACAAGTTTAAATGTATCTATTATATGCCATAACCCATAAATATCATTTTTATGCTTTGATACTATTTGTCCAGTTACAACAATTTTAAGCTTACTTTTTTTAAAAAATTCTATTACTTCCTGCGGTGCTTTTTGCCCCTTATCAACTGGAGGGATAAATCCAGGTATACAATATACTTTTTCTGATTTAGTATACCTAGATGCTAAATCACAAATACTCTGATTTACACCAATAACCGAAGTACATAATTTAAGAGACATTTTACTCAGTGCACTAGCAATAAAACCTTCTTCAATTCCTTTTTTTAAACTTTCTCCTCCTACTCTTAGTATTATAATTTTTCTTCTTAACGTTAATAATGAAGCTAAAAATCTAACAAAAGGTCTTGTTGTTATTATATAATGAATTTTTGGACTTTTACTAAACCATAAAGTTAAATACCAAAAAAATAGGTTCTTTATTTCAAATCTATTCTTTTCATTTGATTTTACCTTTGAAAAATCATAATAAACATAATTCCATCCTTTTCTGCCTAAAAAAAAAGATATTCTTTCTATATGTACATTCATTCCACCAATTGGTGGAGGTGGTGTACCCCAAAAAGCAATACTATATTTCTCAGTATTCATTATTACAAATTATTTTGATTTATCCAAACACAAAAAATTAACACTTTCCATAACAAAAAATCGAAATTTCCTTTATCTTTTTTATGTAACTCAAACATAGAATTTACTTCTTTTTGATTTATATATTTGCTTACTAATTCTGTATTTACTTGCCTTGAAAAATACTCTTTTAATGAAGTTTTCAACCAATAAGAATATGGCACTCCAAATCCTTTCTTTTTTCCATCAAGAACTTCGTCTGGTACTACTCCTCTCAATGCTTTTTTTAATAAATATTTTGGATCATTATTCTTTATCTTCAAGCTAGAACTTACACCAAGCATAAATTTTGTTAACTCCTTATCAATAAAAGGAACTCTAACTTCCATAGAATTTGCCATAACTGCTTTATCCACTTTTTCAAAAAAAGTATCTTTTAGAATAATTTGAGCATCAGTATAAAATAATGCCTGAGTAGGTGTCATATTATTAGGGTATTCACTATAAACTTCTTTATACCTTTTAAAAGGATCTTTTTCTTTTAATCTTTTTTTATACTCTTCATTAAGACATCTTAAAGGGTTAGTATATTTTGATTCCATTGTTAGTAATAAAGCATTGCGTTTATACACTTCTTTTTGAGAAATAGCATTCAAAAATCTTTGAAGCCTTAACAATTTCACATTTTTTATACCCGATATTGAGATTAATGGTTTCAAAAATGAGAATATTGACCATTTTTTAGCATTTGGTAAAGTGTGATATCGACTATAACCTCCAAAAAACTCATCCCCTCCATCTCCTTGTAAAACAACCTTAACTTGTCCTTTCAACTTCTTAGTTAACAAGTATAGTGGTATATCTGCAGCATCACCAAAAGGTTCGTCATGAGATTTCACTAAAGCCTCAATAACTTCTATAATATCGTTACCAGAAACATGAACTTCATGATGTTCAGTAGCGTATTTTTTTGCGATTTTTTTAGCTAGTTCTAATTCATTTACTCCTTTGTCATAATCAAAACCCACACTATATGTTTTCAACTTCCCCTTATAATGCTTTGAAGCATATGCTGTAATTGCAGAAGAATCAATTCCTCCACTTAAAAAAATACCTACAGGTACATCGCTAATTAAATGCCGTTTTACTGATTGTTCTAATAATATTTTTATTTTATTTATTGTCTCTTTTTCAGTTAAACTAACATTATCAATTTCATTTATATTAAAATAAGTGTTTTTCTCTATCTTATTATTTGATATCTTAATATAAGTTCCTGGTTTTACCTCTTTAATCTCTTTGTAAAAAGTATTCTCTCCTAATGGGTTACCATACCACATATACTCGACCAAAGCTTGGTCATCCAATGACAAATCAACTGAAGGATATTCTTTTATTGCTTTTATTTCAGAAGCAAAGACAAATGAATTTTCATTTTCATAAAAATAGAGTGGCTTAATACCAAACTGGTCACGGCATAAAAAAAGCTCATCTTTAACAACATCATAAATTGCTAAACCAAACATTCCATTAAACATTGAAAAGCATTTACTCCCAAATTCTTCAAATGCTTTTAAAATTACTTCTGTGTCTGATTCCGTAAAAAAACTAATTTCTTTTTGAATTAGTTGTTCTTTTATTTCTGGAAAATTATAAACCTCTCCATTATAAACAATAGTATATCTATTGTCTTCCGTAGCCATAGGTTGATTTGCATTATCAGACAAGTCAATAATACTTAGTCTTCTATGACCTAATGCAATATGATTAAAAATTTTCACATCACCAGCATCAGGTCCCCTGTGTACTAAAGTATTATTTATCTTCTCAATAACGCTTGATTGAACTTCTTTTTTATCAAATTTATATATTCCACTAATACCGCACATCAATATTCTCTTTATATTATTTCTTTAAAATCTTTAAATAGGACTCAACAATCTTATTTTTGTCAAAATATTCTATTGCATTCTCTCTATTAATTCTTCCATAGTTTAACAAATTCTCTACTTTTAGAGAGATTGCCCAAGAAATTGTATTTCTAATTTGCTCAATACTCTTAGGGTCAAACATACAGTTGTTATCATTATTCAATAAAAATGGTATTTCAGAAATTTTAGATGCTAAAATCAACCTTCCCATTGACATGCCTTCACAAACAGTATTTGGCAAACCTTCAAGAAAACTAAATAATCCTACAGCATCACATTTTGCATAAACTTTATAAATATCTTGTGTTGGCTCATAAAATTTAATAATATCTTCAAGCCTATATTTTGCAATTAATTCTTTAGCTTCATTAAACGAATTATCTTCTCCTTTTTTACCATACCAACTTACATTTAATTTCTTTTTTTCCTCAATGGTTAAACAATTTATTGCTTCAATTAACCCTCTTGCATTTTTATAGTCTAGATGACTAGCAGCAATAATTAAACGGAATTTGTCCTCATTTAAAGGCAAATACGAATCACTAGGTGTCCATTTTTTTGAATCAATAATATTATATATTACATGGCATCTTTTTTTTGACAAAAATGGATTGATTTTTTTCACTATATAGATATTCTCCTTAGAGTTAGCTACAACCTCATCTGAAAAAACATGCATTAAACGAAAAAATCTTCTTTTAATTGATTTCAAAATTTTTGGATCTGCACTACGTTCTCCAACTATTAATTTCCAATTCCTCCAAGGAAATCCAGATATTTCACATATAAAATTTGGAGTTTCTAAAAATGAAACAACTACATCACATTTCTGCTCACGAATAAACTTTCGGATTTTAAATATTCTCTTTAAAAAACTATCTTCTTGAATAATTTTAACGGGTATATTTACTTCATCTAATAATGGTTTAAAAAAAGTAATATCAAAGTAAATTAAAAAGGAGACTTTATGCCCTTTTTCTTTAAACCCTTTTGCCAGTTCTACTAGTTGTCTCTGGGCTCCTCCAGAGCCTAAACTGTCAATTACACATAGAATCTTCATATAAACTTAATGCTTTTATTCATGTTTATCCATCCATTTTATCAAACAAATTAACCTCCATAATATTCTACTATTATCAACTGTATTATCCATATGTTCTTCAATCATACTTTTAACAACTTCAAATTTAATATTGCTAATTTTTTTTAAATTATTATCTGACAACACTTCATATACATAGTCTTTCAACTCATCTCTAAACCAATCTTTTAAAGGCATTGCAAATCCTGCTTTCTTTCTATCAAACATTTCCTTGGGAATATAGTCATATAGTAACTCTTTTAATATATATTTACCTTCTTGAGATGGTGAAACTTTATATTTAAAGGGTAACTTATTTGCATATTCTACTATATTAAAATTTAACAAAGGAGAACGAGTTTCTAATGAATATGCCATAGAGGCTTGATCAACTTTAGCATTTATATCATCAATTAAGTATGTTTTCAAATCGAACAATGCTACTTTTTCAATATCATTCAGCTTAGAATTAAACCAAATTTCATCATACCTATTATCAATATTCTTTGAATCAAATTTTAACCATTTTTTTTCTCCACCTGTCATTTGATATAAATAAAAATCTTTTAAATTATCAAACTCCATCCAATTTGATAAATTTTTAGCAGTGTTACTTTTAATGAACTGAAGTATCCTTATAGATAATGGACGTAATACTTTTGGGTATTCTTTTACATACTTACTATATGTTCTTGTCTTAAAATACCTTCCATAGCCTATAAAATTCTCATCGCCTGCATCTCCAGTTAATGCCACTGTTACATCTTTACGAGTGTGTTTAGCAAGTAACATTGAAGGGATGGCTGATGAGTCATCAAAAGGTTCATCATAATAATATGAAAAATTATAAATTAATTCTTTTGCTTCCTCATATGTACATGTTATTTCTGTATGTTCTGTTTTTAAAAACGCAGCTACTTGCTTTGCGTATTTACTTTCATCAAAGCCATCTTCTTCAAATTTAATCGAAAAAGTTTTAACTTTAGTATTTGTTACTTTTTGTGCTATAGCTGTAATAATTGAAGAATCAATACCTCCTGAGAGAAAAACTCCTATCGGTACATCTGCCATCATTCTATCTTTAACTGATTTTGTTAATAATGAATCTAGTTCTTGTTTTGCTTCAGAAAATGAACCTTGATAATTACCAGTCTCTTCATAATTAACATCCCAATATCTTTTAACAGATACTTTATTTTCACTTAAAAAATATTTAATCGTATGTCCTGCAGGCAATTTATTTACGTCTATATATATACTCAATGGCTCTGGTACATAGCCCCACAATAAATATTTTTCTTGTGCTAATTCGTTAATTCCACTATTTTTTGAAGATTTCACAAGACTACCTAATGATGCTATCTCAATATGACCTTCTTCAATACAATAAAAAAAAGGTTTCTGACCAAGTCTATCTCTCGCACCAAATAACAAATTATTTTTTGAATCATAAATTACAAAGGCAAACATCCCCTCTAATTTACTCACAAAACTCTCTCCCCAAAAATCATAAGATGCCAGTAAAACCTCAGTATCTGAAGTCGTTTTAAAATAATAATCATTTTTTAAAAGCTCCTCTTTAAGTTCAATAAAATTATAAATTTCGCCATTAAAAGTTATCCAATTCTCGGCATATTGCATAGGTTGATTTGCTCTTTCATCCAAATCTATAATAGACAGTCTGTTATGTCCAAATATAACTTTATCATTAATAAGCTTAACTTTGCTATAATCAGGCCCCCTATGGTTTTGTTTTGTTAATTTATTTTTTAATTTAACAATATCATCACCTGTTCTAGAGTTCGCATAAATTCCACACATAATTCACAACTTTTTTTGAGTATTATCATTAAAAATAAGCAATTGATCATCTACATGAATAGATAAAACAATTATAAATAATAAAAAAAATCTAGTTTTAAAAACACCATGTGTACTCATCATATAATTTATCAAAACTATTGTCATTGAAAATATGATAAATTTTTTATTTTTATCAAAATCTTTAAAAAAAGGTAATACTAAAAAATAAATAAATATATAGATTAAAAAGAGAAAAGGAAATATACCTGACTCACCAATAATTAACAAAAAAGTATTGTGTACTCCTCCAAATTTATTTCTTTCTAACATACTAAAAGAACCAATTCCATAACCAATTATTGGGTTAGATTTTATTTTATCCAAACCTACATTAAATAACACTAACCTCCCAGAAGTAGCATCATCATCAATATTACCACTAACGATATTAGTTACTTGATTTACTCTCCTACTCTGTGTTATGCTTAATATTGAATCTAATTCTCCAAATATTTTATTAAAAAAAATTGCACTCACTAATACCGTAATTATAATATATACTTTACTACCTGTTTTGGCATCAAACTTAATAAACATGAAAAAATAAACAAACCAAATTATTGATGTAGTAATAATAGCTCCTTTAGAAAACGTTAAGAGACTTGCCAAAGTAACTAAAATCAATAACACCAAGTTTACGAATTTAAATTTATTTTTTAAACTAGTAAATAAAAAAACTATTGCCATATTTGCTATAAGACCTAGTTCATTTGGATTTGCAAAAAAACCGGCTACACGTTCATAACCTGCTCTATATCTTCCAAAATGTTCAAGACCTGTATATTTAATCAGTATACCGCTTAAAGCAGAAATAATTGTTAATCTAGTAATTAATTTTGTCCAATAGTTAAAATTATCTAATATTGCTTCTCTTAATAAAAAATCTATTATTACATATGCTATTAGTATAGAAACAACTAATGAAGTTATGTTAGACAACCAACTACTCCAATTAAAATTTACTATTGTCGCTATTGTACCAAAAACAACATACAGTATCAAAAATATTATTAAAAATTTTGAAGTGTATAATTTTTTAATTCTCAATAAATTATATGATGTAAAAAAAAGAGTCAAAGTAATTGCTAAATATAATAAACGAAATGTTTCCTCTAAATTAAAAAAAACATAGGCCACACCATTTAAATTTAATATTATTAGAATAAGCAAAGTAATGAATAAGTATTTCCTTAATTGATCCATTTATTTCAATAATTTCATATAATCATTTGCTCTTTTAGCCCATGACAATTCATTAATATCATAATTGTATTCTAATTTACTTAACGTTTTCCTAGTTGTTTTAGAAAAGAAATTAGATATTGAAAATAAATCATTCTTAATAAAAAAAATATTATCAAAACTATTCATGTTAGAAATAGTCTCTGAATTTTCATTTGAATATAAAAATAAAATAGGTTTCTTAAATGCTAATAATTCATAAATTTTGCCTGAAGTTTGTATACCATAAGCATTATCTATGAATACTAAAATATCCATCTTAAACATTTTTAAAAATAACTTTTCTTGTGATACCCTTTCATAAAAAAAAACATTTTTAATTACCTTTTTCATCGATGACCCATATACATCAAATGTAAAATTACTATTAGTACATAGAGCATTAAATAGGTTTTCGGGATCCCTTAATCCCTCGTAAAATATACCGGAATAAATAAGTTTAATTTTTTTATCAGGCTCTAGTTTATTCTTAATTTTCAGACTGTTAACAATTTTAATATCAACCCCTTGAGGTATTATCTTGATATTCTTTGCTTCTATTTCATACGTATTAACATAAAAATTTTTAGTCATCAAATTAGTAACAATCATTGATGTTGTATTTTCAATGGCTTCTTTTTCTAATTCAAAATTCAACTCTTCTTTTTCTACTCTTAATTTATCTGAATTTTTATATAAAGGATCTCCAATGTCCAATATAATATTAAGGTCTGTGAATTTTAATCTCACTTTCTTTACCATCTTATAAGATGAAAACGGGTATACTACAATTACAATATTTTTAACTTCATTATTTTCAATAAAATGAAAAATATTATTGATGTTTTCATTTATAAAAAGATTATTAAAATCTGGTAAAATTAGCCTTGGAAATAATTTCCTTATGAAAAATGATAATTTTATTTTTTTTATTAATTTGTACTTCCAGCTTGATGAAAAAAAATATGAATTTTTAGCATCTCTATTTGTTAACTTATATTTAGCTATTTTTAAATCAATACCAAATTCTAATTTCAATATTTTAGTAATGTTATTAACTCGAATAGATCTAGGAGTTAAAATATCAAGTTCAGGGTAAACAAACAATGTCATTCTATGAAATTTACAACCTAATTTAGGATTAGAGTTTCCGTAAAGAGTTACTCAATTTAATGTTACAAATATACTTTATAATAAATAATTAAATCAAACTATTTTTATTTAAAAATATATTATATTTTTTGAAAATCTTTTCTAAATTAACATCTTTAATAAATTCATTAAAATATTTTGATTTTTCTTTATAATCTTCTTTTTTTCCTTTAGCAATTACACTAGCTAAGTCTTCTTTTCTTGTTAAAAGGTCTGCTAAATCATTTCTTACAAAACCATAATAATCAAAATCCATAGCATCAATATTATTACAATAATAAATTGGTTGCACTCCTAATAATGAAGCCTCTAAAAGAATTGAAGAATTTCCGGCAATTAACACATTTAACTTTTTAATAAATTGAAAAGAACCTTCATCCTTAGAACTACTTATACTATACTCTCCATTAAAGCTAATATTCCGTTGATCTCTAGGGTGCTTTCTTATAGTTATTTTATATTTTTTTAAATTACAATTAATAAATGACACTAAAGATTTGACTCTATTCAAATCATCATTTTGATTAATTGCTATACCTATGGTTGGGGAAATAAATGTTGTGTCATTTTTATTAATGAAACTTAAGTATTTCACGTTTCCTATTAATTCGACTTTTCCATTAATTTTACCAATTCCTCTATATATATCATAAGCAGCTTGCCCATCCAAAAAAGAAACACTAAAATCTAATGGAGGGAAATATTTCGTTATATGTGCATGTTGAAAATAGAAAGTTTCAATTTTTAAATTATTAGCTGCCTTTAGTATTGCTCTTTGTACTGGATTATGATCATTAGCAAAAAGTATTCTTTCAGGTTTATATTTTTTCAGCAAACGATATGCTTCTTCATAATAACCGAGACTTGTATAAAACAATAAAAAAAGATTTAACTTACGTAAATATAATAATTTAAAAAAAAGAGGGATCGTATATATAATTTTATATATTATTAAATATCTGAATGATAAATCTTTAAATATTTTTAAAATAGAATTCTCTTTATTTTTAAAGTTTATAAGTACATCAAAGTTATTATTTGATTGATAAATTAACCATTCTTTTTTTAAATCATTCTTTTTAATTCCTTTAATCATCAAAAACTTCAAGGCTGTAATACTAATTAATACAAACCTCTCAATAAAAATTTTTGGAGATTTGGGTAAATATTCTTTAAGCCTTTTTAGTGGAACTATCTCTAAATATCCATTTAAATAAGTATAATTTATGTAGTTTAAAAAAATCATTTAATGAAATTTAGCTTGTTTTTTTAAATTTTCGTAATGAGTTATATTTCTATACGAGAATACTTTTGCTGGATGCCCACCAGCAATAGCACATCTAGGAATATTATTTACAACAACACTTCCAGCTTGTATAATTGCACCTTCTTCAATTTTAATTTCTCCTATAACTATAACATTATTACCAAACCACACATTATCTTCTATCATTACTTTTTTATGAATAACAGATGAATCATATGGAATTGCTTTACCTTCATCATAATTATGTATTGACGTAAGTATTTGACAACCAGATCCTGAATGAAAATTATCTCCAATTACAACTTTTCCTTCTCCATATATTTTCATTCCATTAAAATTAACGTTCTCACCTAAATAGGTGTTATTGTTAATAAAACTCTCATCATTAATTCTTAAGCCTTTTCCTATTTTTTTCGCCTTAAGTACAACTCTTTCTCTTTGATATTTTAGCAAAAAAGTATTATAATATGCATTAATTTTAAGTATCAGTCTAACAAATATACTCATCATATTATATTTAGTTTATGTTTATTTTTATGATACAAAACTAATAAAGTTAATACTAAAACAACAGATATGATGATTTTTATGAAAAAATTAAAATTCACTATCCAAATAGATAGTGCTGTTAAACAAATCTGTGCAAGAATCCAAATTTCCGGATAATAAGGCAACTTTGATATTTTACGATATTCCTTAAAAAAAAATCCTGAGTATCCCATATATATTAATGATATAAATGTCGTTAAAGCAGCAACTTTAAATCCAAATATTGGAATCAATACAATATTTAAAATAACATTAATTAAACCAGCTCCGAAACTAATTTTCCATAAACTTTTTGTATGTTCAAAATAAATATATCTAATTGTATTTTGTAAATACATAGGTCTGTAATTGTAACTCATTAAAATTAATATTCCAATAATAACTAACTCATTTATATTATGCCCTCTAATTAATAACATCATTATTTCCTTTAGCCATATTGCAATTAGAAAAGTAATTACAAAAAACAAAACTTGTAAAACAATAGTTAATTCTCTTAAAGCATATTCGTTTTTTTCTTTTAAAAGCTGCCTATAGGTAGGCCCTACAGCTAAACCAAGAGCTGTACCCAATACTGCAAATTTACCCGAAACACTATAAGATATACTATACTTTCCGATATCAGTAGTTGAAACATTTAAATTATCCATCACT
>Ga0256834_1002170_pt1 | contig 12592 bp, 15 predicted proteins | sample 4281140metaG_FD_190536 | JGI IMG/M metagenome (GOLD analysis project Ga0256834, IMG submission 190536) | Hydrothermal vent microbial communities from East Pacific Rise, Pacific Ocean - 4281-140 | ecosystem: Environmental > Aquatic > Marine > Hydrothermal vents | place: Pacific Ocean: East... | reverse complement strand
TTCTGTATTAAGTGTTAAGACTTCATCTCCTTCTTTGATTTCATTAATTCCTTTCCAACCATCTTTTGTTAATATTTCAGTATCTTCTGATAAACAATGACCAAAGATTACTAAGTCGGCATTAAAGCAAGTTAAAGCATCTTCTAACCTATTTAATAATGTTCCAGTTCTAACTGTTGCAGCTCCGTGTCCATGATGAGCGTAAATATCAATACTATAAGTATGCCCAGTTTTCTTTAAGTGTATTTTGCAAAAACATTCGTAATTATGTGTAAAATTTTTTAGCTCTAAATTTCTAGCTATTTCTGCAATTATATCTACACCAAACTTTCCAAAATATTTACTATTTCCTGTAAAACTAATTTTTCCATTTCTCCGTGTAATAAGAGTCCTTTTACTTGTTTCGATAGCTACTACAAGTGTGTTTTCAGAATGTACATTAAAATTAGCATAAAATCCTTTTATAGTTTTAGGATATATGTAAGCTTTGTAGATATATTTTCTATTTTTTGAAAATCCTGTATATTTAACTTTTTTAATAATACAAGGGATATTATTAAAAATGCAAGCAAGTTGAATAGTTTCTAAGTTATCTATATTGACAGATGTCCATTCTATATTATTGCCTATAATTTGTCCATCTGTTTCAGCTATTGTGTAAATAATTGTTAAAACTTGTTGATAGTTTAGTTTATATATCCAATCTTTAGGAAATTTTTTTTCTTTATTTAAAAGATAGATTATTTCTTTTGCATATTTTCCATATATCCTAATTAGATAAGGTTGTTTTTTATTATGTTTACTTAAAGTAGCTTTTTTAATAGTATATGGGATTTGCATTTTTTCTAATAGACTAGTAAGGCTTTCTATCTTTCTTTTTTTAGATAATTTGAATTGTATCCTCATTTTATTATTACTATAAATAACCCAAGTACCATCCATTATAACCCAAGTAAGAAGTTTTAACCAATCTTCAGAAAGGTTTAGAGGATTTCTGTATTTATCTTCTAAGTATCCTGCATAATACTGTTCACTTTGTTTAAAACTTTTATTTATAATATCTTTAACTTTTACGAATTTTTTATTAATTACAAGATTATGATTTAAAGTTATTGCTTCTTCTCCTAAATTAGTTTTAACTTCTACCCATTTATCAACAAAAAACTTACTTATTTTTATTGGTTTGTTAAAAGAAATACTACCTGTATTAATATCAAATTGAGCTATGTCATCTTTATAAGTAATATCAATAGCTTTTTTCCATCCTTGTTTAGTTAAAACTTCAGTATCCCATACTAGACATTCGTGGTTACCACCTATCATAAATAAAATTTTATCTCTTATAGGGTAAAGTTTTTCGCTTGCGTATTCTATAGAATAGGAAATTATTCTATCGGCATTATCTTGAAAATCTTTATCTAATGTAGAATGTTCATATCTTTTATCCCATAAAGCAATTCCTTCAATAATGTCGCCACCTAGAAAGCAATAAGCATTTTTATTATTTTTTATATAATTAATTGTTCTATGAAATAAATCTTTATCATGAAAAATAGTTCCAAAATGAATATCGTATAGAGGAATTAACTCAAAGTCAAGGGGATGCTCATCAAGACAAATTTTAAATAGTTGCATATAATATCCTCCTTATTATAAGAATTTTTAAAAATTCTACCAGAAAATGTTTATTTGTCAAGATATATAGTAAAAAATTTTTTATTTAGGAGAAAGAGATGGCTAAAATTTTAATTAAGAAGTCTCAAGAAGTAGTTGAAAAAGCTCAAAATAACAAGAATCAATCTCAAGATAATAAGAATACTACTTTAAGTGATTTAAATGTTCCAGTATTTGTTATGTGTCCACCTATTCATGCACAATTTCAGATAGCTAATAATGTGTGGATGGAAGAATACCAAAAGAATGGTCAAGCTAAGATTAACATAGAAAAATTTGTTTATGAGTGGAGTTGTTTATATTCTGCATTAGCTCAAGAAGGAATAGTAATGACATTTCCTACTGTGGAAGGACTTCAAGATTTAACTTTTGTAAATTCGTTTGCTTATTTACCTCACATTAAAGAACCTAAAACTTGTATAATTTCAAGATTTAAAGCTGAAGGAAGACAGCCTGAAGAGCAAGTAGCTTATGACTTTTTAACTAAATGTGGCTATACTTGTTATCAGCCCCCAAAAGGATACTATTGGGAAGGAGAAGCCTGTCTTAAATATTTAAGAGATGATATTTACATATCTAGTTATGGAGTAAGGAATACAAAAGAGGCTTTAGATTGGATAGCTAGAAATTTTGAATGTCAAGTAATAAAGTTGTGTCAAGAGACAGAAGAATTATATCATACAGATTGTCTAGTATTTCCTATTACTCCTTTTGATGTACTAGTTGCAGTTAAACATGCAGATAAAAGTGAATTAAAAAAATTAGAAAATGTTGCTAATATAATTCCTATTGAAGATGAAGGCTTGTTGGAAGTAGGGATTATGAACTCTATAGCAGTTGGTTATACTGTTTATACTTCAGATAATGACTTAGCTTTTAAAGGACAAAGAGATTTAATAGATTTAGAAAAGAAAAAGAGAGAAACTATGTGTAAAATAGCTGCAAATTTAGGAATGGAAGTTATTTTTATTCCTTTTACTGAAGCTCTTAAGTTGGGTGCAATGCCTAGTTGTTGTGTAACAAGATTAAATTATGCAGATAAATATCAGATGATTTTGTGGAAAGAAGGTATAAATTCTTTAGCTGTAGATATGTTAGAGAATTTACCCATAGATAAATCTCAAGATGTAGGAGAAATTTTTTAATTAGGAGAAATCGTATGTCTATTAAAATTTTAAAAGAGAAAAGTCAAAAAGTAAATGAAAATTATGAATTTTTAAAATATGAAACTCCTATTCCTTTAAAAGAATGGCTTCTTTCTAATGAGTATAATAAAATGAAAAATGTAAGTCCTAGAGATTTTGTAGAGAAAGAGTTTCAAAGAAATCCTTTAAGACAGATAAGGAGAAATCCTAAATATGTTAAATGTCCAGCAGATGGAGTTTTAATATATCAAGGAAGATATAAGGCAAATGAGAAGATATTAGATATAAAAGGAAAGAAATATACAGTTAGAGATATATTAATGGATGAAACTATTCCTAAAGACCAGTCTTTTTATGTTGCAGGGATATATTTAACTAGTTATTCTGTACATATAGTAAGAACTCCTACAGATGGTCTTGTAAGTGAGATTGATTATTTGCCACCAATTATTTCTCGGAATTTCCCTATGGTTATGTTTGAGAATCAATTATTAAAAGGAAACTTTGTTCCTAAATTTTTAGAGTATGATTTTTATAATGAAAGAACTATTATAACTTTATATTCTACTACATTAAGAACTAATATTCATATCGTATTAATTGCAGATACAGATGTAGATAAAAACTTACCTTTTATTCAAGAAAATGAGTCTATATTGCAAGGGCAAAGATTAGCTTATGTTCTTTGGGGTTCTCAATGTGATATTATAATAGAAGCTAAGCCCTGGTTTAGAATGAAGAAATTGATTCCTAATTTCTATTATACTTATGCAGGTACTTGTAATTTGTGGGAGATAATGTTTAGGAAAAATCCTTAATATTACTACACTTTACATATTGATTTTTTATATAATTACAGAATTGTTCTAATACTTCTACTTCTATGTCTGATAAATTAAAAAGGAGTTTGTAATTTATTAAAGCTAGGTCAATACAGTTTGGACAGAATAGTTTCCACATTTTATAGTTTAGTTTTTTTAATTGAGATTTTTTAACTAGACAAAATGCTGTTTTATATTTTTGGTTGCATATTTGGCATTTAAATTTTTCTTCTTTTGAAAGTAGTGCTACTATACATAATCCTGCAAGTTGTTTAAAAGGATAGGAAAATAAGTAAACTCTATCAAAGCAAAAGTACTTTACTGTATATTCTTCTTTGTTTATAGTATATACTTTTAGCTTCATCTTCTTTCTCCTTTATTTGTATTATTGCTTCTGGTAAGTTTTTATATCTTGGATTGTATATGCATTTGGTAGAAGATTTAAAGGACACCATTGAGGTTTTCCAAAATCTGTACAATCTAGTCCAGTTAATTTACAAAAATATCTATATCCTATGTCGTAATTAATATACCCTAGACAAGGACAGTCAAGACAATATATAGGCTTTCTTATAAATATTTTTTGTTTTTTCATATTCTTTCTCCTTTATATCATTATTATTTCAGAATACTGTTTATCTTTTTTAATTTTTATAATATGATTTGCAATTTCAGTAAAGCTATCAATGTGGCTAATTAATAAAATTTGCCTAACAAATTTCTTTTCGTAAATCATTACCAACATTTGTTTTAAGTCTTCAATCCTTTTTTTATCTAGGTATATAGTAGGTTCATCTAATATAATGAAATCTACTTTATACAACCCTAATAAAGCTAATTTTATTGCTAATACTGCTGCTACTTTTTGACTTCCAGAACAGGCATAAATAGGGATTCCATCTACATATAAGTTAAAGTTTTTATCGTAGTCTAAATTTCCCAAGTCAAATACTTTGTAAATTTGTTCTATATTACTTTGTTTTAGTGCTTGCCACCTTAATTCTCCTGCTAAATTTTGTTCAGTAGTTACTTTTTTAAATTTGTTTAACTTTTCCATTAAGTTTTCTATTTTTTCTTTTCTTTCCTGGAGTTCTTTGTACTCTTTCATTTTCTTTTCTGTTTGTAATAAATCTAATTGCCACTTTATACTCTTTTTATAATCTTCTAATCTTTCTTTTAAACTTAGCATTTCTTCATAGTTTTTTATTAACAATTCTTCATTTTCTACTTTAAAGTTTTTATATTGTTTTAGATAATGAATACTAGGCATTTTATTAGCTTTAATTCTTAATCTAACTATTTCATTATAATATCTTGACAAGTTAATATTCTGTAACTTTTTGTTAATGTTATCACAAAAATACTTTAGTTTTTTATAAATAGTGTTAATTTGATTAAAAGATTCAGAAAGTTCTAACAATTGCTGGTTTAAGTTTAATAATAAGTTTTCATATTTTTCATATTCTACTTTATCTATTTCTCTTTCACAATAGGGACACTTTTTTTCTTTTAATAAGTTTTTAAATTTATCAATAGTTTTTTGTACATCTTTCATCTCTTTTTCTATTAAATTTCTTTTATGTTTAATTTCTTGAAGTTCTAAAGACTTCTGTTTTAATTCTTCTTTTAGATTTTTATATTTAAAATAAACTTTTCTTAATTTTGCATATTCTTTTATAATTTTCTCTTTTTCATAATATAGTTTTTTAAATTCTAGTGCTTCTTTATCTTTTTCTAGTTTTTCTATTTCTTTTTCAATAGTTTCTAACTTTTTTTCAGTTTCTTTTAAACTTTCTATTAATTCTTTCTTTTGTTCTATTTTACTGCTTTCTATCTTTTTTAACAGCAAGTAAACTTCTTTTTTGTGGTTGTCTAAAGTATTATAACTTTTAGTAACTAATCTTACAAAATCTGTAATGTAGTCTAAATTTAATATGTAATTTAAAAATTCATTTCTTTCACTATTAGTCATTTCTACAATATCTAATAACCTTCCCTGAGCTGTATAGATAATGTGTTGGAAAAATTTTTTAGGTGCTATATTTTGTTCTATATACTTTAAACATCTTTCTCTTCCTTCTATTTTTTGTCCTTCTCTAGTTACTAAAAAATCTTGAGGACTTCTTAAGTATCGTCTTACTATTTTAAATCTATCTGTGTTTAAAGTAATATCTGCACATTTTTCTCCAAAATATCCTATATCTTTTAGTTTTTTGGCTTTAAATGTATCGTTATATAATGCTAAATAAATAGCTTCAATTAAGCTAGTTTTACCACTACCATTTTCTCCTAAAATTAAATTTATTCCTTCTTTAAATTCCACTTCAGTATTTAAATGGCAAAATGTTCCTTTTAAGTTTAAGTCTTTAAGTATCATAAACTTCCCCTTTAATATCCAAATATGTTAAGGAATAAATTGATAATAGCTTCTTTACTATATTTGTTTAACCATTTTCTTAATGATTCTGAATCTAGAGCTAATATATCACAAGAGATATACTTGTTATCTTTTTTAGAAAAAGCTCTTACATAATATCCAGAACTAAACCCACATTTTTCTAAGTTTTCTTTTCTTTCTTCATCAACGATGTAGTCTCTCATAACTATATCCTCCTTAGTATATTTTTTAGTTTTTCTTCTTTTATTCCTATATTAGTTACACTATGAGTTCTAAATATTCCAAAATCATACCTTTCTATTTTATCTAATAACACTTTATTTAACCTTCCTAATTCTACTTTTTTATTATAATAAATTTGAATTTCTTTTTTTAATATTCTTAGAAAAATGCTAATGTCCATTAAATATGTATTATAATCTGTAATAAAAATAATGCAATCATTTAATTTACTAAATAGTAATTTAGGATAAGCTCTTTTTTTACTTCTATAAGCTACATCTCCTTGAATAAAAGTATTTTCATTTAAATAGATTACTACATCTCCTTTAAAGCCACCACTTGCTCCTGAACAGGGAACTCTTTCACACTTAAATCCTGCTTCTCTGAAAATATTTCTCACTTTATATTCGTGATATTTAAATTTTTTACTTCTAGCCATCAAAATTCCACCTTTATGTTAGTTTCTTTTAAAATCAAGTTACTTAAATCTTTTTGAGCTTTTTTTATGTCTCCAAAATTTTCCATAAAAACATCTATCAAATCATTTTCAATGTTATATTCTTTAAAAAATGCATAAATAAAGTCTTTTATCTTTTCAGGGTTAATTTCTATATTTTGATTTAATAAATCATCTACTACTTGTTTAAATTTATATCTTATATCAAATAAAAGACATCTTTTTTCTGCAAATAAAATGTCTTTTATGTCTAAATCTGAAGGGTTTCCACTATAAAATACAATAGGTTTAATAATTTCCTCTTTTAATACTTTTAACAAATCCCTTTTTGTTCTTACTTCTACTACTTTTCTTGTTGGGATAATAATATCCTTAATTTCTACATTTCCTTTTTTATCTACTTCTATAATGAATAATTTTCTTTCAGGTTTATTAGTAATGTCTAATCTTTCTAAACTTCCTGGAATTAATATTTTGTTTTTGTAAATAGTTGAGTTATGAAAGTGCCCAATTATAGTTAATTTTGTTTTTTCTAAATCTGAAGCATATAAAACTTTATCTGCTGACTTTAAATAAGGCATAATGTTACTAAAATTTGCGTGTAATACAAGGATTAAGTTGTTAGGATTAAATTGTGTATAAAGTTCTTGTATTTGTGTGCGTATCTTGTTATGATTATCGTAATAATTAACACCTGTTATTATAGTATTGTTATCTATAGCAAAAAAATCAGTATTTTTAAAACCTAAACTTTCTAAAAATTGAGAAACTCCTCTATCGTGGTTACCTTCTATCCAAAATAGTTTATCAAAAACACTTAAATAAGAAGCTACTTTATACGCTTCAAAACTAGGCTTTTCATTGTCAAATAAGTCTCCTGCAATTACTACTAAATTTACTTTTTCTTTTAATAATATTTTAATAGCTTTTTTAAATGTTTTAAATATATCTTGTCTTTTTTCTTCCAAGCCATAAGGTTTTGCATCAAGATGGCAATCACTTAATATTCCTATTTTATACATAAACTCCCCCTTTTAAGTAATGTCTAAAACATCGTCTGTAGTTTCTGGAATATCGTCTAAATCAAAACTAGCTTCACTAGATTCAATAGAAGCAATTTCATCTACTTTATCAATATTTTTACTTTCCATCATTTCAATTTCTTGTAAATCAATTTGACTTGTATCTCTACTATGTTTAACTATAGCATAATTTAAAACCTGTCCAAATTCTCTGTTTTTAAAAAAACTTAAATATACAATACCATTATCAGGGTCTCTTTTTAACCCTAATCCAAAACTAAGTTTTTTTGTTAATCCTACTTTAGCTCCGTATAAATCCGTCTCTCTAAAGTACATTACATCTTTTTTTGAAGATTTTTTATGAGCTTGAGCTGCAAACCATATAGCTACATTTAACTCCTGACATAAAGCATCTAGTTCCATTCCTATTAATTCTAAAGATTCCCACTTTTCTTTCCCAGGATAATTTATCTCGTTTACATAATCTATAATAAATATAATGTCTCTATTATCTTCAGACATTTTTAGTTTTTTTATGTACTTAGCTATTTCAAAAATTGAAGTTTTTGGAATAAAGTGTTTAATGTAGATATTATTTAAATGGTACATCATTTGTTCTGGAGATATTCCTTGTTTTTCTAAAATTCTAGGAATAATAACTGAAGGATTTTCTATAGTAAACTCGCTATAAGGAATTTTTAAATAATTAGACACTATTTTAGCCCAAATTTGCTCTTCGCTTTGTTCTAATGTAATGTAAACTATTAGAAGTTCGTCTCCATATAATTTAGCGTAATTGCAAGCTAATGAAGTTAAAAAAGTAGTTTTTCCTACTCCTACTCCTGCTCCTAATAAAGCAAGCTCTCTTATTCCTAATCCACCACCCATCCACTTATCTAAAAATTCAAATCCTGTTCTATATAACTTTCCTCTTACTGGACTTTCTAATTGACAAAACCATTTAATCCCTTTTCCTTTTTCAAATGCTACTGTATGTTTTTGTAATTTAGTTTTAATTCTTTCAAGAGCTTCCTCTATAAATTTCCCTGATTTAATTACACTTCTTAATTTTTTAAGTTCTCCTAGAAATATCTTTTGTTTTAGAAATTTTTCACATTCTTCTTTTAATTGTTCAATGTTTAAAATATCTTGAGTAGTTTCTGGGGATTTGTCTAAATAAGAAAGTAAAGCATCTATTTGAGCTAGAGCTATTTTTCTTTGTTCTTTTTCTACTGGTAAGTCTAACAAATCTAATTTTCTTGCTAGATATACTTTAGCTTCTGTTTTGTTAGGAAACTTTCCATATTCTTTTAAGTATGCTTTAGTGATAAATATACAAGTTCTAACTATAGGTTGGTCAAATCTACTGAAGTTAATTAAATCCCATAGTTCAAGAGCTGTTTCTTTATAAGTTAATAAGGCTTTAGCTATTTCTTTCTCATTATACAATAACATATTAACTCTCCTCTATGATTTTCTTTATTTTTTCTTGATAGTCTTTAGGAAGGAATTTAAAGTTTTTTATACAAAAATCCAAGTTATTTTCTATATATTCAAGAAAAGTTTTTTGTTCTAAGTATTCTTGAAGTTTGTAATGAATAAACACTTTTTCGTGATTTATTATAAATTCTTTTATATGCCATAGTTTTCTTTTTTTATCAAATTTTTTCCATAAAGTAAAGGCTTCTTTAGTGTCTATATTTAATTTTTCTAAAGTGTTATTAATGTATTGAATATTTTTTTGAAGGATAGATTTAAATTTAGGGAGAAGGAAAGGGATAAATTTATTTGACTTTTTATAATATTCCTGCCATAAAGAAAGAAATTCTTCTATGTTAAAGGGCATTCCTTTTCCCAAAGTTCTTTTAGTTCCTTTTCTATATTACCATAAAGTTTGATAATTTCAAACTCTAAATTCTCTTTTTTTATAATATTTTTTCTTTTATTTCCTTGAGCTATTAATACACCATTTGCATAATCTACTAAGTCAAACACTAATAATTTTTTATCTCCACAAGGACGCATTCCTCTTCCAATTCTTTGGATTAACTGAATACCACTTTTTCCAATACTTCCAATAATTAAAGTATTTATGTTTGGAATATCTATTCCTACTTCCATTAATTGAGTTCCGATTAAAAATCTATATTTTCCTTTAATAAATTCTTCCTTAATTTTTTCTTTATTTTTTGTTTCACTTGTTAATAATTCTACTCTTTCACCTATAAACTCTTCTATTAAATTTTTTATAATCTCTCCGTGCTTTTTCCTTTCAATAATAATTAAGCAATTTCTATCTTTTCTTTTTGCAATTTCTTTACAAAGTTCTAGGATAATTTTTTGTCTTGTTTTATTTTCTAATATAAAGTGTTTAATAATCCAATGCCAATTCCTTAAATCTTTGTACTTTTTTGTTTTAGGGTCTAATTGAAAGTTGCTAAAATATTGTAAGAAAAAGTACTTTACTTGAGCTAAATATCCCTGTTCAATTAAATCTTTAGACTTTATTTCAGTTATAATTTTTCCAACCAACCCTGCTGTAATGTAATCTTTATAATCACTTCTCCCAAAAGGTGTAGCTGAAAATCCATATCTAATTGTAGCTTGATGCATAAATGCAAGTGCAGAAGCAATACTATCTGAAGCTGCACATTGCACTTCGTCAATTAATACTGCTTTGTAATGGTTTAAGTTTAGTTTATCCAAGCATCCTGGAGAAGAAATAGTAATACGAGAGGGCAAAAATGCCCCCCCAAAATTTACTCCAATTTCTAGTTTATTAAAAAATTGTAGAAACTTTTCATAAGTTTGTTTTACTAATAATTGTGATTTTGGAATAATTACTAATACAGGAATATCATCTTTAATAGCTTTACATATAGCAATCATCATTAATGTTTTTCCTGCTCCAGTACTAGCTTTAATAATTCCTCTAGGATATTCTAATAGTTTTAATACTGCATCTTTTTGATAGGGTCTTAATATTTTCCAAATTTTGTCTTGTTTTAACTTTTCTATATCTATTAAATCTTTGTGTACTTTGGGATAATCACTTAACTTCAAGTAAGGTAATAATCCTGAAAGAGTAATATACTTTCCGTTATCCCCTTTTAATACTTTGATTAATTCTGTACTATAGGAATTTGCTCTTTTTTGATATACTTTTCTTTTAATTACTGCTCTTTTTGAAAGTTTCTGTAACTTTTCTTTTTCTTTTGGAGTTGTTGCTATTATTATAGTGTTTACATTTCCGTATTTTATCTTCATTTTACTCCCTTACAAGTTTAGGATTTGTCTTAAATATAAGAGATAGGAAATACATTAAATTCTTGGAATCCTCATCCCTTTTTTCCTTATTTTTATAACACAATGTTAATATTGTACCATTATTAAATAATAGTTTAACATAGAATATTTTATTTTGATAATCATTTTCTTCAATTACAGAAATAAGATGTTTAGCTAATTTTTTCAAAGATAATTTAGTATTACTTACATCTCTCATTCTAAATAATCCATATTTTCTTGTTACCTTTTTAAATCTATCTTGCTCTTTCTTATCTGTAATTATAACTAAATTCCCTTCTACATTTATAAGACAATAACTATCTTTTTCTACTTTAATTATTTTATCTTTAAAACTAATTAAGGTATCTTCTAAAGCTACATAAATAAGATATAAATTTTTAGTTTTCTTATCATAAAAATAAGTTTTTTTAAGATTTTCCCACTTTATTGTTTCCATATTATTCCCCCTTTTCCAATTTTTCTACTTTTTCGTAACAAGTCTTTTTCAAGTCTTTTATAATTTGTAGAGTTCTTTGGTAATCTAATTTTGCTAGTATGCATAATTGATAGCAAATTTTAGTTAAGGTTGTAGAAGTTCCTATAGGAAATCCTTTATCCATAAGAGCTTTAAATAATGCATCACTATTTTCTTCACAAGTTAATTCGTTTGGAGCTACACACTTTAAAAATATCTTATTTAATCCTTCACAATAGGCTATCTTTTTAGCAGAAGTTATATTAGGAAATATAAAAAGACTTAAACAAAGTAAAGTTAAGATAAGTTTTTTCATTTCCATTCCCCCTTGTTTATTTTGTTATAAAGTTAAATATAATAGGAAGAATAATAAACCTAATAGTAAATATTATAAAAATAGCAATTCCACTAACAAAAATAATGTCAAAATTTTCTTTTAAAGCTAGTTTAATTTTATCTTTTAAAGAAAATCCTTTATCAAATTCTATTTCTTTAACTTTAATTACATTGTAAATAATTCCGTCTTTTTCTATTTTAATGTAATAATTACTTTTATCTTTATCTATTTTTGCAATCATTTAAGCTCTCCTATACTTCAATGCATCAATCATCCAATCAATGTACTCTGCTAATCTTTCTTCCTCTTCGTCTTCTGTATAATATCTCCAATATGCATTTTCAAGAAATAAAAGTTGTTTAACAAAATTGTCATTAACTTTCTTTTTAGGTTTATAAACTCCCTCTAAATTTGGAGCTATTCTTTTAGGCTTTTTTTCTTCCATTTTTATCCCCCTTTTTGTTTTTTCCAAGGAATTTCTTTTTTATAAGCTCTTAATCTGAGTTGTAATCTTTCCATTTCTGTTAATACTATTATTCCAAAATCATTTAATTTAGTTAAATCTTCGTTTAATAAGACTATTATTTCGTCTAATAAATTGCAAAGTTTTACTATTTTCTTTTTTACTTTTTCTTTATTAATGGCTATATTCCCCCTCGTTAAAATTTTCCTGGTGAATAATAAAGAAATCTTTTGTTAAAGCATCTCCAAAATAACTAGCAATTATATCTTGAATATAGACTGCTAAATTTA
>Ga0256834_1002168_pt1 | contig 12594 bp, 12 predicted proteins | sample 4281140metaG_FD_190536 | JGI IMG/M metagenome (GOLD analysis project Ga0256834, IMG submission 190536) | Hydrothermal vent microbial communities from East Pacific Rise, Pacific Ocean - 4281-140 | ecosystem: Environmental > Aquatic > Marine > Hydrothermal vents | place: Pacific Ocean: East... | reverse complement strand
CAACGGCATCAGAGGCGGGCTCTAAACTGTCCGATTGCTCATACGCAATGGTGGTTAACTGCTCAAGCAAATCAAAATACTGACGCTCAGCCTGTTCCATTTTATACTGTTCAATCACATCCGCTTTTACCGTTTCTAACGGTTGTGTTTGCTTCGCCTCAATGTCTTCCAGTTTAATTATATGGTAACCAAAATCGGTTTTTACGGGTTCACTCACTTGCCCGACTTCCAGAACAAAAACCACCTCATCAAACTCTGGCACCATCATGCCCTGTTCAAACGTGCCCAAATCGCCACCTGAACTGGCCGAACCTGGATCTTTAGAATAGGTTTTAGCCAACGCTTCAAACGCTTCGCCAGCGGCTAACTTCGCCTGCACTTCAGCAACAGTATCCAGTGCCGCTGCTTTTGCATCATCAGTATCGGCTTCAACAGAGATCAAAATATGCTTCGCATGACGTTTTTCAGGCAAAGTAAACAATGCTTTATTTTCATCATAATACGCTTGAATTAACGCATCCGTAACCTCAATGGTTTTTGCAATTTCGGTTTGAGAAACATCAATATAATCCACAGATATTTTTTCTGGCTCAACATAACGAACTAACTCATCATCGTACGCCGCTTTAATCGCCTGCTCAGAAACCTTAGCTGTTTTTAGAAATGGACGTTGGTCAATACGCAAGTAACTAATCTCACGCTCTTGACCTTGTAACTTAGCCAACTGCTCCACTTCAAACGGAGTGGCAAAGCTGCCCATCATGGTTAAAGCAAAAAACTGCCCTTCCAATAAATATTGACGCTGCTCGTGCTCAAAGCGTGCTATGTTCATTCCGTTACGCATCAAGACATCTTCGTAAATTTTGTCCGAAAATTTACCGTCTTGCTGAAATACTTCTGCTGAATGAATGGCCGCTGCTAACTGCTGATCGGTAATCAGCATGTCATTCTTCATCGCCCACTGACGCATCAACTCCGATTCAACCAACGCATCCAGTACCTGTAAACGCAACACTTCGTCGTCAACCACTTGGTCATACATGTCACCAAATTGCTCTTCAAGGCGTGATTTTTGACGTTGATACAAAGTTAAAAACTCATTTCCCGTCACGTCTTGGCCATTCACTTCAGCCACGATTACTGCTTTATCCCCACGTGCGTATTGGTCAATACCAAATAGTGCAAATGTTAAGATAATCAATCCGACAATCACCCAAGCGATCCATCCCTGAGCGCGATCACGAATACTTTGTAACATGCAATTTCCTTTGTGCTTACGACGATAATTATAAATAGTGCTTATAATACCAACCTCGCCCCCGTCTTTCACCTATTAAAGTCGATTAGTTCGTATTATTCCTAAAAACAGCAGATAAAAACGCTTCCATTTCTTTTTTGAGCTACACTTTTCCAATAATAAATAAAAACGCGGTTCGCATATGAAAAAAGTACTTTATGTTGATGATGCACGTTCATTACGAAAACTGGTCAATCAGGTATTACGAGAACACTACGAACTCACCTTTGCAGAAAATGGCTTAGAGGGGTTACAAGCCGTAGAAAAACAAAAATTCGATGTGATTTTATCGGACATAAACATGCCCGTCATGACGGGATTGGAGTTTTTAGAAAAACTGCGCCAGCACCCAAATGGAAAGTACACTCCTACCCTCATGCTCACCACTGAGGCGAGCGAAGAGATGAAAGCAGAGGGCAAGCGACTTGGAGCAACGGGCTGGATTGTAAAACCCTTTAACCCAAGCAAACTAATTAGTGCGATAGAGCGAGTGAGTTAAATTAATATTAGGTTTAATTCAAATGCAAATTCGCTGCCTCTACATCCAACAACCCTTGCCCGTGCTGATCAGCACTGTAATCTGGAATGTCTTTGGATGCCGTGGCTAAAATAGCATCGGCAATTTCTCGTGCCGTTTTTGATGGATGATTTACTTTAAGCAACGCAATGGCACCCGAAACAAGTGGCGCCGCATAAGACGTTCCACTTTTATTTAAATAGCCTTCCTCACCTAAAGATGGCCATGCGACCCGTAAATCACCTGGGGCAACAATGAACCGTGATTGAACTTCAACCGAACTACCAGGAAAATTACTATACCAAGCCAGTTCCTTTGACGGATTTAATGCACCAACAAATAACAATCCTTTTGTAATACCTTTTTCATTGTCCTCAATCACACCATTATCATTTTCATCAATATCAGGGTCAAAAAACACATTGGTAATCTCTTGTGCCAAGGGATTGGATGAGCTTCTTTTTAGTGCTTCCCAATCAGAAACCTGCCTATTAGTCATATTTAGCCCATCATTTCCTGCCGCCAAAACAATAACTAAATCATTGGTGGCTAATAAATTTTGTATTTTATCGTAACTGCTATTGTAGTCATAAAAATACAACTTGTTAAATTCCACTAAATTGGCGCGATTCCAATCCGCTTCGTAACTTCCATCGTCCCATTTTGCCTGATCAAATGAGAGGTCAATACCCCGCTGATAATGACCAAAAGGAATCGTTGAACTCAAAGTGACCGCTGGCATATCAAAATTAGCAACCTTCGTCATTTTTTCAATTTGATACACTGAAAAACTAACACACCAAGGAAACCACCTTCGTTCTGAAGGCTCTGCACTATCCAAATAAATATGTTGTACACAAATTTGTTCGTTAGTCGCACTGTCAATAAAACGCCCAGTTTCATCTTTGTTAAAGCTATCAAAATATTCTTTGGCATCAAAAAAATCCGCCAAACTTCGATTTAACGAAGTCACGGCTTCTGCTTGTGGAGCAATACCCGAATCTTTGCCCAAAGCCATTCCTGCAACGCCGGTACCGTGATTTGCCCAGCTCCAAGCGTCACCATTATCACCTCTCAAAAAATCATTATTAATAGTAATATCATCGTACCCCTGCTGCACCACCAAACGATCTGATAATTCAATATGGCTAGTCCTAAAACCATCATCTAAAATACCAACTGAAACACTCCCCGTATTACTGCTGTTAATCAAATCTTCTGCATTAATAATCAATTTATAATCGGTCGATATACTCGTTGGAGTAGGCAAATCTGTTCCGTTATCATCATCCTCATCAGGAAATATCTTTGCAATCAACCTTTGAAAATCATCCCCTTCCCCACACCCACTAAGGCTCAGTGTAATAAAAGATAGTAAAATAAAAATAGAACAAACTTTAATGGAACGGCTCACAACATTTTCTCTTATTTTTTAATTAAGCATAATTAACGAAGCTCTAATTAAAACATAGAATGCTCGCGTCAAGTGGATTAACATGCAATAAATTTTAGGCATAAAAAAACCCACGTAATTTCTTAAAGTAACGTGGGTTTAAAATATGGTGGGTCGTGAGCGATTCGAACGCTCGACCAATTGGTTAAAAGCCAACTGCTCTACCAACTGAGCTAACGACCCTGATAGAGTATTCCAAAAATATTTGCGCCATTTTAAAAATGGTGGGTCGTGAGCGATTCGAACGCTCGACCAATTGGTTAAAAGCCAACTGCTCTACCAACTGAGCTAACGACCCTCGCTGGAATGTGGCGTATTATACAAGCCTTAACGCTGTGTGCAAGTGTTTTCTATATAAAAAAATGTAACCACTCACTGAGCCGTATATAAAAAAACACAGCCTGTTTTTTATATACGTTATAACCATCAAGCTTCACCACGTTCATTTAAACCTGATAACGTGTTGAATCACTCACGCTTGCTTCAGAAAAGCCCTGTTTTCGTAAACGACAAGCATCACAAACACCACAAGCTCGACCCAACTCATCCGCTTGATAACATGACACGGTTAGACTGTAATCGACTCCCAAAGCAAGGCCTTTTTGTATAATTTTTGCTTTTGTTAACGTCATTAAGGGCGTTTGAATACGCAGTTTTTTTCCTTCCACACCCACACGAGTAGCTAAGTTTGCCATTTTTTCATAGGCATCTATGTAATCGGGACGACAATCGGGGTAGCCTGAATAATCCACCGCGTTCACACCAATAAAAATATCATTCGCATCCAACACCTCTGAAAGCGCTAAGGCAAACGATAAAAACACGGTGTTACGCGCTGGCACATAGGTCACGGGAATTTCATTTTTTTCAACCCCCTCTGTCGGCACATCAATTTGAAAATCTGTTAAAGCAGACCCCCCAATTTGCCCCATATTTACATCCATTACACGATGCGAAACCGCATCCATAGATTGAGAGAGCTTGGCGGCTGCAACAAGCTCAGAGCGTGTACGTTGCCCATAATCAAAACTAATGGTATGGCATTCATACCCTTGTGACTTAGCAATGGCAAGTACCGTAACTGAATCCAGCCCACCTGACAGTAAAATGATAGCTTTTTTAGAGGGGGGGGATATTTTTTGACGTATATTTTGATTTTGAGACATAACTACAGTTTTTCTAAACGTTTTATGGCTTTTTCTGCTGCGTGAGCATTGGGATGACGTGTAATCAATTGATTATACATCTCTTTCGCTTTTTTCAACTGCTTTAAGTTTTCTAAACAGTCACCTGCTCGCAACATGGCATCCGCTGTTTTAGATGAGCTAGGATAGCGCTTAATTACAATATTAAACGCTTTTAAGGCGGCTTGGTTATCTTTTTGAATGTAGTGCGCCTCGCCCATCCAGTAAGCGGAGTTGCTTGCAAGTTCGCTGCTCGGATAGCGTTCTAAAAATGAATTAAATGCTTTAATAGAGGCACCATACTGCCCTTTTTTTATGAGTGCAAACGCTAATTGATAGGTCGCTTGCTCTTTACTGGTCGCGGGGTGTGTTTTAACAGGGGTTAACGCATGCTCTGTGGTATCAACGCCCTCTGCTTTGCCTGTCTCTTTTTGAGCATTTTTTTCTCCCCCCCCTTCATCATAGTCCATGTTAGAGTCGGTTTTGTTCTCCAGCGCATCATTTTCTATTTTTGAATCCACAATGGGAGCTTGATTCGCCAGCTCTTCTGTTGCATTTTCTAAATGGCTTAAACGGTCATCACTCTCTTTATACCGTTTATCCGCAACGCGATTTACTTTACGTAAATCACGTTTTAAGTAATCAATCTGATCTTGCAAATCTTGTATTTCACGCTGTTGTTCTCCAAGACGCCTACTGAGCTGTAACAGCACAGGGTTCTCAATAATTCGCTCAATACGTTGTAGCCGATCCTCAACGGATGGTGAAGGCGTTGCGGCAAAAACAATGGGGCTGGATAACATCACCCATGACACACACACAACCGAACCTAATAGAAAAAACTTATTTGCCCTGCTCACCATGAAAACAACAACCCTTAAACCTTATTTGTTACAAAAATATCAAATAAAAATAATTAACGAATTTCCAATTCAACACGACGATTTTGTTGCCATGCTGCTTCGTTGCTCTCAACCTCAACAGGCATCTCTTCACCGTAACTAATGACTTCAATACGAGACAGCCCTATACCATGTAACATCATCGCTTCTGCCACAGCTTTAGCTCGTCTTTCGCCCAGTGCCAAATTATATTCTGGCGTGCCTCGTTCATCAGTATGGCCTTTAATCTTAACCGTTAATCGTTCATTATTAAGCATCTCTTGTGCAAAATGCTTAACAAGCCTAGTATTTTCATCATTCAATTCATATTGGTTTAATCCAAAATAGATCACCGGTTCAACCCCTTCAATCTCTTGAAAATCAGCCATGGGATCTCCACCCTCGCCTTCTAAAGCACCGTCACTAAAATCTTGACCTGCACGGTTTAATGGCAACATTTCAACGCCAGAACCTGATTCTGAACCATACCCGTCACCATCATGAACGCCTGGTGCGGTATCTACAATCACATCAAGATCCGTGCCTTTCGTCGCATATTCAGGTGGGGAACTACACGCACCAAGCAAGGTGATTACCGAAGTGACTCCCGCCACTAAATACAGTTTTTTAAATTGAAACATGATTATTTACCTATTTATTTTTTTTGAAAATACTCTATTTATTTGTTAAAAAAGGCCCCCAAGCAGGCTCTCTCACTTCACCATTTTTTACTTTTAGTATTTGCGAGGTATTGCCATCAATAGCCACCACCGCCAACTGACCTTTTCCTTTACGGTTCATCGCATATAAGATCATCTCACCATTGGGCGCAAAGCTTGGCGATTCATCTAAAAACGTATCTGTTAATACATTAAATTCATCGGTATGCAAATCCAACAACCCAATATTAAATCCGCCTTGCCCGTGCACCATTGCTAAGTAACGACCGTTTGGAGAAATTTCAGGGTTTGCATTGTATCGACCTTCAAAAGTAACTCGGCGAATTTCCAAGGTGTCTAAAAAAACTTGAAATATTTGAGGCTGTCCACGTCGATCTGAGTTAAAAAATAATGACCGTCCATTAGGTGCCCAAATCGCTTCCGTTTCAATAGACCATTTCTTAGTTAATCGCTTTAGTTTTCTGCTTTTTATATCCATCGTATAAATATCAGCACTGCCATTTTTCGATAAGGTTAATGCCAGTTTTTTGCCATCAGGTGACCATGAAGGGGCGCTATTAATGCCCTTAAAACTTGCCATCTTATGGCGATACGCCCCATCTAAACTCTGAACAAACACCTCTGAACGCCCATTTTCAAACGAAACATACGCCAATTTTTGACCATCGGGCGACCAGCTTGGCGACATAATTGGCTGGGTTGATTTTAAAATGGCTTGTGCGTTAAACCCGTCTGAATCCGCAACTTCTAGGGTATAGTGCCGTTTTTTATTTTTTTTACGCAGGGTAACGTAAGCAATTTGAGTATTAAATGCCCCTCGAACCCCCGTCAACTCTTCATAGATCAAGTCACTAATTTGATGCGCTATTTGGCGCAAATTTTCTTTAGGTACTTTATTCCAACGTTTGCCTAGCACTTGTTTCTTACGCAATACATCCATAAAGCGCATATCCACTTGGTAAAACCCTCCGCCTTGGTCAACCAATTTACCAATCAGCATGTTATCTACATCCAATGAACGCCACTGTCTAAATATAATGTCATCAACGTTCGAAGGCTGGCTTGGCAAGGATGAATTTAATAACGGCTTAAATTGACCACTGCGTCGTAAGTTAGCCGAGATAACCTGAGCTAAATCGACAGGAGCCGCTTTGTTTGCTGGCGTATTACCACCTTGTGAGTTTCCACCCGCCTGCTGTTCAAATCCAAAGGGCACAACCGCAATTGGAATCGCATTGTCATACCCCTCACTGATCTCAATTGTAAGCCCTGCCCATAGGGGGGGAGAAATTAAGACAAACATTAAAACAAATACGACCTTAGCCTTAATTTGAGAGATCACTTGAAACATAAAGTTCCATAATGGTTGAACAGTATTTTTAAATTTTAAAATCATAAATGTTTTTTTCTTTAAGGTTTAAATTCAAATGTAATTTTTCTTTCAAATAGCTCTTTAACAGGCGGTTTAGGTAACGGCTCCGAACGGTAAACTGCTTTTTCTGCGGCAACTTTAAATTGCTTGGTGGCAAACTCATTACAGTTCAATATCTTAACACTGGTTACATTTCCTTTGGGCGTTTGTATAATTTGCAAATCACACTCCGCTTTCGGAGAAATTCGAGCAGGTGTTCGCCAATTATCTCTGACTTTAGCGCTAATCGCAGAGATATAGCTCTCTCTTAATGACACCAATTGCTTACGCTTCTGAGCCTTACGTTGTGCGCTTGCTTCCTCATCCAATTGACGCTGCAGCGCAGCGGTGGCTTTGGCTTTTTCTTGCGCTTTCTTTAATGCTTCGTTCTCTTTTGCTTTTGCCGCATTCTCTTTTTCTAATGCCCGCTTTTTCTTCTCTTCAAGTAAGCGTATTTTTTCAGCCTGCTTGGATTTTTCAATGGACTTTAAACGTTCTTTTTCAGCCAATTCTGCGGCTTTTCTAGCCTCTTTGGCCTTCACTTTCTCAGCCTCAGCTTTGCTTCTTTCCAATTTTGCTAAGCGTTTTGCTTCTTCTGTTTTTTGGCGCTCCAGCTCTGTTTTCCTGCGTTCTGCCTCAGTTTTTGCTCGTTGTTGAATGGCCTGCTTACGTGCCTTCTCTGCTTTTTCTTGCTCAATTTTCTGATGTTTTTGCAACTCTTTTAAACGCGCACGCTCTTGTTGCGTTTTAGCCTCTAACTGTTGGCTTTCTTGTTTTTTAGCCGCTTCTTGAGCTCTAATTTTTTCAAGCTTTTCTTGAACCAAGCTTGCATCAACTGCAAAGGTTTTAAGCGGCTCTATCTGGCGAACCTCAGAAACTGCATTGGGCTGAGAATCCTCTGAGTTTGTTGCAGATATTTTGATACTTGCACTAGGTTCAGTCCACTCAATGGTAAGCAAAGCGACAAGCACAACATGTAATAAAATCGAAAAAAATGTTGCAACGGGGTGTCGAACCATAAAACCAATCATTAACGAGCCGCCCCTTCAGGTTCGGTTAATAGCGCAACTTTTTCCACACCATTGGACTTTAATAAAACAAAAATATTCACCACCTTACCGTATGGTGCTGCGCGATCGCCTTGAATGTAAATCATTTTATTTGGATTTAACTGGGTACGTGCCATCACTTCGGCCACTAAAGACTCAATGTCCTTATTGCTTAACACTATTTCAGGTTGCTCAGAGGTTGTATACATTCCCTCTTTTGTTACGGTAATCACAAACGGCTTGGTTTCATCTTCAAGTTCTTGCGTTTTCTGATTCATAACCTGCGGCGTTTGAGGCAGCTCAACCATTACCGATTGTTGTACGATGGGCGCTGTTACCATAAAAATAATCAATAAAACCAGCGTAACATCCACATAAGGCACTACGTTAATTTCAGCAATTAAACGTCTTTTTTGTCTTTGATTACGAAATCCAGCTTGCATATTACAATCCTATTGCTTTTTCGGCAAACTTGCATCTCGCTGCAAGGTGCTTAAAAAGGTTTCGGCAAAGTTTTCATATTCGTTCAACAAACGATCCGCTCGATTTGCCAAACTGTTGTAGGTAATCACCGCAGGAATAGCTGCAAACAAGCCAATGGCCGTTGCAATCAACGCTTCTGAAATACCAGGGGCAACCGCAGCCAACGTTGCATTCTGCATACCACCTAACGCTTGAAAGGCATGCATAACCCCCCAAACAGTTCCAAGTAATCCAATATAAGGTGCAGACGAACCAATGGTGGCTAAAATAGACAAACGATTTTCTAATTTATCCGCTTCTTTTGAAAAAGCCACTTTCATCATACGTTGCGTGCCATTCATTAAGTCGTTAACGTTGACAACCCCTTGATTTTTCAATCGCAAAAACTCTTTAAAGCCTTCTAAAAAAATATGTGACACCCCTTTACCATGATTTTTTGAAATTTGATCTTCACGATAAAACTGTGTTAAATCTTGTGCTTGGTCATAGCTTTCCATAAATTCTTGAGCGGCTCTACGTGCTGCTCGTATTTGATGCCATTTGCTAAACGCAACCGCCCAAACCACCAAAGACATAAAAAGGAGCAAAATCATTACAGCCTGCACCACCACACTGGCTTCTAAGACTAACTCAATTAATTCACTGCTATCCATGGATTTATTTTCACCTTTCTCTAAATTTTAAGTACGCATTTTAACCCATAAACCACTAGGTTTCAGGTTTTATTTGCCCTAAATGCTGATACGCATTCAACGTCGCCATGCGCCCTCTTGGCGTTCTAATTAAAAACCCTTGTTGCACTAAAAAAGGCTCAATTACATCCTCAATTGTGCCACGCTCTTCACCTAAAGCGGTTGCCATATTATCAATACCAACAGGGCCGCCTTCAAATTTTTCGATTAACATCTCTAAAAAACGGCGATCCATTTTATCCAACCCCAAGCGATCAACTTCTAATAATTGTAACGACAAATCAGCAATATCGGAGGTGATAATACCACCCCCTTTTACTTGTGCATAGTCTCTTACACGCCTTAATAGACGATTCGCAATCCTAGGCGTACCACGTGAACGTCGGGCAATCTCTTCTGCGCCCGTCTCTTCCGCCTCTATGCCTAAAATTTGAGCAGAACGCGTGATGATTTGCGTTAACTCTTCATCACTGTAAAATTCCAAACGTTGCACCAAGCCAAAACGGTCTCGTAATGGCGAGGTGAGTAACCCTGCACGCGTGGTCGCGCCCACTAAAGTAAACGGTGGAATATCAATTTTAACGCTTTGCGCCGCAGGACCATCTCCAATGATAATGTCAATTTGAAAATCCTCCATAGCGGGGTACAGAACCTCCTCCACAATCGGACTTAAGCGATGAATTTCATCAATAAACAACACATCATGCGGCTCTAAGCGAGTCAAAATGGCCGCCAAATCACCCGGTTTTTCAATTACTGGCCCTGAGGTCTGACGCAGTGTCACCCCCATCTCTTGCGCAATAATATTGGATAAGGTCGTTTTACCCAACCCTGGAGGGCCATAAAGCAGCACATGATCTAACGCTTCGCTGCGCATTTTGGCTGCATCCATCGACAGTTGTAACTGCTCTCTTACCGCCGTTTGCCCAATGTACTCTCTAATTTGTTGTGGTCGCACAGAAGGTGCGGAGTACATATCGTCCTCAACCTCTTGAGCCCCTACAATACGGTCTGTTTCAATCATCTACAACCGAACCCCTTGCAATGCACGTTTAATAATTTCTTCCAAGGAGAGGTCGGCGTTATAAACGGTCGACACCATTTTTTCAGCTTGAACACTTTTATACCCTAAAGAGACCAACGCTTCACACGCAGACTGCTGCGTGGTATTTGAAAAGGCTGCTTTTTGCGGTGCTAAATCACCCTTTTCATCAAACGTAGTGGTTGTTGTTTCATACGACAACAAGCCCGAACTAACCACCTCTTTAAGCCGATCTCGCATCTCAATTTGCAACCGTTCAGCAGTCTTTTTACCAACGCCCGGAATACGTGTCAATGCGGCTATATCACCCGTATCCACATACGAGCAAAATTCATTCACTGCCATCGCTGATAAAATTGCTAAGGCCATTTTAGCGCCAACCCCGTTGACTTTAATCAGCGTTTTAAACAGAACGCGTTCTGGCTCAGAGGCAAATCCAAACAACAGCATAGCATCTTCACGAACGTGCATGTGTGTCAGAATCGTGACATCATTCTGGAGTGATTCTAACTGATAAAACGTAGACATCGGTGCTTCAATTTCATAGCCCACACCCTGTACCTCTAAGACTAATAAAGGGGGGCGTTTGTGAACCAGGTTACCACGTAAAAAACCAATCATGAATAGTTACATTCCTTATGTTTAACCAATTAAATTATCAGATATAGAGAGGAAGGGGGGAGAAATTTTAATATTTAGAATAGATTACAAGAAAACCTCTGAATCATTTAGAAATCAAAACTTAGTGCCTTTAGAGATCAATTCAGGGTCAATCCCCAACGACATATAGCGATCATGACACAAGGCACACGCCAATGCATCGGCGGCATCTTCTTGTGGCGTGTCGGTCAGTTTTAACAAGTTTTGCACCATGTACTGAACTTGATCTTTACTCGCGTGCCCCTTACCCACAATGGTGCTTTTGATTTGCGTGGGCGTGTATTCCATAATCGAAACGCCTTTAATTGCGCCTGCACATAAAATTACCCCCCTAGCCTGCCCTAAAACCAGTGCCGACTTGGGATTTTTATAAACAAACATCTTCTCAACCGACATCACATCTGGCTGGTACTGATCAATTAACTGGCAAACTGACTCAAAAATATTTTTAAGCCGATCAGCCCCTGAGAACTTCTCTACCCGAATCACGCCACTCACTACATAAGCAGGATGATAACGACCCGATTCAATCACCCCGAACCCTGTTTTACGAGAGCCTGGGTCAATGCCTAAAATACGTTTTAATTTTGCCAATGAACACTCAATTGTTAAAAAATTAGGAGGGGGGGATAAGAAATTAAGGCTACTTTTTAACCAATCCCGCATTACGGGAAAATTCCAACATTTTATCCAATGAACCCAATGCTTTTAAGCGAATTGCTTCATCAACCAACACCTCTCCCGTTCTGTTTTTCAGACACGACAGTAAGTTTTGCAAACCGTTCATTGCCATCCAAGGGCAGTGGGCACAACTTTTACACGCGGCTTCTTTATCGGTGGTAGGAGCAACCAGCAACGTTTTATTGGGTGCAAGTTGTTGCATTTTATAAAAAATACCTAAGTCTGTTGCCACAATAAATTCCTGGTCATCCATGGTTTTAACGGCGTTAATGAGTACCTTGGTTGATCCGACCACATCCGCCAATGCAATCACATCCGCTGGTGATTCTGGGTGTACCAGTACTTTAGCATTTGGGTGCTCTTTTTTCATCGACTCCAATTCAAAGGTTTTAAACTCATCGTGCACAATACAGTGCCCCTGCCAGCGCAACATTTCAATGCCCGTTTCCTTTTCAATCCAGTCCCCTAAGTGACGGTCGGGTGCCCAGATTATTTTTTGACCTTGCTCTTTTAGGTGCGTCACAATTTGCAGCGCATTGCCCGAGGTAACAACCCAGTCGGCAA
>Ga0256834_1002167_pt1 | contig 12597 bp, 7 predicted proteins | sample 4281140metaG_FD_190536 | JGI IMG/M metagenome (GOLD analysis project Ga0256834, IMG submission 190536) | Hydrothermal vent microbial communities from East Pacific Rise, Pacific Ocean - 4281-140 | ecosystem: Environmental > Aquatic > Marine > Hydrothermal vents | place: Pacific Ocean: East Pacific... | reverse complement strand
CCAGAAGTAGCTAATCAATTAGATTTCATTTGTCGGCTCTACCAACAATTATCGCAAATTCTCACGCTAGGTGTAAGCGGTGTTTTTGACCCAGAAATTGCCCCTGTTGGATTAAAGAAGCTTATCTCTACCACGATGTCAGCGCCCGATATTGCTCATGCTCAGGCAATATTAACGGATACCCAAGTGCAACTTAAAGAGATTTTTGATCGCGAAATAGGTCGTTTAGATTATGAGTCCATGACCTAAGGAAAACTTCGCCTATTAAGCAACTTGCTCAACATCGTGCGAGGCGTTGGTGTCGTCATCTAACATTTCAGGTTTTTTTTTAAATACGATGGAAACGGTGGTGCCTACGTTCTCGGTGCTTTCAATCAAAAGCTTGCCGCCATGCAGTTCAACCAATGAGCGCGAGATTGCAAGACCCAATCCAGAACCGCCTTTTGATTTAGTGAACTGGTTTTCTACTTGCTCAAACGGATTACCCAACTTCTCTAGGTCGATTTGCGGGATGCCGATGCCTGTATCGCAAATAATAATTGTATTGGTTTCAGGGCAAGACTTGCTGGTAATGGTCACTTTGCCTTCCTGCGGTGTGAACTTAATAGCATTGGTCATCAAATTGATAAGCACTTGTTTTAGGGCGCGCTTATCGGCCATGATTTCATCTTTACCAGACACTTTATTGACCAACGTGATGCCTTCTTGCGAAGCACGTGGCCCAGCAATGCGAAGTGATTCTTCAACCACGTCTGCAACATGAAACGTGCTCAATTCAAGATGAACGCGGCCAGCCTCAATTTTTGACATATCTAGAATGTCATTGATGACTTCAAGAAGGAACTGACCAGAGCGGTGAATGTCTTTGGCGTACTCTAAATATTTTGGTGTGCCGATTGGACCAAAAAATTCTTGTTCCATGATTTCGCTAAAACCGATAATGGCGTTTAGTGGCGTACGTAATTCATGGCTCATATTGGCAAGGAATTCAGACTTTGATCTGTTGGCATGTTCAGCCCGGTTTCTTTCTTGCGAATATTTTTCAGCCAATTCAGCGAGGCGTTGGGACTGTTGTTCGATACTCATCCGCGATTTTTGTAAGTCGCGTACTGTTTTCATTAGTTCGCGTTCTGAAACCGATAAGCGCTCACCGTGTTGTTTGATTTGTGTAATGTCAGTGCCAACAGAAACAAAGCCTCCATCTTTGGTGCGTCGTTCATTGATTTGCAGCCACTTGCCATCTTCTAAGCGCACTTCAAATGTGCTGCCTTGGTTTTTCTTGCCCGTATCTTTCGAAGTGCGTTGGCGAATAGCAGGTTCTTTGGCAGCCTTTGTCACTTGGTCATAAGCTGCACCTGGTTGACAAACGCTTGCTGGTAGATTGTGGAATTGCTGATACTTTGAATTACACATCACCATTTTGTTGTCAGGGTCCCAAAGCACAAAAGCTTCTGAGATATTTTCAATGGCATCCTTCAACCTAAGTTCGGCTTCGCGGTTTAGCTGATCGTTGAGTTTCTGCTCGGTAATATCAATGGCGATACCAACCAGGTGAGGGGCTTCTTCACCTGGCGCATCTGAAAGTTCACACCGTGTTCTAAGCCAAACCCAATGGCCATCTTTGTGGCGCATGCGAAACTCTTGATCGATAGCAGGGCGGCCGCCTTGCAACATGGTTTCAGCAAGGTTATCGATGGGGTCATCATCAGCATGTAATAGGTCAGCCACTTCGCCATAAGACAATCGGTCGGTGCGCGGTTCGAGACCTAAAATCTCAAACATAGATTTTGACCAAAAAATACGACCGTTTGCAATGTCCCAATCCCATAGGCCACAACGTCCACGCTCAAGGGCTTTGTCTAAACGGTCCGTTGCTCCGATAAGAGTTTGGTCAGCATCTGCAGCGCGTGCTGCCTGCCAATGAAAGGCAGTACCCAGCAAAACCAGAACGCCAAGCGTTACGATAAACAGGGTTGAAATTTGAGCAACGTTTGAACGCCACAAACTTAGCAATTGGTCTTTGTGTTGCACCATAACAAGGTTGCCAGCAAAAGGGGCAAGCGATGCATTGCCAATGAAAACCTCAGTGCCATTTTGCAAGCTTGTTGCAAACACGCTTGTTTGCTCTTGAGCCAGTTTTGTTAAACCAGGATCAGAAAGAATAGAGGCGATCAAGCGGCCATCTAAATCGGCATGATGGGGGAGCGAAGTGAGGATTTTACCCTTTGCCCCAATGATAAGATAAAACCGTCCAGCCGTTGTTGCTTCTGGAGGTAAACTCATTTTTAATTCTAATGGATCAGGTTGGATCAGGTTTTTTGATTTGCCTAATCTCGTCCCTAAGGCACCACTTAGTTGAGTCGCTGCTATCTGCAAATACAATTGAGAGACCTTGCCGTGGTCGCGCACGTGCTCATCACGGTTTTTGGAAAGTTGTAAAACCAGCGCTGTACCAAGGATAATTAGGAATAGAAAAATCAGACCAGTAACGAGGTTTCTTAGGAGTCGTTCCGATACCGTAATGTGTTTCCAGCGAGGAGACAAAGGAATCCGAAAACTACGGTCTTTAATAAACAAACCTCCCAGATGTGCTTTTGACAAAGCCGTTCCCTCTCGTCTTTCAATCAGTAAAATGGATACTCGGCATTAAGTTAAGCCGCCCTAACCGAATCATTGTTCCCTATTGATTCGAAACTCAGGTGATTTGTCCAGTTATTACCGTAAAAAAACGCTAAAAATGTGGATTTTTAGATTTAGTATTGAGTCAATGCTTAGTTGATTTTAGCCCAATCTTTATGCCAAAGATCGTTCAGCCATTTCAAAAGTATCCTTAGAAAGACCGTCAGTTTCTTTAACACGCTGCAAGGCTTGTTGAGCCAATTGTGATCTGACAGGTTCAAGCATGCGCCAGCTTCTAAAGGCGCTAGACAATCGCGCGGCAACCTGTGGATTGATTTTATCAAGCTCAATAATGACATCGGCAAACAACTCATAACCCGATCCATCATCGGCGTTAAAGCAAACTGAATTGTTCATTGCAAAGCCACCGATTAAAGCGCGTACGGTATTTGGTTTTTTGATCGAAAATGCTTCGTGGTCCATAAGCTCTCTGATCTGCCCAAGGGTTTCAGGGAACGGCACTTGAGCATGTAATCCAAACCACTTATCAACCAACAAGTGATCATCTTTGTGGTCTTGGTAGAACAGATCAAAAGCTTCGTTTCTTTCCGGCACATCAAGGTACGATAAAGCAGACAGGGCATTGAACTTATCGCTCATGTGACGTGCATGCGTAAATTGTTTGAAAGCCAAGTTCGCGCCAAGTGCTGGGTCATGTGCGCCAAGTAAGTTCAGGGCCGCTTGTTTTAAACTACGTAATCCCACAGCATTTGCATCTGGAGAATAAGTCGCCTCAAGAGGGCGTTGAAGAACGTGCAACAGGGTTGCTTTAAGATGTCCGCCCAACTGGCTCGCAACATGCTGGTGCGCATCAAAAATGCTTTGCGGGTTAACGTTTGTTGCAATTTTACTCGCGGTTTCGCCTTGCGATGGCAGTGTTAACATTTGCGCAACAAATGCTGCTTCTAGAGTTTCATCATTGATAATACTTTCCAGCGCTGCCGCATACGCATCAAGACCGTTAGGTGTGCGCTCTGGCGTGCTGACGCGGTCAAGAATAATGGTGCTGGCAACCTGTTGGGCCGCCTCAAAACGATTAAAAGAATCGTGATCGTTCGCCATTAAGAATAATAGATTTTCTTGGGTGTTATTTGTTTGCAAAATGATCGGTGCAGAAAATCCGCGATTGATTGATAGAACAGGTTGTTGGGCGATATTATCAAACACCAACGTCGTCTCAAGTTGTCTTAAAATAACAACGCCGTTATTTACAACGTTATCACACGTGGCCGTTAAATCATTTCCATCAGGACCAACCAAACCAAAAGCCAGCGGGATCACAAAGGGATTTTTTACGGGTTGGCCAGGTGTAGGTTTGGTAACTTGCGATAATTTTAAAGTATATGTCTTATCAATCGCATTGTAGTTCCCTTGCGCAACAACATTTGGCGTACCAGCCTCATTATACCATTGCATAAATTGCTCAAAGTTTTGACCAGATGCCTGTGCCATGCACGCAATGAAGTCTTCAATTGTTGCCGCTTCCCCATCATGGCGATGGAAATAGGTATCCATTGCTTGGCGAAAAGCAGTGTCGCCAATAATGGTTTTAATCATGCGAACAACTTCAGCACCTTTTTCATAAATGGTGGCCGTGTAAAAATTATTGATTTCCATATAGCTTTGCGGGCGCACGGGATGAGCCAAAGGCCCAGCATCTTCAGGGAACTGATGGGCGCGCAAAAGTCTAACATCGCCAATGCGTTTAACAGGGCGCGAGCGCACATCAGAAGAAAACTCTTGATCGCGAAAAACCGTCAGCCCTTCTTTAAGGCAAAGCTGAAACCAATCGCGACAGGTGATGCGGTTGCCACTCCAATTGTGAAAGTATTCATGCGCAATAATAGCTTCAATGTGTATGTAGTCTAAATCCGTAGCCGTGTCGGGCCGCGCCAGAATAAATTTGTCATTAAAGACGTTGAGGCCTTTGTTCTCCATGGCACCCATGTTGAAATCTGAAACCGCAACAATCATGAAAATATCAAGATCATATTCGCGGCCAAATACTTCTTCATCCCACTTCATTGAGCGTTTCAAAGATTCCATTGCCCAAGCACAACGATCTTCTTTGCCGTGTTCGACAAAAATTTCTAACGTTACATCGCGTCCTGACATGGTGACAAAATGATCGCTAACCTTTGCAAGGTCACCCGCCACAAGGGCAAACAAGTAACTTGGCTTGGGGAACGGGTCTTCCCAAATGGCAAAATGGCGATTAGTGCCTTCAATATCACCTTCTAAAACCTTGTTGCCGTTAGAAAGCAGAACAGGATTTTCAGATTTATCTCCTTCAATACGAACACGGTACTTCGCCAAAACATCAGGTCGATCAAGAAAAAATGTTATACGACGAAATCCTTCAGCTTCACATTGGGTGCAATAATTGCCGCCACTTCGATATAGCCCCGATAATGCGGTATTGTTTTGCGGATCACATATGGTTTCAATTTCTAAGGTGAAGTGTTCGCGTGGAATATGGGTTATGATTAGTTTGTCTTTGGAAACAGTATACTGATTGCGCTCAAGCGGGACACCAGTAATCGCGATAGACTGGAGGTCAATATTTTCACCATCCAAGACCAAAGGTCCATAAGGGGTTTGCGACTTTGGATTGGTTCTAAAATCAATTCGAGTCGTTACGCGGGTTTTGTGCGGGTCTAATTTTACATCAAGCGAAACGTGGTCGATTAGGTAAGCTGAGGGTTGGTAGTCTTTAAGGTGAATTGTTTGAAGTGAATTTACGGCCATTATGTCTACCTATGTATCTACCTAAAACTAAAGTGATTCTTTGTATGAATTGATAACAGCAAAATATGATATGTCCCACAATATAAAATTTGACCAGTTGGTCCACTTAAAGTTCTTTTCGCCGTAAATTAGATTGTCTACTATGAAAAAAACAAACAAAAAAATAGAGGTAACGCAATGGGGTTCTTAACGACCCATGTTCTAGATACAGCCAGCGGCAACCCAGCAGCAAATATGAGTATCGAACTTTTCCGAATTGAGAATGACGACGCTGTTTTGTTAAAAACGGTTGTTACCAATAGTGACGGGCGAGTAGATGGACCAATTTTACCGGAACAAGAATTTGCTATTGGAGTGTATGAATTGCGCTTTAATGCGGGCAATTATTTACGCGAGCAAAATAGTGAACTTCAAGAGCCGTTATTTTTAGACATTATTCCCATTCGCTTCGGCATGGCCGAGCAAGGCTCGCACTATCATGTGCCTTTGTTGATTTCCCCATTTGGGTATTCAACGTATCGCGGATCTTGAAGTTATGCCAAAAAAAAGCATCAAATTCTTTCATGGCACCGAGTTGGTGGAACTGTCTAACGTCGGCCCAAGTGAAACTATATTAGATTACTTGCGATTGCGTATGCACTTAACAGGCACCAAAGAAGGGTGTGGGGAAGGCGATTGCGGCGCATGCACCGTTGCTATAGGGCAGCTGCACGAAGGAAAAGTTGCCTATCAACCCGTAAACAGTTGCATTCAACTGCTTGGCAGTCTCGATGGCAAAGAGCTTGTGACCGTAGAGGACTTGGCATCGCCCTCAGGTAAGCTTCACCCTGTGCAATCAGCAATGGTCGAAAACCATGGATCGCAATGTGGGTTCTGTACACCAGGGTTTATTATGAGCCTGTTCGTCCTTCAACAAGAAGGAACGAACCCTGACCGTAATGAAATAAACAATGCCCTTGCAGGTAATCTATGCCGCTGCACAGGTTATCGCCCGATCATTGATGCGGCCAAACAAGTGTGCAATGAACCTGTCATTGAGCGACCCGCAGCGTTATTCGCATTATTAGAAAAGAACCAAGACACTTTTATCGGTGATGAAACTAGTTTTTTTGCCAGCCCATCGACGCAAAGCGCTTTGGCCACGCTTTACCACGAACACCAAGATGCAACTTTAGTGGCCGGTGCGACCGATGTTGGCCTGTGGATCACCAAACAATTACGCCCCTTGCCCAAGGTAATTTACTTAGGTGCGGTTAAAAGTTTGAAGAATATTGCCATTGAGATTGCAGATTTGGTCATGGGCGCAGGTGTTACCTATGCTCAAGCTTTGCCCCATCTTGATGCTTTGCACCCAGATCTTGGTCAAGTCGTTCGCCGTATTGGCTCAAAACAAGTGCGCGCTGTTGGCACCATTGGTGGTAACATTGCCAACGGATCGCCGATCGGTGATATGCCGCCAATGTTAATTGCGTTATCAAGCCAAATCGAATTGCGTTCAATCGAGGGAAAACGATCAATTGCCCTTGAAGACTTTTATATCGAGTATGGAAAACAAGATTTAAAACCAAATGAGTATTTGGCGCAAATTCGAATTTCGCTGCTTCAGGCCAACCAACAGTTTCGGGCCTACAAAATTTCAAAACGCTTTGACCAAGACATCTCGGCGATAATGGCTGGCTTTTGTTTTACCATTGAGAACGATGCAATCATGAATGCAAGATGTGCATTTGGCGGCATGGCGGGCACCCCGATGCTGGCTCATAAAACGCAAGCAGCTCTAATGGGTTTGAGCATAAAAGATGAAACGGCATGGCAACAAGCTGCACAATTACTTGCGCAAGATTTCACTCCAATGGATGATATGCGTGCCAGCGCGCAATACCGCCTGAACACCGCCAAAGCTTTGTTGCTAAAAGCGCGTGCTGAAATTGCGGGAGAAACCAATACGCGCATTCTGCAAGCAGATTCAAAAGGAGCACCCACCCATGCTCAATGAAAGCGCCAAACACAAAACTCACGATAGTGCCGTTCATCATGTTAAAGGCGATGCGCCTTATATTGATGACATGCCAGAACCACACGGCACGCTTCACGTGGTCCCAGGATATACCAATGTTGCTGCAGGAAAAATCGCCCATTTGGATTTAGAGGCTGTTCGCACTGCCCCTGACGTTGTAACGGTTCTTACGTACGCTGATATTGTTGGCATGAACGATTGCAGCCCCGCCATGGGGGATGATCTGATTTTGGCGATCGATGAAGTTTTCTTTAGTGGTCAGGTCATTTTTGCCGTGGTCGCTAAAACCAGAGACGCAGCACGAAAAGCGGCAAAATTAGTAGGCATCGAAATAGCTACAATGTCGCCCGTTTTAACCATTGCAGACGCAAAGAAAAAATCCAAAACCGTATTACCGCCTTATCAATTTAAGCGCGGTGATGTTGAGAGCGAAATCGCAAATTCGCCACATAATTTAAACAGCGAAATTGTCGTTGGTGGCCAAGAGCATTTCTATCTTGAAGGTCAAATCGCCTTTGCCGTACCACTTGAGGGCACATCGATGAAAGTTTATTCATCAACCCAACATCCAAGTGAAGTACAACATTGCATTGCCCGTATGCTGGATCTACCTCAAGCCGATATTATTTGCGAAGTCAGGCGCATGGGCGGCGCGTTTGGTGGCAAAGAAAGTCAAGCCACACAATGGGCAGCACTTGCCGCGCTCGCCGCTGCAAAAACAGGTAAACCGTGCAAGCTACGGCTTGATCGCGATGACGATATGATTTTGACGGGTAAACGCCATGATTTTGAAATTGAATATCAAGCAGGTTTCAACGATCAAGGCCAACTGACATCGGTTAAATCTGATCTTTACGCGCGCTGCGGTTGCTCTGCTGATTTATCCCTTGGGGTAAACGATCGCGCTATGTTCCATGCTGACAACGCATATTTTTATCCCAGTTTAGAAATCAACTCTTATCGGATGAAAACCAATACGGTTTCCAATACGGCATTTCGTGGCTTTGGTGGCCCGCAAGGAACCGTTTTTGCCGAACGTATGATGGATGAAATTGCCTGCAAACTTGGCAAAGACCCGCTTGATGTAAGGCTGACAAACTTATACGGGCCAGATCGTGACATAACCCCATATGGTATGCAAGTTGTTGACAATATTGCACCACAGATTATGCGTGAACTTGAAACCTCATGTGATTATCGCAAAAGACGCACGGCCATTACGAAGTTTAATGCTGAGAACAAATATCTTAAAAAGGGTATCGCGCTCACGCCAGTAAAGTTCGGCATTTCATTCACCCTTATCCATCTCAATCAAGCAGGGGCGTTGGTCCATGTTTATACTGATGGCTCGGTGCAAATAAACCACGGCGGCACCGAGATGGGCCAAGGGCTATATACCAAAGTGGCCAGCATTGTTGCCAATGAATTTGGCATAGATATTGACGTTGTAAAAATTACCGCAACCACCACCGATAAGGTGCCAAACACGGCTCCAACCGCAGCATCTGCTGGCACCGATCTAAATGGCATGGCAGCTAAAAATGCCTGCGAAACAATCAAGAAGCGGTTGGCTGTTTTGGCTGCTGAACAATTAAACTGCAGCGCGGGGGACATTCGTTTTAGTCAAAACAAAGTGACTTGTCCCAAAGGTGAGATGAACTTTGCTGACTTAACAAAGAAAGCATTTTTACAGCGGGTTTCGTTATCAGCGACAGGGTTTTATGCAACACCAAAAATCACTTGGGACCGTGAGAACGTGGAAGGCACCCCGTTCTTTTATTTCGCTTATGGCGCATCATGCAGCGAAGTCACCATTGATACACTTACGGGCGAAATGAAAGTTGAGCAGGTTGATATTTTACACGATGTTGGGACATCGCTAAACCCAGCAATCGACATCGGCCAAATCGAAGGCGGTTTTGTACAGGGCATGGGCTGGCTGACCACCGAAGAATTGGTGTTTGATGATAGGGGACAATTGCGCACTCATGCGCCATCGACTTATAAAATTCCGACCGTGTCCGATATACCAGAAAATTTCACCACGAAATTATGGGAATCTGATGGTAATAAAGCTGACACCATTTATCGCTCAAAAGCGGTTGGTGAGCCACCCGTCATGTTGGCGCTGTCAGTTTTCTCAGCTATTTTTGATGCTGTTGCCAGTGTTGCGCCAAATATCGTGCCCAAGTTGCATGCGCCAGCAACACCTGAGTCAATTATGAAAGCTGTTGCGTCAATGAAGTCAGCAACGGCGTGACCATAAATATTTGGCATACTGTGGCCCAACTCATCTCTGGCAATGATCGCGCAGTAGTGTTGACAATCATTGCGGTGAAAGGCTCGGCACCGCGCAATGTTGGAACGCAAATGGTGCTGTCGTCAACAGGCGAACAATTTGGCACCATTGGCGGTGGCGAACTAGAGTGGCAAGCAACGAAACAAGCCCAACAATTGCTCAATGAAAAACACGGCCCAAGGCAATTGCAGGCGGACTATATCTTAGGCCCAGATTTAGGTCAGTGTTGCGGTGGGCATGTGACGGTGTCGTTTGCTATTTTTGACAAAGCAGACTTGGCCCAAATAAACCAGAACGCAAAAAGTTCTGCGCAACAAAACCTGAGACAATCGTTGTATTTGTTTGGTGCTGGCCATGTTGGCTCGGCGATGGTGACAGCATTGGCACCGCTTGCTTTCGATATTAAATGGTTTGATCGTCGCAAAGATATTTTTCCGAAATCAAAATTGGAAAATGTCGAATATCGATCGCACGAAGCATCGACAAATTGCTTTGAAAACGTGCCCGAAAATACCTTTGTGTTGGTGATGACCCATAACCATCAACTTGATTTTGATCTCACTTTACAGGCTTTGCAGCAGCGAGAAGTTGTGTTTACGGGTTTAATCGGTAGCGCCACAAAACGCGCCCGTTTTTGCAAACGTTTTGCTGAATCTGGCTTGGCGCTAAAGACCATAGAAAAACTGACCTGCCCAATAGGGTTAGAGGGTGTTTATGATAAGTCACCACCTGCGATTGCAGCGTCTGTGGTTGGGCAATTGTTGCAACAAATTGATTTGTTGAAAACTGGCAAAAAACCCGTGCATTTGGTCAAAAATAGCGCTTAGCTAAAGGCGGAGGGATGCAATTTTGTCAGAACAGTCTAAAGTACAAAGCCCAGATCAAAACAAAGAACAAAAAAATGGCGCTCAAACTCCACTTATAGAAGTTCGCAACATCACCAAAATGTATGGTGATTTAGCCGCCAATAAAGACGTTTCTTTAGCGATCAATGAAGGTGAAATTCACGCGCTGCTTGGTGAAAACGGCGCGGGAAAATCAACCCTTGTAAAAATCATCTACGGCTCTTTACAGCCCACATCTGGTGAAGTTTATTGGCAAGGTGAAAAGATCACAATTGCCAACCCCGCCGCTGCACGTCAACTGGGCGTTGGCATGGTGTTTCAACATTTTTCATTGTTTGATGCTCTAACCGTTGCAGAAAATATTGCGCTGGCTTTGCCTGGCAAACTTGACTTACCGAAATTGTCTGAAAAAATCGCCCGCGTTTCGGTGGAATACGGATTGCCTTTAATTCCAACAGCTTTGGTGGCTGACTTATCTGTAGGCGAGCGTCAGCGTATCGAGATTGTCCGCTGTTTGTTGCAAGAACCAAAACTGTTAATCATGGATGAGCCAACAGCAGTTCTTACACCGCAAGAAGCCGATCAATTGTTCGAAACTCTGCATCGTTTGTCGAGCGAAGGCTGCGCGGTTCTTTATATTTCTCATCGCTTAGATGAAATTCAACGCCTATGCCACAACGCCACGATTTTGCGCCATGGCAAAGTTGTTGCAACATGCGATCCACAAGAAGAAACAGCGGCAAGTTTAGCCCGTCTTATGGTTGGCGCAGACGTACATGAGATTAAAGCTAAATCTGCAGCGCTTACAGGCGAAACAATACTCTCAATTAAGCAACTTTCGTTACCAGCTGATGGGCCTTTTTCCGTTGCTTTAAAGAATATCAATCTCGATGTACGCGGTGGTGAAATTGTTGCAATTGCAGGCGTAGCAGGCAACGGCCAAGGCGAGCTTTTTGATGCCTTGTCGGGTGAAAAGTTATCACAAGCAGAGCAAGTGGTTTTGATCTCTGGAACAGAAGTTGGCCGCCAAAATATTATTGCAAGACGAAAACTAGGCGCAGCATTTGTGCCCGAAGAACGTTTGGGGCATGGCGCTGTGCCAGAGTTTTCATTAACTGATAATGTTGTGCTCACTCGCTACGCAACGGGTGATAATGTCGTCTCAAAAGGCATGATCGATACGGCCATTGCAGCCACAATACAAACCAGTATTTCTACTGAATTCGATGTGAGAAAATCTGGTCCAAATCCAGAAGCGCGATCACTGTCTGGTGGCAATTTGCAAAAATTTGTTGTTGGTCGCGAATTAGATAGAAGCCCATCTTTGCTGATTGTTAATCAACCAACTTGGGGTGTCGATGCAGGGGCCGCAGCACTCATTCGTCAAGCCTTGATTGATCTGGCCGCCAGCGGTTCAGCGGTTTTGGTCATCAGCCAAGATTTAGATGAAATTTTTGAAATTGCCGATCAGATTGCCGTTATTTCGCGCGGGCAATTGTCTCGCGTTGTGCCTGCATCGGAACTATCCCTAGAAGAAATTGGATTGATGATGGCTGGCTCGCACGAGAATGACGATGAAACCAGCGCAGATACCAGTTCTGGGGCCAGTTTAGCGCAAGAGGCAAACCAATGAAGTTGATCTTAGAAAAGCGCGCAGAGCGATCTAAAAAGATGGCACTTTTATCGCCTGTGCTGGCCATTGGTCTTACGGTGTTTTTTGGAGCGATTATTTTTGCGGCACGTGAAATGTTTTCCAATACTGACGCGTTGACCACTGGAGAGCTATTAGTTGTAAGTGGCATTAAGTCGATGAGCGCGCTTTATGTGTTTTTTATTGAGCCACTGACCACGTCTTGGTCTATCGAAGAATTGATCGTTAAGGCTGCACCGCTAATTTTGATTGGGGTGGGCTTAGCCGTTTGCTTTGAAGCCAAGGTTTGGAACATTGGTGCGGAAGGCCAATTGATTATGGGTGCTTTGGCAGGTTCTATGGTGCCAATATTTTTCAC
>Ga0256834_1002166_pt1 | contig 12609 bp, 11 predicted proteins | sample 4281140metaG_FD_190536 | JGI IMG/M metagenome (GOLD analysis project Ga0256834, IMG submission 190536) | Hydrothermal vent microbial communities from East Pacific Rise, Pacific Ocean - 4281-140 | ecosystem: Environmental > Aquatic > Marine > Hydrothermal vents | place: Pacific Ocean: East... | reverse complement strand
ATAGATATCGATATGAAGTTTTAAATTGAAAGGAAAATGATGCGTGAGCTTCCCAAAAAATTTGGTGACCAGAGTGAAAGCCTTGCCACTTTGTTTTTGGAGCAGGAAGGTTATGTCATTATTGAGCGGAACTACTTCGCTAGAAAGCTTGGGGAGATCGACATTATTACTATGCAGGGTAATGTGCTTCATTTCATTGAGGTGAAATCCGGAAAAGCAGATTTTGACCCGATTTACAATGTTACTCCTGCCAAACTTCGAAAAGTGATCAACTCAGCACAGTATTATATGAAAAGCAAAAACCTGGATCTCTCTTTTTCCATTGATGCGCTTATTATCCGTGGGGATGAAGTGGAGTTTATTGAAAACGTTACGCTATAATATCTGCTGATACTGGTGTAAAGGTGTACTTATGGTGGAGAAAAAGTTTAATAAAATTGAACGTCTTAAACAGACACTGCACCCTGGTGAATATACTAAGAAGCTTCAGACCCTGAACTGGCATGAAATAGATGAGTCAGACCGTTTTTACTTAAAGAATTTCGGTATCTATAACATTAAATTACGGCCGGACAGTTTTATGTTGAGAGTGCGTATTGATGGTGGTCTCATTAGTTATGCAAAACTTGAACAGATTGCAGGTATCGTTGAAAAATACAGTTTAAAATTACTTCTTACCTCCCGTGCGCAGTTGGAGCTACATGGTATCTCTCCAAATAATGTCTATGAGATCTATACCTATTTAAAATCTTGCAATATTTCTACATCACAAACTTTAACAGATAATTTTAGAGCGATCGTAAGTGACCCTTACGACGGAAAAGCACTGGACAGTCATATAGAGTGTTATCCTATCATTAAGAAGATCAATCAGTTGATCATAGATAATCCTAAATGGATAGGTATGATCCCCCGTAAGTTCAATACAGCACTGATAGGCAGAGAGAGACCGCTTGTCAACCCTTGGGGGAATGATCTGCTTTTTGCTTTAGCCAAAAAAGAAGAGAGAGTCGGTTTTAATGTCTATCTTGGTGGGAAAAATTCAGAAGTGGCTAAGTCGGCAAATATCTTTGTATTGCCGAAGGATGTGTTAAAACTTTTTGAAGCAGTGGCACTTACGTATCATGAGCATGGACTTAGAGGCAGTCGCTCTAAAACACGTATGTTTCACTTGATCGAGAATGCAGGGATGGATCAGGTCAGAATTTGGATTGAAGAAAAGCTCGGATTGGAACTAGAAAGTGCCGGGGAGTTACAAATGAGAGCATCGGAGTACAGATCAAAAACAGTATTGAAAAGTAGTACTTTGGGAGCAATATATACTACTCGATACGGTGAAAGCAGTGTAGATGAATTGAGAGAGATGCTTGTGTTGGCAAAACAGTATCAGGCAGAGATCCGTTTGGGAGCGGATCAGAATTTTCATCTGATCCCTTCATCAGAAAGTATTGTATCCCCTGCAAAGGCCGAAACACTTTTGACCGCCTGTGCCGGTTCACGTTATTGTCCGCTCTCTTTGTGGGATATCAAACAGGATATGTCCGAACTTCCGATAGAGGATCTTAAAACATATCAGATCTCTATGGGGTTCAGCGGTTGTTTGAAAGGTTGCGGCAGGCATTACCATAGCGATATCGGTCTGATCGGACTGAGAACCAATCTCTATGGAGAAACGGAAAAAGCATTCAGGATCTTTTTGGGTGCAACACAGTCTCCTGTTGCTGTGCCTTCCCGTATGCTTTATTACTCAGTGCCACTGCGATGTTCTCAAAGTCTTTTTGATGTGATCCTCGAAGATTTTAAACTTAGTGGATATACATCATTTGCAAACTTCTCACATGAAATACTGAACCGGTATGAGATAGAACTTTTACAGTTGTGGTACCTTTTCAGGCAAAGCTATACCTCTGAGAGTCTGTTGTTGTTAAATCTTTTTCTCGACACCTCTGAGGGGACAAAGAACATAGAACTTTTTACCGAGATCAAAGCCTTGGCAGATCAAAAAGAGGTCATGGAATATAATGAATTGACCAGGATATTGAGTCATCAATTGTGGGATCAGTAGCAGATGTGTTATAATGGCTTCTAATTTATTTATAAAGAAAAAATAATGAAACTCAGTAATGAACAATTGACACAGTTTGAAAAAGACGGTTTTTTGCTTTTAAAAGATTTTGCCGGTCTTGAACTTTGTGATACCATCAAAGACATAGCCAAAGCACACTTGAAACATATGGTACCGCCGATCGAGACGGAATTTGAATATGTGGGAAAATCCAAAGAAGAGCGTGAACGTGTCTCGGATGCCCATTCTGAACAGATAGAAAAACGTATTACCGTGCGTAGACTACGACAAGTATATCATCGTGACATTGTGTTTAAACAGTGGATGGAAGATGAAAAGATCCGTCCGATTTTAAAGCAGATACTGGGAGAAGCACCTACCATTACCATTGCTCATCACAATTCCATCATGACAAAAATGCCACACAGTTCTACTGCAACATCCTGGCATCAGGATTTTAGGTACTGGAATTTTGAGAATGATAATTTGGTCTCTGTATGGCTTGCCCTCGACAATGAAAATAAGAGAAATGGTGTGCTTGAATTTATTCCGGGAAGTCATAAAATGGATTTTTCTGCTTCACAATTTGACGAAAAAGAGTATTTCTCAGATTCTTTGGATCTAAACAGGGAAATTATCACTACAAAAGTTTCTTATGAACTGAAAAAGGGTGATGTGGTTCTTTTTCACTGTAAACTTCTGCACAGAGCAAACCGAAATACTGCAGATGAGCCTAAAATATCATTTGTCTATACTGTAAAAGGATGTACAAATGATGCTATTGAAAGTACAAGGTCAACAGAATATGAAGAAGTTGAACTGTATTGAGTACACAGAAATTCTACACTTTTCAGATACAATAAGGAAATTATGAAAAATTGACAAAATAATTAATATAAGCTATAACTCATTAACAAAAATAAGATATAATCTTAGAATTAAAAATACAAAAGGATGTAAACATGGCAAAATATGTAGAATTAACAGCAAGTAACTTTGAAGCAACAGTAGCTGAAGGTGTAACAATGGTAGACTTTTGGGCTCCATGGTGTGGACCTTGTAGAATGATCGCTCCTGTAGTTGAAGAATTGGCTGAAGATTTTGAAGGAAAAGCAACCATCGCTAAAGTAAATACAGATGAAGAGCAAGATCTTGCTGTTAAATACGGAATCAGATCGATCCCTGCGATCCTTTTCTTCAAAGATGGTGAAGTAGTAGATCAAATGGTAGGTGCAGCTTCTAAAGATGCATTTGCAGAAAAAATCAACGCACAACTGTAAGTTGTACTTCAAGGCAGAAAGAAGATCTTTCTGCTTTCTCCTCATCTATCTATAAACTCTCTTCCAAAAATTATTAACCAAGTATTAAAAGTGTATAATTCTCCTATTATTTATCTAAAATATTTGATTAAAAATTTTAACTATTTTAAGGATCTAAAATGTTAGATTGTGCAATTATCGGTGGCGGACCAGCGGGCTTAACGGCAGGACTCTATGCGACACGTGGCGGACTGCAGAATGTCACGATGTTTGAAATGGGAATGCCTGGTGGTCAGATCACGCAGAGTTCAGAGATAGAGAACTATCCTGGGTTTTTTGAACACGATAAAACAGGTATGGATTTTATGAATACCTGGCAGGATCAGTGTTTCCATTTTGGTCTTAAACATGAGATGAAAAAAGTGGAACGTGTGGCTAAAATAGGTGAGCATTTCACCATTACACTCGAAGGCGGAGAGACCGTTGAGTCTATGACAGTCATTGTCTGTACGGGTTCTACACCTAAAAGAGCCGGTTTCAAAGGAGAAGATAAATTCTTCGGAAAAGGGGTCAGTACCTGTGCGACCTGTGACGGATTTTTCTATAAAAATAAACCTGTTACTGTATTAGGTGGCGGAGATACTGCACTGGAAGAGGCATTTTACCTCTCCAATATCTGTTCGGATGTCTATGTGGTACACAGAAGAGATACGTTCAGGGCGGCACCTCCAACACTTGACAGAGTGAAACGAAAAGAGAATATTCATCTCATTACGGATTCTGTCATCGAAGAAGCTGTGGGTGATGCTATGGGCTTGACCGGTGTAGATATTAAAAATGTCAAGACAGATGAGATCACACATATGGACAATACAGGACTTTTTGTTTTTGTCGGGCATGATGTCAACAATGATGTTTTAAAAGATGAAAATGGTGCATTCATTTGTGAAATGAATGACTGGGGGCAGGTCATTGTCGATTTGAGCATGAAAACGTCTGTATCAGGGCTTTTTGCCGCAGGGGACATGCGTATTGAAGCCCCTAAACAGGTCGTTTCTGCAGCGGGTGACGGTTCGATCGCAGCATTGCAGGTGATTTCATATATTCAAGAACAACAATAAAGGATTGTCAAAGATGGTAAAAGTAGGTATTGTCGGTAGTACAGGTAGGATGGGTGAACACCTTATTAAAAATGTCTTGGAAGATGAAGCATTGAGCCTTGCAGGTTTGCATGTCTTTGATGAGCTGAAGGTGACTGTACCGGATGAGGTATTGGTCACAAACAGTATGAAAGCTTTGCTCGAAGCATGTGATGTGATCATTGATTTTTCTGCACCTGTGGCAACGCAGGAATTGTGTGAGGAAGCGCTGAAAAACCCTAAAGCATTGGTGATCGCAACGACAGGATTTACGGCACATCAGCAGAATCTTCTGACAGAAGCAGCCAGAGAGATGCCGGTACTTTATGCTTCCAATATGTCTGCAGGGATCGCTTTGTTAAAGCAATTGGTCGAGCAGGTTTCTGCAACCTTGAAAGATTTTGATATAGAAATCGTTGAACAGCACCATAGACATAAAGTGGATGCTCCAAGCGGAACTGCATTGACATTGGGTGAATTTGCAGCCAAAGGGCGCGGTTTGGATCTGGATGATGTTCGTGTTTCAGGGAGAGACGGCCAGATCGGGGCAAGAAGTAAAGATGAGATCGCTGTCATGGCGCTTCGCGGCGGTGATATCGTTGGTAGGCATACGGTCGGTTTTTACAATGATGGTGAGTTTTTGGAACTGAACCATACGGCAACCAGTAGAGAGACTTTCTCAAAAGGTGCGATCCGTGCAGCCAAATGGCTTGTAGACCAGGAGAATGGTCTTTACTCAATAAATGATTGTTTAGGAATTTAATATGTGTGCAATAGTGGGTGTCTTCGGTGCAAAAAAAGCTTCTACAGTAGCGTATTATTCGCTTTTTTCCATGCAGCATCGCGGGCAGGAGGCTACAGGTATTTCTGTGGCGAATGGCGAGCGTATCTCTGTCTATAAAAAACGCGGAATGGTTGCAGATGTCTTTTCGCAGGACACACTGGACAGTATGGAAGGCGGATGCGCGGTAGGGCATAACCGTTACTCTACTGCCGGATCGGAGTCAACCGGTGATTCTCAGCCGGTCTTTGCCAAATATAAATTGGGTGAGATCTCTGTTGTTCATAACGGGAACCTGATCAACAAACTTGAAGTGAGAAATGAGCTCATTGACAGAGGTGCTATTTTCCAGACAGATATGGATACCGAGAATATTATCCATCTGATCGCAAAGTCCCAAAAAGATGCTTTGGTCGACCGGATCAAGGATATGCTGACCAAGATCGAAGGAGCTTATTGTCTGGCGATCCAGAGCCGTTCAAAAATGTTCGTGATCCGTGACCGTTTTGGTATCCGTCCGCTCAGTCTCGGTAAACTCAAAGACGGAGGATGGATCGTAGCGTCTGAAACCTGTGCTTTTGAGCTTGTGGGTGCAGAATTTGTACGTGATGTAAAGCCAGGAGAAATGCTGATATTTGAGGGGGAAAAAGAACCTCTCTCCGAGCAGGTCTTTGAACCTGACTATCACCCTTGTGCTTTTGAATATATCTATTTTGCAAGACCGGATTCCATCATTGACGGCAAGAATGTGTATAGAATGCGTCTGGAGATGGGTAGAAAACTGGCGGAAGAAACACCTGTTGACATAGACCTTGTGCTCCCTGTACCGGATTCTGGCGTGGCAGCAGCCAGAGGATATGCGGATGGAATGGGTGTACCTTTTGAGATGGGGATCGTAAGAAATCACTACGTGGGTAGAACCTTTATTGAACCCACACAGGCAATTCGGGACTTAAAAGTAAAACTCAAACTGTCACCGATCAAGCATTTGATCGAAGGCAAGAGGGTTGCGATCATTGACGATTCTCTGGTACGCGGTACCACTTCCAAGCAGATAGTCAGAATGCTTAAAGAGGCAGGTGCCAAAGAGGTGCATATGCGTATTGCAGCACCGGAGATCAAATATCCTTGCCGTTACGGGATAGATACACCAACCAAAGATGAGCTTATCTCTACCAAGTATACGCCCGAAGAGATCGCTGCCAATATGGGTGCGGACTCTTTAGGGTTCCTCTCTATAGAAGGACTTAAGGAATCGCTTGGGAAAGAAAGAAACTATTCATTGGTCAGTTTTGACGGTAATTACTTTGCCGGAGGTAATGAACATACTCCGGGTTGTGCAGGAGGGTGCTAAAAGGCGCATATCTTGCACCTGCGCACACATGTTTTAATATTTTTTTCTTTTTAAGAGTATCGCTTTAAAAGCTTGCGTGATCTCTTCTGCCTGAACCAAACCTTCTAAAAAGATCTCTCCATTAAGTGTAAAACTGGGATCTTGTGAGATGCCTGCCTCTACAGCTTTGAGTGTATCATATTCATATTTGAATTCCACCCTTATTGGTAAATGCTTTATGGCACAACTGAGTCTTTTTGAAAGTTTTGCCGTGTTTAGTTTACTGCCATAGAGAGTAGCATGCAGCAGAGGATATTTTGAATGAGAGGCATTGAGTACCTCTCCCTCCTGCATACTATGACATGTCTGTGGCATCTTTTTTCTTTTCTTTATCAAGTATATAAGTGAACATCGGCACGTAGATAAGCACCGTAAAGGTCAGTAGTCCCCCGATACTCACATCTGCCAGAGGGCTCAGCCTCTCAAGTCCAACTGCCTGTTCAAGGGCAATAGGCAGCATCCCTGCGATCGTACCGAACGTGGTCATCATGATCGGTCTGAAACGTACACGCATGGCCTCTTTGGCACTCTCGAACGGCGAGTCTCCCTCATCTTTGTATTCCTGATAGAAATCGACGAACAGTACGGCATTTTTAATGATGATACCAAAGAGCAGCAGAATCCCAAGCATACTCGGCAGACACATCGGCTTGTCAAAGAAAAGCATACTCCATACTGCGCCGGTCATGGCAAGCGGCATCACCAGAATCATCACAAGTGCCAGTTTTAAAGAGCGATAAATCGCCATCAATGTAAGCACCAGCAGTATCAGTCCCAGTCCCAGTGCTTTGGCCATACGCTGAAAACTGTCATCGATGGCTACAATACTCCCAGCCTGGACGATTTCCACATTATCCAGCTTCTTCTCCTTTATCAGCTTCTTCGCCGCATCGGTCAGATGGGTGATAGGCTGCTTGGAACGGTAACCGTTGAGGTCGAGACTGTAGACCATCTTATCACGTTCTATTTTGGAGTAGGTCAAATGTTTCTTGATCGTCGCAAGTGCTTCGAGTGGTATCTCACCGGATTTTGTCGAAATGGGAAGTAGCCGAAGCGTTTCAATGTCTTTGGAAAATTTTCCCTTAAGGTAAAGCCTGACATACTGAGCATTCATCGAAGCCAGATTGGAGTTGATACCTATCACCTGACCTTTGATCGGCAGCTGCATGATGATCTGATAGGGTGTGATGCCGTAGCTGAGTGCTTTGTTCTCATCAATATCAAGGTTGACTTCTGTAAAATCCTTATCCCAGCTTGCAGAGATGGAGGTCAGCCCCTTGATCTCGTGCATAGCCTCTTCAACCTTATGTGAATAGGGAACCAGACCCTCTAATGTAGGTGATTTCAACCGAAGAACCAGCGGTGCATTAATGGTGGAGACCGCCGTTGCACCAAAGTCAAATACGTCGTTTCGTTTGACACCTTCAAGTGCGGCGATCTTGTTTCGAAGTATCTCTTCAATCTCCCAGATCGTCTTTTTCCGTTCGAAACGGTTGACCATGTTGATTGTGATGGTCGCCTCGGTAGGAAGATTCCCAGACCCCAGGCTCAGAACCCCGGGTTCTGTACCGAAAGCCACAGAACTCATGACAAACCAGGGCTGTTCTTTCAACCATTTCAACACGGGCGCAAGCCTTTTCTCGGCACTGTCTACCGTATCGTTTGAGCTGAACATGATCTGTGCTTTGATGATCCCGGTATCCATAGGCGGCATGGAGTCCCGTCCCAGTGTAGGCATGACATTCTTCAAAGAGATCATCATTACAAACATCCCACCGCCGATGAGTATCATCCGTTTGAAAATCCTCATTTTTCTCCCGTTTGTAAAGTTCAAGATCCCCAGAAATGGTGCAATGAACTTGCCTATTGTTTTGGGGTAAAATTGGCTTATGACCTGCTCCACTTTCGTTCTTTGTGTTCCGTTCTTGTAGAGACGCTCCGAAAGAATAGGGATAAAGGTAATAGAGAGAAAATAACTCACAACCAGTGCCACGATGAGTGTTGAGATGAGCGGATGGAAGATCTTCTCGGGGAATCCGCCGATGAACATCAGTGGAAACAGAATGGCAATGGTGGAGAGGGTACCGGCAAACACTGGTTTAACCACCTCTTTGGTTCCGTTGCGTATGGCTGTTTGCAGATCTTCCTTACCATCGTTCAGATGCCGCTCGATATTTTCAAGTACCACGACCGCGTCATCGGTCAGCATACCCAGGGAGAGGATGATCGCAGTATAGACCAAAATATTCAGCTCTCCACCCGTTAGCCAAATAATGGCGATGGAAGCGAAAAAGACCATTGGGATAGATGCCCCTGCTGCTACGATCGCACGGAAATTTCCCAAAAAGAGCATGATGACGATAAGTGTATAGATAATGGCATCCTTGAGGGCATCGAGCATATTGCTGTTGGATTGCTCAACCAGTATTCTCTGGGTATCACTGATCTCGAAGTTTATATTGGGGTATTTGGCTTCAAGGTTCTTCATCTCGGCACGGGCAGCGGTACTGACACCAAGTACACTTCCGCCCGGTGCTCTCTGTACAGCCAGAGCGATGGCATCCTTTCCGTTCCCTATGTACCCGCTAGTTCTTCTCTTGTAAGACCATTTGACATCGGCAATGTCTCCTAGTCTGACATTGGGCATGATCTGAAGCTGTTTGAGTTTTTCGACATTGTCTTTTTCTCCATAGAATGTCACTGTATAGAAATCGTTGTTACCCTTGATGAACCCGATAGGTATATCACGGTTCAGGGCACCGATGGACTTACTCACCGTTTCAAAGTTCACATTGTATTTCTTGGCCTTGAAAGGATCAACCTCTATGTTTATGGCACTCTGGTAGCCTCCAAAGACTTCTACATTTCCGATGTCTTCATTGCTCAGTAGCGTGGGTTTGATAAAACTGTCTGCAATTTTGCGTATATCCGCCAGATCGATGTTATTATTTTTAGGACTCAATGCGATCACATCAACGGGAAGGGTAAATGCCCCTACCGTATAGACCGCAGGATTTGCCTGTGGCGGTAGTTTGGATTTTGCAATGCTGAGTGCATTGGATACGTCGACTGCAGCGGCATTGAGGCTTTTGTCATATCCGAAAGTGATTTTAACAATAGAATAATTGGCAACATTCACACTGCTGACATCGGTGACCAGACTGAGCCTTGAAACTTCCTCCTCTATGGGTTTGGAGACAGTATTGGCAGCTACCTGTGCTGTAGCTCCCGGCACAGAGGTGATCACCACGACTTCAGGTGGATTGGAATCGGGGAAAAGGTTTTTTGGAAGAGAGAAAAGCCCCACCATACCCATCATAAAGAACATGGCAATGAGCGCATACAGCACATAGTGCCGTTTATAGAAAAAGTCGAACATAGCCTACTCCTCGATCTTTAAACGGTAACCGCTCACTAGTCTCAAAAGGATGTCAGGCTTGGCTTTCACCAGCATTTTTCCTTTAAGATCTTCTTTAATGACAATTCCCTGCTCGGCACTCTGCACAATGTGCACCTCTTTGGGGAGAGCCCTATTTTTGTCTATGAGAAGGACATAGCTTTTGCCGTTACGGTTCAATATGGTGTCAAATGGCAAGAGTGCCGCCGGCTTTTGAAAGACTACTACATCGATTTCCACTCTGTCTCCTGCGGTCAGATTGTGTTCTGTCACGAACGCTTTGTATTCGTTCAAACCGTGAAAAGTCGTTCTGAGATTATGCAGCGGATAATGCTTTCCGCTAAAAATAACTGCTTTGGGATCCAGGTTCTGAGGGACACGTACCAGCAGACTGAAGTTGCTGTCAGCACTGATCTGAAGCAGCGGTTTTCCCGGCATCGCCATATCACCGGTTGCCGTGAATACTTTGGATATCGTACCCGTAACAGGCGCTTTAAGTGACTCATAGCCCAGCTGATTCTTCAAAACATCCAGTTCAGCTTTCATTCCGGCAATGGCAGACTGCTCTTTTTGAAGCTGCTCAATGGAAGCACCTTTAACCTTGAAGAGGTCTTCTGTACGTTTATGGCTTCTTTGCAGGTTTAAAAGTGCTACCTTCTTTGCACGGATCTTTGCATTCAAATCTGTAGTGTCCAATGTGACGATAACTTCACCCTTCTGCACATGGGCACCGCTTTTCTTGGTATTGTCTATGCGTGCAGCGATACGGGAAGAGAGTTTGACATCCGACTCATTCATGCTCAGTGCGAGATAGGGCAGTGTCAGTGTGACATCGGCGATCCTGGGTACAAAATGCTTAATGACAATAGGATAGATGGTCGCCGGCGGTGTTGCCGCATTTCTGGCTTTTCTTTCTTGTAGCGTAAAAATAGCAAGTACCACCAATGTTGCAATCACGATCAGTATAAGTATTATTTTAATAGTTTTTTTCATTTTACGATCCTTCTCAAATCATTTCCATATATAACGGCAAGTTGTGCTATGTCTTGCCATTTTTGTGCTTTTGCTTTATGTAGTGCTGCTTTGGCATCAGCAAGGGCATCTTCGTAACGCAGGTACTCTTCTTCTGTGATAGACTCATTTTCCAGTGAGACTTTTGCAATTTTTAAAAGTTTTTTTTGATCTGTCACACTTGTATATGCCAAAGAAACAGATTTTCTTAAAAGCCTTATTTCTCTCTCTAGCTGTTTTGCCTGTACAGTTAACGTATGCTGTGTTTGATCCAATGTCGTTTTCTCTTGCAGGTAAGCAACTCTTGCCTGTTGGGAAGCCGTACTTTTGGAAGAATCAAAAATAGGCATAGAGACATAGATTCCCGCAGAACCGAATCCTTCTCTCAGAGATTTTCCATTATTGTAAGCATCAGCCTGACTGTAGGTGTAGTCTCCTTTGGTTACAATGCTGGGAATATAGGCTTCATCTGCTGCCTGTACACCTTTTTTACTGGCTGCCACTTTCTTTTGTAAAGGTTTCAATGCAAATATCTCACCTTTTCTTATACGGTTTTTTTCATATATGGATACACTTTGGTTTAAATGTATTCCTGTCAGTGTCTCTATCTTTGAAGTCAGTAAATTGATATTTTGGTCTATGTCGTTCATCGCGATATCGAGTGTATTGATGTGACTGTTGAGTATAAAAATGGCACTTTCAGGTGTGCGGCCCTCTTTGACTTGCATTTTTGTAGTTATCTCTGTTTGCTGAATAGAACGTTTTTTAGACATAAGCGCTGTTTTTAAAGATTCCAAATAGCGTAATTGTGCCACTGAACCTACGACAATCGCCTCCCGTTGAATGAAGTTCAGCTTTTTTCTCTCTTTGGCTGCCAAATGGAGCAGTGATGCTTTCTCTTTTAACGTATAAATGGATTTAACAAAAAGAGGCCAGGTAAAATTTAAACCTTCATGTAAAATATTTTTACTAAAAGGCTGTCCAATACTTTGGTCTTGAACCATACGTATCAATTCGTTAGGAGCAACGGGTAACATTCCATTGGGTGAAGAGTACATTTCATAGCCTCCATAAAGGTTCACTGTAGGCATTAACTTATCAGAAACTGCCTGTTTCCCCAAAAGACTTTTTTCAACATTGAGTGTATCGAGTCTGTTTTCCGGTCTTTGTTCCAATGCATTGAGTAAAGAAGTAATAGAACTAGCATGAAGCTGTAAAGAAAGAGCCATCCCTGCCAAAAGTAATGTGTATTTCATTGTGAAATCTCCTTATGTATAATACGTTCTATGTTATCCAGTACATAATCTGCTATTTTTTCACTGCTGCAATGTGCACAGGTATCAACTTTTATGTCGTCAAGTTGCGAAGCTTTAAGGCGAAGTGAATGTGTGGTGACCATAAGATTGAGTGTACCCAGCACCATAAAGTAGACTACCATCGGTTGTACTTCTCTAAAACAGCCTTTCTCTTCCCCACGTTTAAGAATGTCGCAAAAGAGTGCAAAAAGCTGCCGCATAGAAATAAATAACATTTCATGAATGACAGCGCCACTGTCACTCAGCTC
>Ga0256834_1002165_pt1 | contig 12617 bp, 13 predicted proteins | sample 4281140metaG_FD_190536 | JGI IMG/M metagenome (GOLD analysis project Ga0256834, IMG submission 190536) | Hydrothermal vent microbial communities from East Pacific Rise, Pacific Ocean - 4281-140 | ecosystem: Environmental > Aquatic > Marine > Hydrothermal vents | place: Pacific Ocean: East... | reverse complement strand
ATAGGTCAGTACGCTACTATCTATAATCAGGTTGAGAAAAATCTCCGCCGAAGTGGCTAACCACGCCTGCCGTAGTCGCCAGTAGAGAAAGATGTTCCAAGCAACCAACAGCAGCGTTGCAGGAATCATCACATCCAGTGGCAACTCAAACGCTAACACTCCAGATGCGAGTGCTAAAACAGCCCATTGACCCAACACAGCTAAACTACGCAGCCACATCAAACCGTGCAAAATTTTAGTCGGTGACAACTGGGCTATCGTTCTCAAATCCCCCCTCCTCAATGTAATTCAATAAACCGCAGCACAATGATGACATGTGACAAGAGCATTAGAGGTGCGACATTTTGTCACGCGACAAACAACCCATTTCAGGTAATATTTTACACCATAGAAGTTGTGTCAAATGACGATCAATTACTCACCGGAGAACTGATGAAAAATCACAAGCAGGTCTTTATGCTGCTCGCCATTTTAACGCTAGCAATTAGCACTCAAGCAATCGCCTCTGGTGTTTCAGTTGATGATGCTTATGTGAGAGCCACTCCACCAGGGCAGACCAATAGTGCAGCCTTTATGACTCTCCACAACCATAGCACAGAGAGTAAGCGTTTGATTGCTGTCGAAAGTTCTGTCGCTGATACTATAGAGCTACATAGTCATCAACATGAAAATGGCATGATGAAGATGCGTCGAATAAAGGGTGGCATTGAGATTGGGCCACATGAAATGACTACTCTACAACCCGGCGGTCTGCATGTGATGTTGATCGGCCTAAAGAAAAAATTGGTTCCTGGTGAGATGGTTCAGCTACACCTCAAATTTGATGATGGCTCAAGCCAAGATGTTCATGCTGAAATACGCAAACTGTCTATGAAGATGAAAAAAGGGTCCAAGATGAAGATGGATCACAGCATGTATTAGAACGAGCATTTCAGGGATTTTTGTTTACTTAGCGGGGGCTAATATCTCTTCATAAGGGTGTAAGAGATGGTAATCACCAATCCCAACCTTAAACCCTCTGCAGCCACAGAGGGTTTTTTTATGCCTTATAGATAATCAAACAGTGAGTTGCCTTGCACTTGAATATAGGTTTTCTGTGCTGCTTCGAGCGCCATCATCTGCTGATTAAGGCGACTTATCGCCTCAGTATAATCCAGATCTTCTATATCGGCACGATAGCTCTCTAAGATAAGCTGAGAACCCGTGTTGACCTCACTCTGTTCATCAAGCACATTACGCCGCGCACCAACCGTCGCTTGTGTATTGAGTATGTTTTCCATCGCCAGCTGCACATCAGCAATGTAACGATCAACAGAGTTATCAGCCTCCAGCTCAGTAGCCAATTGATAGAGCGTTTCAAAGATATTTCTCTGACGGTCATTCACAGCCAGCGTTGTGCCTGATATTAACCCCGTATCTGTCGCTGTGGCTGTAGTGACGGTGATATCATCACTTGAAGATATCAACTGCACTTGATCCGTACCAACAAGCTCCGCCCGTACATTTGTTGTGCCAAACACGGCATTCACGGCATCACGAATTTGCACCGCTCTTGTCGCTGCATCTGCTGCAATGGGTATAGCCCCCACACTGGTGCCGTTAATGGTTAGATCACCATCAGCAATGGCATCAAAGGTAGTTGCTGCTGGGCCTGTTACCGATGCAGATCGCGTAGTTGCGGGAATTACACTGGTGGCCAAGCCCGTATCTGCCGTTGAGAGTGTGTTTATACTGATATCACTATAGGAGGATGAGAGCGAAACCCTATCGGGCTGTATCACCTCTGCAGAAACATAAGTAGTCCCTTTGACCGCATTAACAGCAGCCGCAATTTGGTGTGCCCGCTCAGTTGCATCAGCTGCCGCAGGAATCGCTCCAACACTAATACCATTGATAGTGAGATCACCATCATTTAAGGCTGAAAATGAGGTTGCAGCAACACCACTGCCAGTGGCAAAGGGGCCTGTTTCAACATCGACAAAGAGGTCATAACCACTATCACCATCGGCCACTTGTCGGGTTGAGGAGATCTGCAACTGGCGCTGCCCTTGATCCCCACTGTATATAAAGTCATTCTCCGCAGGTCTGCTAAAAGGCTGGGTATTACGCTGATAGCCTGAAAAGAGATACTCGCCATTGGCATCTTTGCTATTGGCTAGGCCCAGCATACCATCAAGCAGATAGTGCAGCTCGGCAGCTGTTGCCTCTCGGTCTGTTGCAGACATTGAGTCGCTATTGCCCTGAACAGCAAGCTCATTGGTGCGTTGCAGAATATTAACCATCCCCTCTAACGCCGCCTCCTCTAACTCTAACCGACTGGTGGCAAAATCAACATTATCCTGGTACTGCTTAACCGTCTCAATTGAGCGATTAAACTGCATGATTCTTGATGTTCCCATCGGGTCATCAGAGGGACGAAGAATACGTTTACCAGCAGAGAGTTGCAGTTGTGTCTGCGACACTTCCGTCTGCTGTTGCAACATTGCATCGGTAGAGCGTTTATAGAAGAGTGAGCTTGATATACGCATAACTATTGCTCCATCTCATTGGCCATATTGGCTTCACTACAAAGCCTATACAGCGTGAATTGAGACTTAATTTGTAGGAGGTGTCTTACCATGAGCACTATCCCCGAACCGCATTCAGCAGCGTATCAAACAGTTGATTGGATATGGCAATGACTTGAGCAGAGGCTTGATAAGCCTGTTGAAATTTAATTAAATTGGCCGCCTCTTCATCTAAATTAACACCACCCACTGATGAAAGTGCCGCTTCATTAGCCTCTAATAGCCCTGTTTGTGATTGTAAATTGACATCAATGCCCTTGGCTGCCGCACCGACAGAGGAGACCAGCTGTGAGTAGCTCTCTTGTAAACTGGTTGTGCCACCCGTTAAAAAACGGCTCTCTTGCAGGGCGACCATTGAGAGCGCATTGCGGTTATCACCCGTTGCATTGCTATTATTTACAATCTGAAATTGGTCACCTACAACTGGGGTACCTGCAAAGGAGAAGCTTAAGCCACCAAAGTTGGCAAATTGAGTTGGGTTACTGCTATCTGGGTAGGTTTTACCATAGATATCATTAGTGGTTGGATCATAGAGGACAAAGTCATTTGGGCCAGCTGGCCCACCCGCTATTGTAAAGCCTGAGTTACCTGAGCCATCAGCATCATTGGAGAAGGTAAATGTGATATCACTAGAGAGCGGGATACCCGTCACGCTGTTTGTACTGGCTTGGGTGATGGTGCCATCACCTGTATTGATGGGATTACCATTGGCATCCACCATTTCAGCTGAGCGCAAACTGCCAGCTGCCGCTAAGCGTACCGGATCAGAAATCACAAATTGGATACTCTCCGCTGCATCACGGGTGGGTTGAATAAGGAAGGAGTCCCCTGCATTGGCTCCTGCACTTACCGTTAAGTTAAAACCATCAATGGTCAGTTGGGGGGCAGTTAGAGAGCCATCAACAGCCCATGTTGTGCCATCTGACAATCGAGTTAATGTGTAGGCATCAGCACCATCATCACTCACTAACCGATAGTCACTGGTGGTGACATTACCAACAGCTGACTCAACAAAGCCCAACGTGACAACACCTGTTCCACTATTTGTTAGATCGCCTTTACCAAGAACTGAGAAGTCCTGAAAAAAGTTACCTCCTGCTACACCAGTTAAATCAAGACCTAGCGCATGCTGTTGGTTGAGCTGTGTTACCAAACCAACCGCCGTTAAACCAAGCTCATTTTGTCCCGCATCAACATAGTCCTGACGAAACTCAAGCAGACCACCTAACATGCCCCCCGTCACCTCATTAGTGATCACCACTGAACCACCTGCCGTCTCCATTGAGATATCAGGTGAGAGTGTGTTGCTGGGGTTTGTGGTGACAGAAAATTCCGTGGCAGTTGCGCCAATGACTAGCGCTTGTCCCTGACCAACAAAGAGGTTGAGTGCTCCATCCTCCTGCTCAATACTATTTACAGAGATCATTTTAGAGATCTCTTTAACCAGGTTTTCTCGCTGATCAAGCAGATCATTGGGTGATTGCCCTCCCGATGACCCGCGTGCACTAACAATCACTTTATTGAGATTAGCCACAGAATCAGCAAGCCCATTTAGAACCGTTACATTGTTCTCTAGCTCCTGATTTACATCTTGGCGCATGGCGCTATATTCACCACCTAAAAAATGAAAGCGATCCACCAATGTTTCTGTATCTGAAAGCAGCGTATGGCGAGCAGCAATTGATGAAGGGTCATTACTCAAGGTTTGCAAAGAGCCAAAGAACTCTTGCAGCGGATCATCTAATCCAGACTCAGGACGAGCCAATAGGGTATCAATACGGGTAACCTGCCCACTGAGCGCCTCTAACCGAGAGGCTGATGACTGACTGCTAATCACCTGTCCAGCAAGGAAATCATCATACATCCGCTCAATTTGAGCCACTTGTACACCTGACCCCATCCAGTTGCCACCCTCCAGCTGAGGCTCTCGAGTAGCAAAACTAACACGCTGACGGTTGTACCCCTCAGTACTTGAGTTGGCAATATTATGGCCCGTTGTCACCATTGCTCGCTGATAGGCCAGCAGTGCATTAGTGCCTAGATTTTGTATAGATGCCATATAATTTCCTCACTCACTTTGCAATGTAACTAGCACACGCCCAGTTATATCTGTGTCGGCCGGCTGGCTTCACTCTTAAATTGGCCCACTGCGCTCAACATCTCAGGGCCACGCATCACACGCATGATTTTCTCAGAGTAATCAGGATCAGTGGCATAACCGGCATGCTGCAATTCACGAAAATAGTTATCAGGGCTATTGGCAGATTGGTGAGCGGCCTCATATCGAGGGCTAGATTTCACAAATGCCACATAGTCACTAAAGCTCTCCTCAAAAGAGGAGTAAGCACGAAAGAAGGCTTTTTTACGCACCGCCACACCCTGCTCGTACTCAAGGGTGGAGACGGCTACACGTTCACCCCCCCAACGGCTATCTGCTTTGATACCAAAGAGGTTGTGGCTATTATCACCATTGGCATGGCGGATCATCTGCCCACCCCAACCACTCTCCAGTGCTGCTTGAGCTAACAACGCCTCAACAGGCAGACCTAACTCAGCTGCTGCCTTCTCCGCCTTTGGCCAGAGTTGCTGAACAAAGCTCTCTGGCCCGTTGATCTCAACAACTTCAGCCACCTTAACGCTATTATCTGGCTGAGGTTGATCTGCTTGAGCCATGTAGGCCCGACTCACTGGGCGCTGCCGATAAAGGTCAATCCCTAGATTACTCTCTTGTCCCAGTGCCACATGTGGGGATAGTTGGCGTTTAATCACCTCTGACAGACCAAGACCATCACCCTGTGCCAAATGCAACGAGAGCTGTTTATCATACATATCACGATAGAAGAGACTCTGATCACTATCCATCTCACTATCAACACTACTCGCCTCACGCATACTTTTGACCATCATCTGTGTCAGCAGCGACTCAAACTGGCGAGCCACCTCATCGAGTGAGCCATCCTCTCCCTGGCGTGCCTCAGCCTTAAGCTGACTTAGCCCCTGGAAGTCGGTATAGACGCTGGCGGTAGCGGGAGTCATGTTAGATCACAAGAAGCTCGGCGCGTAGCGCACCGGCCTCTTTTAGTGCCTCTAAGATAGCCACCAAATCACTGGGAGCGGCTCCCACTTCATTCACAGCACGCACTACCTCATTGAGGCTGGCACCTGGGCTAAAAAGAAACATGTGGTTAGTCTCCTCTAAAACCGCAATATCACTCTGAGGCACCACCACGGTCTGCCCAGGTGAGAGTGCTCCTGGTTGAGAGACCTCGGCATTCTCACTAATCGTAACCACCAAGTTGCCATGCGATACAGCAGCTGGTGAGACTCTGACATGGCTATTGATCACCACTGTGCCAGTACGCGAGTTGATAATCACCTTAGCAGCCGCTTCACCTGGTTCAATCTCCAGCTCCTGCAAAAAGGCAACAAAGCTCACTTTTTGTCCTGAATCAGTCGGAGCATTAACCTTTACTGAGGCTGCATCTAGCGCTTTAGCAGTGCCTGGGCCAATCGTTCGATTGATTGATTCAACCATGCGGCGAGCCGTGGTGAAGTCTGCACGGTGCAGGTTGAGTGTTAATGAGCTACCTTTATTGAAGGCATTAGGAGAGGCGAGTTCAATAGATGCACCATTGGGCACACGCCCCGTGGTCGGAATATTGATAGTAATTCTGGAGCCATCTTGGCCCGATGCAGTCAAACCACCCACCACTAAATTACCTTGAGCCACAGCGTAGACTTTACCGTCACCACCTCGCATAGGACTCATCAACAGACTGCCTCCACGCAAGCTGGTGGCATTGCCTAGTGATGCAACAGTGATATCAATTTTCTGCCCCGGTTTAGCAAATGCAGGTAGATTGGCATGGATAATCACTGCCGCAGCATTTTTAGGTTTGATCTTGGCATCTGCTGGGATCTGCACCCCCAACTGAGAGAGCATGCTCTTCAAGCTATTCAGTGTGTAGGGGGAGTCGGTATCCTTATCACCCGTGCCATTGAGACCGACAATAATGCCGTAACCAATCAGTTGATTGCTCCGTACACCATCAATTGAGGCTAGGTCTTTAATCCGCTCAGCCTGAACCATTGGAGTTAATAACAGCATCGCACTGATCAACAGCAGATAAGCCAGCCTATTCTCATACCTTTTTTTATGAAAAATGGTCATATCTCACGCTCCTAAAAAGGGAACAACTCACTACTGAAAATTCGGCTAAGCCAACCTTGTTGGCCTGAGTTAGCTATTTGACCATCACCGTTGTAGATGATGGTGGCATCTGCAATTCTTGATGACTCAATGGTATTTTGAGGGGTGATATCTTGTGGCCGGATAATGCCAGAGAGCTTGATGTACTCATTACCCCGATTGATACCCATTCGCTTCTCACCACGAATCATTAAATTTCTATTGGGCAGCACCTCAATGATCGTCACCGTTATACTGCCTGTTAAATCATTGCTCTGTGTTGAGGAGCCTTCACCCTCAAAGCTGCTATCTGAAGCGAGTGAAAAGCCCAAATCATTATTGGAGTGTGAAGCAAGCGGCAGTAGACCTGGGGCAGAAAAAGAGAGGGCTGAACCCAAAATAGTTGGACTCGTGACCCCATTATCACTCTTTCTTCCTGTTGAGGTTTTGGCAGCCTTCTTGGCACTGGTGCTTTCACTTAACTGCACCGTCAAAATATCGCCGACACGGTGTGCCCTAATATCCTCAAACCAAGCAATTTTACGACCCGACATGTAGATTGAACCATTACTGTCAGCCACAGGAGGTGGCACGGGAGCACGCACAGGTGCATAGTTGATATCCCGTTTTGGGCCACTGCTACAACCACTCAGTAGTAACAGGAGTATGGCTAAAATAGGGAGTAGCTGTTTCATCTCATCCTCCCATTAGAGTTGGTTGGTGACAAAGCTCAACATATCATCTGCCGCTGAGATCGCTTTTGAGTTCATCTCATAGGCACGTTGCGTCTCAATCATGCTGACCAACTCTTCAACCACATTAACGTTGGAACTCTCCAAAGCACCCTGTAGTAACGTACCGAGGCTATCAGACCCAGGAGTTGAGGTTTGTGGTGAACCACTGGCCGCACTCTCTCGGAAGAGATTGCCACCTGCTGCGGCTAACCCCTCTGGGTTGGTAAAGTTAGCCAGTTCAATCTGACCAAGTTGAGTGGGTGTTGTCGCACCAGCCAGCAGCGCTGAAACCACCCCATCTGATCCAATTGTGATGCTGGTGGCATTTGCTGGAATGGTAACCGCTGGCTGCAATAGGTAACCATTGGGTGTCACCATCTCACCATCAGCACTCATACTAAAGGTACCATCACGGGTATAGGCGATTGCGCCATCAGGATGCAAAACTTGGAAATAACCTTTGCCCTGAACAGCCAAATCCATCGGATTACTGGTCTGGGTGATATTGCCTTGGCTGTGGTACTTCTGGGTAGCGACTGTTCTAACGCCGGTGCCCAGTGTCAAACCTGATGGCAGGGTGGTGTTCTCGGTTGATTGCGCACCTACCTGGCGAACATTTTGATACATCAAATCCTGGAAAACGGCACGATCACGTTTAAAACCAGTGGTGTTGACGTTGGCTAAGTTATTGGAGATGACGGACATATTGGTCTGCTGTGCATCGAGACCTGTCTTGGCAATCCATAGTGCTGGAAACATGGTGTACTCCTCTTCTTACTTCACTTAACGCATTTCTATTTATTACAATGCAATTGCTATGCCACTGCTGATGGTTATCCCATCCGCATGATGCTGGCCGCTGACTCATCAATCTCTTTGGCTGTCTTCATCATCTTGACCTGCATCTCATAACGGCGTGATAGCTCAATCATGGTTACCAACGACTCAACAACATTGACATTACTACTCTCTATCGTCCCTGATACCACGGTGACACTGGCATCTGGATCAGCTTCACTGCCATCTTTTAGCCGCATCAAGCCATCATCACCTTTAACCAGATCTTCAGAGGCGGGGTTGACCAGTTTGATACGCTCAATCACCGCCAACGCTTCTGGTGATGACCCAATAGGCAGAATGGTGATCGTTCCATCACTACCGATATCGAGCTTCCCCTCGGGTGGCAATGCAATCGGCCCACCATTGCCGATCACCGGCAAACCCGCACCGTTTGTCAGAATGCCATTCGCATCAACCTGAAGATCACCTCGACGGGTGTAGGCCTCACTGCCATCAGGTGCTTGCACAGCAATCCAACCTTGGTCTCGCACAGCGATATCAAGATCATTTCCTGTCTGCTGCATCTGTCCCTTTACAAAATTGGTGGCGGGACGCTCACTCATCGCATAGACACGAGTGGGTTGACCATCACCATAGACAGGCATACTGCGAAACTGGTTAAGGTCTTGCAGAAAACCTGGGGTGTTGGCATTAGCCATATTGTTGTTATTGTTAGCCTGTGCCAACATCGTCTCGGTGGCACCACTCATTGCGACAAATAGCATGCGATCCATGTGAAACCTCTTAATTCAATTCGTTACCGGTGGGCGCAAACCTACTACCCACCTAAACGCTCTATCTCAAGTTGATAATGGTTTGAGTGATGGTATCGGCTGTGGTGATCACCTGAGCATTGGCTTGGAAGTTGCGCTGCGCCGTGATCAAATTGACCAGCTGCTCAGCAATATCAACATTTGAACTCTCTAGCGCACCCGATTGCATCAGACCAAAACTGGAGGTTCCCGCCTCACCCACAGAGGGGTCACCCGAGGTAAAGGTCTCTGCCCAACTGGTATCACCCAACTGTCGCATCCCTTGTGGATTACTAAAGCGAGCCATCGCCACCTTACCGAGCGCGGTCGATTGACCATTGGTAAAACGAGCAAACACCACACCTGTTGCATCAATATCGATACCACTCAAACGGCCTGAAGAAAAGCCATCTTGGCTCAAATCATTGACATCAAAGGTGCCACCAAACTGTGTCGAGCTGCTGTAGTTAAAATTTAGTGTGATATCTGCTGCACCCGCAACAGGATGAGGGGTCAACGTCACCTCACCCGTAGCATTAATATCACCACTACTGGGAACGATAGCACCTGAGTTATCAAAATTAATCTCTACCGCTTCAACAGCAGGCACCGCAGGTGGCCCTGCCACTGCCGCAGTTAAGGGGACAATGGAGCCATCAATTGAGGTGTAGGCTTCCCAACTATTGGGGGCCGCTTTACGGTAGTACATCGTCTGCGTATGGGCACTACCCAATGAGTCATAGATCGTTGTTGAGGTCGAATGGTTGTAGCTCGCTGCATTGGTTGGCGAGAACGCAACCCCTGGCACACTCTCCGTTGCATTTAAATTTAACGATGCAACCACAGAGGATGTTGGAGATGGGGGGCCAGACAATGAGGGTAGCTGAAGATCAGCAGTAGAGCCGGTATTAAAATTATCGGTTCCAGCAATGGGAGAAAAGACCTGTAATCGATCACCGGCATGATTAACCACATAACCATCACGATCAGAGCCAAAAGCACCTGCACGGGTATAGGAGGTATTACCCGCCGCATCTGCCATGATAAAAAAACCCTCACCGTTGATCGCAAGATCAAGGTTATTGGAGGTAAAGTCGATACCCCCCTGACTAAATTGCTGAGCCACTCGAACCACTCGGACACCACGCCCTGCTGTGGTGGCACTCACATCTTGGATCGAGTTTGCGTAGATATCTGCAAACTCCGCACGCGACTGTTTAAAACCAACGGTGCTGGCGTTGGCAATGTTATGGCCAGTAACCTCAAGGTCAGTTGAGGCAGCATCAATACCGCTGAGCGCAATTCGAAAAGGCATGTTGAACTCCTTCTAATTTAGTGGATTTGAACCACATCATCTAATGAGATTGTGCCCAACCCATTGAGGTTAAGCATTAAAGATTGCCCAGGCCTACCTAGGCTTACGCTATCTACATCGGCATTGGTCAACACCTGATGGGAGACTCGCTCACCTCCCATATCGCCCTGCACCGCCAGCTGATAGATACCACTTTGCAGGTATTCACCCGCATCATCTGCACCATCCCAGTTAAAAGAGAACTCCCCTTCTGAATGTTGGCCTAAGCTCATCTCTCGGACTAGCTCACCCTGGCTATCGGTAACACGCAGCGTGAGATTGCTGGCAGGCTCAGAGAGAAAGATTGAACCACTCACCGAACCACCCGTTGCCAGGTAGCCATTATTACTGGGGATCATCACCTGCCGCCCGACCAAACTGGTCGCTTGTAGTGCTTGGCTAGAGGTTAGGTCGGTCGAGAGCCCTTCAAATGAGGCGTTTAGTTCATCAATACCTGAAACCGCTGCAAACTGTGAGATTTGTGTTGCCATCTCTGAGTTCTCCATCGGTTTGAAGGGGTCTTGGTGGGTCAACTCTGTCACTAGCAGATCCATAAAATCCTGCATGCCCAGCCCATCATCAGCCTCCTCTTTCTCCTCATTTCGGGTAAGGCCTAAACTACTGTAGATATCACTTGTGGCGTTAACTGTACTCATTTTCTACTCCTTATTGACCAATACGCAGCGTTGCAAGCAGTAGCTGCTTAGCAGAATTCATCACCTCAACATTGCTCTGATAGGAGCGTGAAGCGGAGATCATATTAGCCATCTCCTCAACCATGTTGACGTTGGGGCGAAAGATATACCCCTCTTCATTAGCAAGTGGGTGTTCAGGTTGATACTGACTCACCAGCGGAGCATCACTCTCAACAACCCCCACCATCTTTACCCCTGTTGAGGCATTATCAGGATTCATCTGATCCAACATCGCTTTAAAGACCGGCTGGCGAGCACGATAGGTCTCAGCAGCACTACTGCTAATCGCATCAGCATTGGCCATGTTGCTGGCGATCAAATTAAGCCGTGAACTCTGAGCACTTAACCCCGATGCTGCAGTATCAAATATTTTAAACATAGACATAATTAATCACCCCGAATGGCTGATTTAAGTGACTGGATTTTGCCGGTAAGAAAACGCAGGCTGGCCTGATACTCAAGAGAGTTGCTAGAGAAAGCGGCATACTCTTGTTGTGGATCAACAGTATTACCATCTAATGATGGCTGAGCCGGTACTCGGTAGAGCAGTTCAGCAGGAGAGACCATGCCAGCATCCATCTGAACATGCCCCTTATGAGTAACACTCATCTTAACTGGCTGGCTCATCTCCTGTTTAAGCACCTTTTGAAAATCAAAATCCCGCGCTTTAAATCCTGGTGTCTCAGCATTCGCTAAATTACCCGCCAACAACTCAGCTCTACGCGCTCTAAGCTGTAGTGCCCGCTCATGGATGCCAAATGCTTGATCAAGTTTCATGCTCTCTAGTCTCAAAATAGAACCGCTCGAGCTACCTGCTGCATATTGCATGCCAAACCTCTAGAACCCCACTATAGAGATGATTTAAGAGCAGTTAGAGCATGAAATGGCAAAAGTTGACGGCAAGAGCGGCAATGATTGCCACTACTGAGAGTTAAGAGGGAATTTAGTCTCTACCAACAAATATGATGGTATATCAACATATTTGTTTACATATCATTATTTACAACTATACTACTCTTCAATGTTTAGATATTGTTATCAAACCAGCTGTTTAATGAGGAGAGAGAGATGCCAAAAATCAATCGCTATGAAGATATTGACCAGGTAGAGAAAGAGGCAAAGAAGGACTACATCGACCGTCACTCACCTTTCATCTCCTGTGATGATAGCGCGAAAAAGGGCGAAAAATTTTCCGTAACCGTCACAATGGGTAATGAGTATTCACACCCTGATGATGGCGACCACTATATTCGCTCTATTCAGCTCTACAACAAAGAGACTCTGTTGGCTGAAGCAAGCTTTCCACCCGGCACTCTGGGTGGTGATGGTGCTAAGGGCCAAGCTGAAGTCACCTTTAATATTGTACCCGCTGGCGCTTCATTGAAGCTGACTGCACTCTCCTATTGCACCAAACACGGTCTATGGGAGAGCCAGCCAAGCAGAGTAACTGTTGAGGGTTAATAATTTAGTAAGACGAGCACCCTCC
>Ga0256834_1002164_pt1 | contig 12627 bp, 14 predicted proteins | sample 4281140metaG_FD_190536 | JGI IMG/M metagenome (GOLD analysis project Ga0256834, IMG submission 190536) | Hydrothermal vent microbial communities from East Pacific Rise, Pacific Ocean - 4281-140 | ecosystem: Environmental > Aquatic > Marine > Hydrothermal vents | place: Pacific Ocean: East... | reverse complement strand
CAGATATTGAGAAGGTTATAAAAAAAAGAGCCACCCACGGGACTTGAACCCGCGACCTGCTCATTACGAGTGAGCTGCTCTACCGGCTGAGCTAAGGTGGCTTATGAGTTGCAAAAATACAAACTCAAATTCTATTTTTCAAATGATTTTTGACGCAATTTGATATACCACAATACATATAATATAATGTAAACCATGCCAATACCGGCAAATGCCGGATACGGGTTGTCGGCATCACTTATAGAACCCAAATAAGTCAAAACAAGTGCATAGGGCAATGTGCCCAGTAAATAATATAATAAAAATTTTACAAAATTAAATCGCATCATACCCGATAAACAACAAGTTGCTTCAGGTAGCATGGGCAAAGCTCTGGCAATGATGAGCATGCCAAAACCCAACCGGTGAAAAATACTGTTCACTTCATCAATTTGTTGCTTATCTTTAATCAATATATTAAGCATCTTGGTGCCGGTCAAACGACATAATATATAAGCTATGGTGCCCGACATTAACATACCCGAAGAGGCAGCCAATAAACCGAGTTTAAAACCCAAGACATGTCCGGCATAAGTTACTATCAATATGGTGGGAACCGACAAAAAAACATCCGAAGCCAATAACAAAAAAACGATCAAACTTACAAATATTTTATCGGCTTGTTGTATTTGATGCAAATAGGCTTTGATGTCAGACACACTGAGAATTCCGGTCAAATTGACCAAAACAAAAATCAGTGCGAAAATCCCTATAATGATCAGGTATAATTTTATGAGTGATTTCACAACTTTTTTCGGTTAAATAATACGGATAAAAAAATATAAAAAACAATTACAGCCGGTAAAGCGGCCCATTGTAAAACAAAAACGGCAATTATAGAGGTAGTTATCAAAATGTATTTTTCGCGATTGTTTTGCCACGAAAAATCTTTAAACTTTAAACTGAATAAAGGTATTTCGGCATTGAGTAACCATGATAAAATTAATGTAACCAAAATTAATGATGTCGGATTGAAAAAAAATTTAGCAAGAACAATATAAGAACTGTGATAAATTATCAATGGAAGGGACATAACAAACAAAGCATTTGCCGGTGTGGGCAGTCCGATAAACGAAGTGCTTTGACGTTCATCGATATTAAACTTAGCCAGTCGTAGTGCCGATGCCAAAGCAATGAGTAGTCCGGCAAAAGGCAGCAAGTATTTCGTGTTCCATTCAAAGTTATGCAAAACATCAATTTGGGAAGCATCTTGCAAAAGGAAAAACATAGCAAAAGCAGGGACTACACCACTGGTAACCATGTCAGCCAACGAATCGAGTTGTAGCCCCAGTTGAGAGGAAACACTTAATTTTCGGGCAAACAAACCGTCAAAAAAATCAAAGAATATACCGGAGGCAACCCAAAAAGCAGCCCAAATCCAGTTTCTATCAAAAACAAAAATTAAAGCTATTAAACCTGATAACAGATTAAATAAAGTAATGATATTGGGAATATGTTTTTTCATGTTTTGTCAAATATTTCTTTTTACGGCACATAATACCAAAGAAGACCAATCAATTTTATGCAAAGTTACATTAATTTTTGTCTTGCCAAACCTTGTTCTATATATTTTAAAAAGATAAGTCATTTAGATGTTTTTTTATTAAGAAAAATTGTAAGTATTTTAGTAATTTTGTGTTTAATAATTTCAAACTATGGATAATTTTCAAATACATACAGCTCAAAATATTACCATTGAACAAAATTTGGCGGGAATTTCCAAAAGAATTTTTGCAGCAGTAATAGATACCCTTTTTTTATTGTTGTTTTATTGGTTTTTAATTTATTTGCTCAGCAAAATCGGGGTTTTGGATAAATTTTCAACTTGGTCTTTTATTTCGGTATTGATGTTGCCTTATTTTTTATACTATCCGTTGTTTCAATACTGGAATAACGGGCAAACCCTCGGTAAACAATTGATGAAAATCAGGGTGGTAAAAATTGATAACAGCCACCCGCGTATAGGCGATTTTTTAATCCGTTGGGTATTGCGAATTTTCGAGGTCGATATGCTGCCCGGTGTTGCCATAATTGTTATCTTATTCAACGATAAACGACAACGTTTAGGTGATATAGCTGCTAAGACCACAGTTATTTCCGAAGAAAAAAAGCAAAAAATATCACATAGTATTTTTGAAGAATTGGAAGAGACTTATCAACCGGTTTTTTCGCAAGTTGCCAACTTAAAAGAAAAAGACATTGAATTGATTAAAACTTTGTTTACAGAGGCAAAAAAACAAAAAAATTATAAAATGATGAACGAAATCAGTGGCAAATTGCAGGAAATTTTGCAAGTGCAACGCCCCGACCAAATGACTTCCAAGAAGTTTATCGATACGGTAATTAAAGATTTTAACTATTTTTCGGGAAAATAATGTATTTCAATGACGATTTGACGGTTTTATTGTCTAATATTCAATCGACAAAGTTGTCCGGTTTGTCGGTGCATGACCAAATTATGAATAGTCATGTAAGAAAGCATATCTTTAAAGAAGTAAAGCATTCACATAAACCTCAACAGGCAGCAGTATTAGCCTTGTTGTATCCCGACATCGAAAGACAGGTTCACATGGTTTTTATTTTGCGAAAATCATATAACGGACATCATTCGGGTCAAATCTCGTTTCCGGGTGGAAAAATTGAAAAAAAAGATAAAAATTTACAACAAACGGCTTTGCGTGAAACCCATGAAGAAATAGGAGTATCACCCGATAAAATTACCATCGTCAAACAATTGACACCTGTTTTTATACCCGTTAGTAATTATCATGTAACTCCATTCTTGGCAGTTACACTTCAAACACCTGTTTTTATACCCGACACACATGAAGTCGAACAAATAATCGAGGTCGATTTTGAACAAATTTTAAACAATCCTTTGACAGATATACAAAAAGATTATTTCGGAAAAACTTACAATTTAAAAAGCTTCGATATAAACGGACTTAAAATTTGGGGTGCCACGGCAATGATTTTGGCAGAAGTGCGACAATTATTTAACGAAGTAAAACAAAAAAGTCCATGCAATAAACATGGACTTTTAGGCGGAGAGTGAGGGATTCGAACCCCCGGTGGGTTGCCCCACAACGGTTTTCAAGACCGCCGCTTTCGACCACTCAGCCAACTCTCCTGTAATTTTTTAAAAAAAAACCTTGTAGCGAGGGCGGGAATTGAACCCGCGACCTCCGGGTTATGAATCCGACGCTCTAACCGTCTGAGCTACCTCGCCGTTATTTGTTTGGTCGCTTTCGGGTTGCAAAGATATAAATATTTTTTAAAATTTTGATAAGAAAAAATGCAATATTTTTTATCCTCCGATAAGTATTTGTCTTTGAATAAAATAAATCTAATCGAATTCTTTCTCCGGCTCTTTTAAAAATGACATTTCGTGTATGGTCATTAACAAATCATCAACCATCTTTTGGGTTGTAGGCTTAAAAAACAATAAAAACAATAAAGCTGCGGCTGCCATTAACAAAAAAACCTTATTGCCGGTATCGGCAAATAAATAAACATTGTAAAAACCGCTTGCCTCTATCAATGACCATTTTAAAATTAGCAATTGAAAATAAACTTGCAATTTTTCTCGTGCCGTGCCTTGCATGGAGGCATGTATCAATATTTTTTCAGTGGCAAAATATATTATAATGTATGCACCAAACACCGACATAAAACCTAAAAAAATTAAAAAATCGGGTTGGGCAAAGTCAAAATAAGTCTTTTGGGTAATAAAATAAAAAATGCTCATACTCAATATTAACCCGAACAAAATCATAAAATAAACAAGATTAACCCTATTGTAATATTGTTTGAAATTTTTGTGTTTACCTAACATTTTTTCCGATTTTGCGCATAAAAATACAACTTTTTTTGAAATATTAAAGCGAATTTTATCATTTGTTGTGGATTTTAGTATTTGATTTTTTAACATTTATAATAAAAATCGCTCTTTTCTTAACAAAAACTTAATAAAATATTGAAAATCAAAATAATAATTCATTTGCAAAAAAGTTATTAACAAAGTGGTAAAAAGTGGTAAAATGTGCAGAATTTTGTGTAATTTTGGACTATAAAGTTTTTATAACTCAATGAAGTCTCTCAACGGAACATATTATTGCAAAATGGACGCCAAGGGCAGAATAATGCTGCCTGCCGAGTTGCGTAAACAATTGGCTGATTTGCAAATAGACGATTTCGTATTGAAAAGAGCCGTATTTCATAAAAACTTGGAAATGCACCCCAAAAACGAATGGGATAAATTAATGCAAAAACTCAATAAACTCAATCGTTTTAAGAAAAAAAACATTGATTTTTTAACCCGTTTTCTCGCCGGTGTGCGAAATGTAAATATTGACAATACCGGTCGATTACAAATACCCAAAGATTTGGTAAGCGTGGCAGGCTTGAAAAAAGAAGTGGTCATAGCTTCGCAAATCAATATTTTGCAGGTTTGGGATAAGGATAATTACGAAAAATTCTTGCAAGAAAGTGTTGAAGATTTTAGCGAATTGGCTGAAGATGTAATGGGCGATATAGATTTTGACGATGAATAATCCGAATTCGGCATATCACATTCCGGTTTTGTTAAAAGAAACAGTCGATGGTTTAAATATTAAACCGGACGGCACTTATGTCGATGTAACTTTTGGCGGTGGAGGGCACTCGCGTGAAATATTGAGCCGGTTAAATCAAAACGGACGTTTGTATGCTTTTGACCAAGATGAAGATGCTCAAAAAAACAAAATCGATGACCCGCGTTTTACGCTGATTGAAGCCAATTTTGGCAACTTGAAAAATTTTTTGCGTTTGGAGGGTGTGCGACAAGTGGATGGTATTTTGGCTGATTTGGGTATTTCGTCCCATCAAATCAATGTTCCCGAAAGGGGCTTTTCGACCCGTTACGACCAAAAATTGGATATGCGGATGGATAAAAACGCAAGGGTTACCGCTTATGAAGTCGTCAATTTGTATGACGAACGCAGATTGAAAAATATTTTTTCGCAATATGGCGATTTACGAAATGCCGCAACATTGGCACATGCTATTGTTAAAGCTCGAGAACAAAATCCGGTAAAAACAACCGGACAGTTGAATGAAATTGTTTCCAAACATTTTCCAAAACTCAAGCTGAATAAATTTTTGGCAAAATTGTATCAAGCAGTCAGAATTGAAGTAAACGGCGAAATGGAAGCTTTAAAAAAACTTTTGGAACAAGCGGCGCAAATCATTAAACCCGGAGGGCGTTTGAGTGTAATATCGTATCACTCGCTCGAAGATAGATTGGTGAAACGTTATATGCGAGACGGTATGTTCGAAGGACAACCCGAAAAAGATATTTACGGCAATGTATCGGTGCCGTTTAAACGCATAGGAAAACTGATTGTTCCTTCGCAAGACGAAATAAAACAAAATCCGAGAGCCCGTAGTGCTAAATTGCGTATAGCCGAAAAACTGTAAATTATGAGTATCTGGTCAATCATCAAAGCAGAATATTTAATCAATGAAAATGCAACCAAAAATTGGCTCTTTGTGTTGATGTTGATTGTTATGGGTTTAACCATAATCAATCTCTCCCACAGTGCCGATGCCAAAGTGAAAGAAATTGTTAGGCTCAACAAAGAAATCAAAGCTTTGCGTTCCGAGTATGTCGAACTCAAAGCCAAAGTAATGAAACGTAAAATGGCTTCGGATGTTATTAACAGATTAAAAGCCGAAAACTTTGTTTTGCCCAAAAAACCACCCGTAAAAATTGTAGTAAATGAAAAATAACGATATGAATCATACCGATATTATCAAAAGAAGCCTTTTGGTTTTCTTGATATTGTCCGTATTCGCTGTTTTGATAGTGGCGAAATTGATTCATATTCAATATATTGACGGAAACAAATACAGGGCTTTGGCACAAAAATATACGGTTAAAGAATTTGTGATCAAAGCCAACAGGGGCAATATTTATGCACAAGACGGTAGTTTGTTGGCAACTTCGGTGCCTAAATACGACATAGCTATTGATCCGGTTTCACCCTCTAATCACAATTTTAACAAATATATCGATGCACTTTGCCAAAAACTGTCTTTCAAAACGGGTATCCCTCAATCGGAGTGGAAACAAAAATTGGTAAAAGCCCGCAAAAAGGGTAAACGCTATGTACGTGTACTGCGTGGCTTGGATTATTATGAATACTTGAACGTAAAAAAATATCCGCTTTTCAATTTGGGTATGTATAAAGGAGGTTTCATTGCCGAATTACATACGGTTAGAGCTTATCCTTTGGGAAGGGTTTTGCGACGCACCATCGGTTTTGACAGGGGGGTCGGTAACCGTGCCGGATTAGAAGGTGCTTATGCTTCATATTTGAGAGGAAAAGACGGTATGCAAAAACGTCAAAAAATACAATACGGCGTGTGGAAACCGCTTAGCGATATCAATGATGTGGAACCCCAAGACGGATATGATATCATAACTAACATTGATGTGGATATGCAAGATATGGCACATCAAACATTGTTGCATCAGCTTCAAAAATTTGAAGCCGACCATGGTAGTGTCGTGGTAATGGAAACCAAGACCGGTGCCATTAAAGCCATGGTCAATTTGGGTAAGACCCAATCGGGCAACTACGAAGAATTACGAAATTATGCCGTATTTGAAACACACGAACCGGGCTCAACTTTTAAGCTGTTTTCGGTAATGGCACTTCTCGAAGACAAAGTAGCCGATACAGCCGATATAGTCAATACCGGAAAAGGTATTTACAAAATATATAATAAATATGTAAGAGATGCGCATCATGGAGGTATGGGTAAATTGACTTTAAAACAGGTATTGGAAAAAAGTTCAAATGTCGGTGTTGTCAAAATGGTGTATGAACACTATAAGAATCACCCCGAAAAGTTTGTCAATCGACTATACAATTTCGGTATTCATGAAAAAACAGGAATAGATATTAAAGGAGAAGGCAAACCTATTATACCCGACCCCAAAGATTCTTCGTGGAGTGGTATTTCTTTGCCTTGGATGGCGTATGGTTACGGGGTTGAATTGACCGATATACAAATGCTTACCTTTTACAATGCAATTGCCAATAACGGCAAAATGATGAAACCGTATTTGGTCAATTCCGTTAAATCTTTTGACAAAACCGTCAAAGTTTTCAAACCGCAGGTGCTCAATTCGTCATTGGCTTCGCCAAATACCATACGCAAAATGCAAGATATGTTGCGTGGTGTGGTAATGAGAGGTACAGCTGTCAATATTAACAGTCCGTATGTTTCGATAGCAGGAAAAACCGGAACCGCTCAAACCGAATATTGGAAAGGCAAAGGGCAATACGTGGCTTCTTTTGTAGGTTATTTTCCGGCAGATACACCCAAGTATTCCATGATAGTGGTTATACACAAACCCAATCCCGAAAAAGGTTATTACGGTAATGTGGTGGCAGCACCGGTGTTTAAAGAATTAGCCGAATATATTTACGGCAAAATGCCACGACAAAAAGTTTTGGCAATGCCCGAAAATTTGCCGGTAAAAAATCTTGATAAAATCTTGGAAAAATACAAAACCGTTATGCCCGATGTGCGTGGTTTGTCAGCCAAAGATGCACTGTTTGTGTTAGAAAATATGGGATTGAAAGTTATAATGAAAGGAAGCGGTATTGTCAAAAAACAATCGGTGCCGCGAGGTGAACGTATCAAGAAAAAACAAATAATCGAATTGCAATTATCGTGAAAAATTTACAAGACATATTAACCGGTATTAAGCCGAAAGAAATTACAGGTATTTTGCCCCAAACCATTGCAAATGTTCAATATGACTCGCGTCGTATTCAAAACGGTGATGTTTTTGTGGCACTTAAAGGAACGCTTACCGATGGTCATGATTACATACCGCAAGCCGTTCAAAAAGGAGCACAGGTAGTCGTGGTAGAAAAAAAACAAACCGATTTGCCCCAACATGTTGCCCAAATACAAGTTGCCGATACACACGAAGCTTTAGCCCTGTTAGCCGCCAATTTTTATGATAACCCTTCAAAAAAATTAAAACTGATTGGCATAACCGGCACCAATGGCAAAACCACTACGGCGAGTTTGTCGTATCAATTATTTCAAAAAGCGGGGTATCAAACCGGATTGCTTTCGACCGTTGAAGTGTTAATTGACAGTCAATCTTATCCGGCAACTCATACAACTCCCGACCCGTTGATGATTAACTATTATTTAAATCTAATGGTGCAAGCCGGTGTTACCCATGCTTTTATGGAAGTGAGTTCGCACGGAATTGATCAAAAAAGAACAGCAGGGCTCGATTTTGACGGCGCCGTATTTACCAATTTAACACATGATCATTTGGATTATCACAAAACTTTTATCAATTATCGCGATACCAAAAAAAGTTTTTTTGACAATTTGAAAAATGAAGCTTTTGCACTGGTAAATATCGATGATAAAAACGGTGCTTTTATGTTACAAAACACACCGGCACAAAAATATACGTATGCTTTGAAAAATCCGGCGGATTATAAAGTCAAAATTTTGGAACAAAATTTTTCGGGCATGCTGCTGACAATCAACAATATGGATGTGTGGGTGCGTTTGGTAGGCAAATTTAATGCTTATAATATTTTAGCGGTTTTTGCTATTGCCGATTTGTCGGGCATGGAACCTTTTGATATACTAAAAATACTCAGTGAACTACCCGGTGCTCCGGGACGATTTGAATTGATTGTATCACCCGAAGGAAAAATAGCCGTAGTCGATTATGCCCATACCCCCGATGCACTTGAAAATGTTTTAAAAACCATTAATGATATACGTCCCAAAAACACCGAAAAGTTGATAACGGTGGTTGGTGCCGGAGGCAATAGAGACAAATCCAAACGTCCCGAAATGGCAAAAGTAGCCGCACGCTTAAGCGATACGGTGATTTTTACCTCCGATAACCCCCGCGACGAAGATCCCGAACTAATCATTGACGATATGGAAAAAGGTGTGCCCGGTGAACATTATCGCAAAACCTTGCGTATAATCGACCGACGACAAGCCATCAAAGCAGCAGGAAAACTGGCTGATGCAGGTGATATTATCCTCATTGCAGGCAAAGGACACGAAGATTATCAAATTGTCAAAGGCATAAAATCATACTTTGACGATAGAAAAGAAATAAAAAAAGTATTCGGATTGATAAATTAACCGCTTATGTTATACCATATTTTTACTCAAATATTAGATAATTTTCCCGGAGCCGGATTGTTTAATTACCTGTCTTTTAGGTCGGTATTGGCTTTTATTACCGCTTTGCTTTTTTCTCTTTTGGTGGGTAAGCGAATCATCAATCGCTTGCGACGTATGCAAATAGGTGAAACCGTACGCGATTTGGGGCTCGACGGACAAAAGTCAAAAGAAGGAACACCGACCATGGGAGGAATTATCATTATTTTGGCAACCTTAATTCCCATATTGCTCTTTACCGATTTGAGCAATATATACATTCAAATGTTGCTATTTACTTTATTGTGGATGGGTGCTATTGGTTTTGCCGATGATTATATCAAAGTGATAAAAAAAAATAAAGAAGGCTTGGCGGGTAAATTCAAAATTTTGGGACAATTGGGTCTATCCGTCGTTATTGCAACTGTTATGCTGACAAGCAACGATGTAAGTATCCGAACCGAAGATCACAGTTTACAAGTTCAAACCCGAAAACCTTTAGGTGAACGTTTTAAACCGGCTGAAAAATCTTTGAAAACAACCATACCTATGATTAAAAACAATGAGTTTGACTATGCTTCTGTTTTACGAATGATTAGTCCGTCACTCGAAAAATTTACTTGGTTGTTTTTCGTATTGGTCGTTATTTTTATTATAACGGCGGTATCCAATGCTGCCAATTTAACCGACGGTATAGACGGATTAGCTGCCGGAACATCGGCTATTATTATTGTGGCTTTGGCAGTCTTGGCTTGGGTGTCGGGCAATATTTTGGTAGCCGATTATTTAAACATAATGTATATCCCCAAAATAGGTGAAGTTTCGGTGTTTATCAGTGCTTTTGCAGGTGCCTTGGTGGGTTTTTTGTGGTTCAATGCTTTTCCGGCACAAGTTTTTATGGGCGATACCGGAAGTCTAACCATTGGAGCCATTATAGCCGTAGTGGCACTTTTTATCAGAAAAGAACTGTTGATACCGATTTTAGCAGGAATTTTTGTTGCCGAAAATGCGTCGGTTATCATACAACGATTTTGGTTTAAATATACCAAAAAACGATATGGCGTAGGACGAAGGGTGTTTTTAATGGCACCGATACACCACCATTTTCAAAAATTGGGTTGGCACGAAAACAAAATTGTCGTCCGCTTTTGGATCGTAGGTATCATTTTGGCAGCCGTAAGTATCATAAGTCTCAAAGTCAGATAAAATTAACATCAAACAAATTTATTATAAACAAACAGTCATGCACACAAATAACAAAATTGCAACCAATAGAACCACACAAATGATAGCAAATCGTAAACAGCAGTTACGCAAGCGTTTTCGTCCTTTTACGGGGGTAGCACACCGATTGGAACAAATTCGTATCAAAAACGGTGTGGTTTTTATCAACGATTCTAAAGCCGAAAACGTCAATGCTACTTATTTTGCTTTGCAAAGCATACAAAAACCGATTGTGTGGATTGCAGGCGGAAACGATGCGCTAACCGATTATTGGGAACTCATGTCATTGGTGCGACAAAAAGTCAAGGCAATTGTTATGATCGGTCAAAACAACGAACGCTTATTGCACTTTTTTGCACCGGTTATGTCGCAAATGTATGAAGTAAATGATATGAATGAAGCCGTTCAACTGGCATATCGATTGAGTGAACCCGGTACCAGCGTGTTGCTGTCGCCGGCTTGTAAACCCGATTGGCGTTACCCCGATTATCAAAGCAGAGGAGAAGTTTTTGTTAAAGCGGTAAATCATAAATTATAAATTGAATTAAAATGTTTCGAATATTTAATAAAATATCAGGCGATAAACAAATGTGGGTATATACCGTTTTGCTCATGTTGTTCTCCTTTTGGATTGTGTATAGTGCCAGTAGCAATTTGGCTAATGTGTATGGCAAATCATCGCCCTTGTTTTTCGGAGTGAAACATTTTATACATGTTGCTATCGGTTTGTTGATAATATTTTTTACCCACAAAATTAATCCGCGATATTTTTCTCATTTATCGCGTGTAGGTGTGCCCGTTATGGCACTTGTATTATTGTTTACTTTGGCAAAAGGGGCTACTGTGGGGGGCGCCAATGCCAGTCGTTGGATACGTATTCCTATGTTGGGCAGTGTGCAACCTTCAACCATTGCTTTTGTGTTTTTGATGATGTTCTCGGCAAGATTTTTCGGAAAAAACGATTTGCAACAAATCAATTTTACTCAAGCCCTTAAATCTTTTTGGATTTGGGTATTTATTATTGTCGGATTGATATTGCCGGCTAATTTATCAACCGCAGTTTTGGTATTTTCCATGGTTATTTTGGTGGCAATTTTAGCCGGTTATCCTTTGGGCGAATTGTTAAAAGTCTTTGGAATGGGATTGTTGGGATTGGTGTTTTTGATTTTGGTCTTAAAAGCTTTTCCCAACCGATTGAGTAACCGATTGGATACATGGCAAAGCCGTATCGAAAACTTTTTTCAACCCGAAAACCAAGCGGGTAATTTGCAATTGGACGATAAACATTATCAATCTACACAAGCTAAAATCGCCATTGCCAAAGGCGGATTATTCGGATTTCGTCCGGGTAAAAGCGTGCAAAAGAATTTTTTGCCGCAATCGGTGTCGGATTTTATTTATGCCATCATTATTGAAGAATACAGTTTGACAGGCGGTTTGGTTATTTTGTTTGTATATATGATGTTGGGCTTACGTATGTTTATAATTGCCAAAAAAGCTCATGATATATATTTTAAGTTGTTGGTATTGGCGGTGGGTTTTCCCATTATTTTTCAAGCTTTGGCAAATATGGCGGTAGCCGTAGGCTTGTTTCCGGTTACCGGACAGCCATTGCCCTTATTGAGTTCGGGCGGTACTGCCATTTGGATGACCAGTTTTGCCATAGGTATTATATTAAGTGTCAGTAGGAATACCGAATTGCAGGAAAAAGGAGATCTGGAAGAATTTGTAACAGAATGAAAAATAAATTGTAGCAATAGTCATTTGGGAAGTAAGCCCAAAATTTATAAAAAGTTTGAACCAATAAAGTATGTCAAAACAAATCAAACATATCAAAGTAATAATAAGCGGAGGAGGAACCGGAGGGCATATTTTTCCCGCTTTGGCTATTGCCAATGAAATAAAGTTACGCCACCCCGATGCCGAAATATTGTTTGTAGGTGCCAAAGGACGTATGGAGATGGAAAAAGTGCCGGCGGCAGGCTATCCCATCAAAGGCTTGTGGATATCAGGAATTAACAGAACACAAATGTGGAAAAACCTTGTTTTTCCTTTCAAACTATTGTCAAGTTTGTATAAGTCCTATCGCATCATTAGACAATTTAAACCCGATTTTGTAGTAGGAACGGGAGGATTTGTCAGCGGAGCAATTTTGTA
>Ga0256834_1002163_pt1 | contig 12629 bp, 6 predicted proteins | sample 4281140metaG_FD_190536 | JGI IMG/M metagenome (GOLD analysis project Ga0256834, IMG submission 190536) | Hydrothermal vent microbial communities from East Pacific Rise, Pacific Ocean - 4281-140 | ecosystem: Environmental > Aquatic > Marine > Hydrothermal vents | place: Pacific Ocean: East Pacific... | reverse complement strand
ATACTTCGATATACTACATTTACCTATGTTCAAGACGCTTGACAAGTTCTACTACCTTCTTCATCCTCGTCCTGTCGTTCTTATAGTGACCTGTGGCAAAGACGGCAGAGTTAACGTGATGGCAGCATCTTGGGTTACTCCAATAGCAGAGGACGAGCCGACTGTGGGAGTTGCAATTGCGAGAGAGCACTTTACGAGAAAGCTTCTTGATGAGGTGCCTGAGTTTACAATAAATGTCCCATCTGCAGACTTGTTGGACAAGGTCTGGAAGGCGGGGACCTTGACAGGTTACAAGGTTGATAAATCTAAGGTTATAGGCTTCAGATTCGGTAAGAGTCGAAAAGTTAGACCTCCAATAATTGAGGATTGTATAGGCTTTATAGAGGCCAAGATCAGGACGGTGATTCCTGTAGGAGAGGTAGATTTCATTATTGCTGATGTTGTTGAAGCGTATGTAAGAGAGGAGTATCTTTACAGGGAGTCCTTAATTGATGTTAGAAAAGCTAAGCCTCTTCTTCATGTTGCTGGGAGAGCATTTACCATACCTGGCGAGTTGCTGTTTGTCAAGGAGAAGGAGTAGCACATTTCTTAATAACAGAATATTAGCAATTTAGTTCTAGTATTCTGCAGCATAGTGAGTAGCTATGATACTCGTATTGAAGAATGCGTGCGTTGTAGATCCTCTTCAGGGAATAGACTGCGAACTCATGGACATATGTATTGATGTAAGTCTAGGACGCGTTGTACCCTGTGACAGGATTCCAACGAAAGGCAATGTGAAGATCATTGATCTAGAAGGTAGGCTCACGATGGCTGGAGGTATCGATATTCATGCTCATGTTGCAGGACCAAAGATCAACATTGCAAGACTGATGAGACCCGAAGATCATTACAGAACTAACATACCTGCCGGAGACACGTACAGGGCATCTTGCGGTGTCACAACACAGACAGTTATCAGGACGGGACATCGCTACGCACAGCTCGGCTATACTCTCGTCTGCGAGGCTGCTAGTCCACCTCTCAAGACGAGGCATACGCACGAAGAGCTTGATGATATGCCAATAGTTGATAAGCTAGTGTACATTCTCATGGACTCGACGTGGCTTGGCCTAGACTACATTGTTGAAGGTGAGATAGAGAAGCTTGCAGCTTACGTGTCTTGGCTACTTAAAGCAACTAAGGGATACACAATAAAGCTCGTAGATCCTGGAGCAGATATTGCCTGGTTCTATGGTAATGGCATCGGACTCGACATTGACGATCAGATACCTGAATATGGACTCACGCCACGTGAGATAATTGCTGCATATTGTAAAGTTGCTCAGCTTCTAAATCTGCCACATGGAGTACACATACACACTAATAAGCTTGGAATACCTGGAAATTACAGAACATTACTCGAGACTTTCAGAACTGGAGAGGCATCATCTTTTCAGGATAGGCTAGTGATGCACGTAACGCATGTCCAGTTCTCTGGGTATAAGGGAGACTGCTGGTACAATATTGAGCCAGCCAGTGAAGAAATAGTGAAGGAACTAGAGAAGTCGCCTCACGTGTCTATTGACCTTGGACAAGTAACCTTTGGAAATACCACAACAATGACTGCTGATGCACCGTTCGAGTTTGTTCTCTATCATCTAAGTAAGTGGAAGGCTGTACTTCACGATATTGAAGCTGAGACAGCAACAGGAATAGTGCCCTATACTTATAGAAAAAGTAGCTACGTCAACTGTGTACAGTGGGCAATAGGTCTCGAGATAGCACTAATGCTGAGAAGAGATGATCTCTGGAGGATAGTATTATCAACAGATCATCCAAACGCAGGTCCATTCACTAGATATCCACTCATAATAAGTTGGCTAATGAGTAGAAAAGCAAGAGAAGAACTTCTGAAGAAGCTCAATCAGCGTGCTGTTCGCAAGATGATCCTACCATCAATTGATAGAGAACTCGACTTCTACGATATAGCAGTAATAACACGTGCAGCACCTGCAAGAATTCTCGGACTTCAGGAAGAGCGAGGAACACTCAAGCCAGGAGCTATTGCAGATGTCGCAGTCTATGACATAAAGCCACGAGAACTCGACCCTTCAAAAGAACCTGATAAAGTTAGGAAAGCACTATCTCGAGCATGGCTTTTAATTAAAAGTGGCCACGTAGTTGTAAAGGAAGGAAAAATAGTTCAAGAAATTTCAGGAGAAACACTATACGTTGATGCAAAAGTCAGAGAAGACCTGTACAAAGAAGTTGTTAATGAGATAAAGAAAAAATTCAAAACATACTACTCAGTCACATACAAAAGCTTCTACATAAAAAGCTACGAAATACACAAACTAAAGAACATTACAGTAGTCTCGAAGATAACATAAAGAGAGCAATAGCTAAGGTCAGGTCTATTAAAGAACTGATAGTAACTAACAATACCAAGTTCTTAAGATAGGAGTACAATATCGGTACAATAATGTTACCGATGAAGTATGTAACTCCAATAAATGCATTAAGTAGAGCATATGCAAATTTCCTAGCATCACTATCGGAGATAATGTAGTTCACTATGGCCTTAGGCACAATCTCGCATACGGCTAACGTAAATCCATACACAGTCCCTACAACAATTGAATAAATTATATAGTTCTGGAATTTTATGAGAGAAATAAATGTCAACATACATGCTGCAGGTATGATAATCATTGCTCTTGATTTTACTTTATCTATTAGTCTACCAATAGGGTATGCGAATACTATTGAAAATATAGTACTGATAAGAAAGATTGCTATTCCTTCAGCTTCTCTGTAATAAAATTTAAAGCTTGACAGATATTGCGCCATTATTAGTGGCGTCCTAAATATGAGTGGTAGTGCCATTATGAATATTGCTAATATTGTAGTTCTAGGTATCTGACTTACTGTGTGCGAGTGTTTTCTCTGTGTAGTTATCTCAATTTTCTTATAAGTTTCATAGATGTATGTTGCAGTTATCATACATAGGATGTATGCTAGTGCAAGTGAGATTGCTATAATATCTGTGCTTCTAGTGGTTGAAAACATTATTAACATTATAAGTGGCCCAAGTACTGCACCTGACTGGTCTAGAAGTTCGCAAATGCTGAATTTTCTACCTGGTTTTTCAGGTATACTAGATATCAAGTAGTCTCTAGATGGTGTACGTAGTCCTTTCCCAAATCTCTCTAGAGGGTACAAGATGTATGATAGGCTCGGTATGACTACTGCCGGTACAAGAAATCCTGCACATGCATATCCGAGCAGGTACAGTGTGCTTAGTCTGAAGACTTTGACTGCTAGTGGACTTAATACGCGTGCTATCGAGAGAGTAAGTTCTCCAATGCCGTCTATCAAGCACGTATTCAAGAGCCCTCCTGACTTGACTATTATGTAGAGTACTGATCGAAAGCTTTCGTATACAAAATCTGCAAGGAGAGACACTACTCCAATTATTAGTAGTAGCCTCTCGTGATTACGTCTCACTGCTGACTTCCTTGAGAAAGATTTAAAAGGTCTCATGCACAAGACTCGCGAGCCCCCGGTAACCCGGCCATAGTCGGGGCGGCACACCCGGACTCATCCGAACCCGGAAGTGAAACGCCCCGACGCCGACCGTAGTACTGGGGTCCGAGAGGCCCCGGGAAGCGGCGGTGCTGGGGCCGGGGGCTCCTATCTTTACAATTTCTTCACTATGCTTCTGTACGGACATTCGTTAAATTACTCCTAGTCTCCTCTTTCTGCGTATGACTAACAAGGTCAGGATATGTGTAGTTAAATGTGGTGCAATTGGTTCCTCTGTGCTTCTAGAGTATGTGCTTGATGAGAGAGCAGAGCGTGAAGATATCGTAGTCTCTGTATACTCGACAGGATCAAAGATGCTGGAAGATCTTTGTGAAAAAGTTGCCAAGGCTGCACTTCAGGAAGAGGCAGATCTGTACATTGTTGCTTCTCCAAATGCTTCGCTGCCTGGGCCTAGCAAGATTAGAGAAATTCTCAAGCAGAAGAACAAGCCCATAATTGTTGTAACGGACGGTGCTGCAAAAGGAATTGCAAAGAAGCTTGAGGAGGAGGGATTCGGCTATATAATAGTTCTAGGCGACTCGATGATTGGTGCTAGAAGAGAGTTTCTTGACCCAACTGAGATGACGCTGTACAACAGTGATGTCATACGTGTTCTTGCAGTATGCGGTGTCTACAGGCTACTCTACATGGAGATTGATAAAGTAATTGAGCAGCTTAAGACAGGTCGTGAAGTTACGTTACCTAGAATAATTGTTGACAAGTACGTTGTGCAGCAGTACTGTAATCTTAGGAACCCATACGCGCTTGCTAAGGCAATAGCAGCTTACGAGATTGCTAGACATGTAGCTGAGTTGACAACAGAGGCTTGTTTCAAGCTTAAGGAGTGGGACAAGTACACGATAATTGCTGCTGCAGCACACGAGATGATGAGAATAGCTGCAAGACTTGCAGATGAGGCACGTGAGATAGAGAAATACAATGATCATGTTGTTAGACAGCCACATGCTAAAGATGGGTCAATATTGATCAAGGAGAAACTCCTTGAGAAACCTGCTAGAGTACCTGAGCAGTGACATCGAATGAACGAGATAGAGCTGACACTCTGTTCCTGTCGTACAATTAGTCAAGGACTATTCATGGAATATCACGGAAAGTACTCCAGAGAGTACGTAATCGACCTAAGCACGGTCAGGTTAAGCTTAGCCGATGCACAGAAGCTAGGTGTTAAAGATGGAGATGTAGTAGAAGTTGAAGGACCAACAGGACGTAGAGTTAAGCTTCTAGTAAAGATTGACCCAAATGTTCCTGAAGGAGTTGCCTACGTGCCATATGGCCATGTCATAAATATGATAGTTCCATCTGAGACTGAGGCTTGTGCTACACCAAACTACAAGCAGGTACGTGTTCGTGTGAGAAGATTATCCACAGATAGTGTAGATGTAGAGAAGCTAGTTGAAGAGTATGTAAACGAGAACTTCCTGAAGTCGGTTCCCGGGGTTGGAGATAGACCTGTCACAGATGGTGAGCTACGTGTTGTGCGCGACGTTGTTTGTCCTTTCTGTGGTCTACTATGTGATAACATTATTGTAAAGTTATCAGGTAACAGGATAGTTGATGTACAAGAAGCCTGTGTTATAGGTAGAGCAAAATTCGTAACATATCACAAGGAGCGAGTACTAAAGCCATTAAAAAGAACAGAGTCGGGAAAATTTGTAGAAATAGATCTTGAAAGAGCAATTGAAGAAACTGTTGACTTGCTATCAAAGTCAAAATATCCTCTTCTCTACGGCTGGAGTTGCACAACCTGTGAAGCAATTAGGCTAGGACTCAAAATTGCTGAGCTCGTAGGTGGTGTAGTAGATAACACGAGCTCTGTTTGTCATGGTCCAACACTCATGGCTGTTGCTGAGACTGGGCACTCAGACTTCACTTTAGGTTTCACAATGCACTATGCAGACATGGTACTTGTATGGGGCTGGAATCCAGCACATGCTCATTCAAACTTTATGTATCGCTTTGTTAATAGAGTAGGAAAGCTTGGATATGGTAGAAAACATAGGAAGGTTGTTGTTATAGATATTAGAAACACATCTCCAGCAAGACCGGGAGATATCGATATTAAAAAATGTACAGGGTGTGATCTCTGTACAGAGTTTTGTCCTGAAGTTATTAAGAAGGTAACATCAGCAAAGACTGGAAAAATAAAGCTACAACTCACTCTCTATTTAGTAGATTTTCAGAAATGTAGAGAATGTGGACTATGTATTGATATCTGTCCAACACGTGCAATACAGCTTGTACGAGATGTTGATGAAATACTAGTAGTCGAACCTGGGAAAGACTATGAACTACTTACCGCAATTAGAATGTGCTTGAGAGATCTTGAAATAGAAAAATCGAAAATTGCGGGTATTCCAAGAGAAAAAGTTCTCGAACTATGTGACGAGTTGAGAAGATCAAAATATGTTGTACTATTTTTTGGTGTTGGTCTTACACATAGTCATGGAAAATTCAAAAATATTGAAGAAGCTATAAAATTAATTCACGATCTTAATGAGCATACAAAGGCTATAATAATTGCAATGAGAGGACACTTCAATGTAACTGGTGCAAACATGGTCTTTCTATGGACTTATGGTGCTCCCTTTGGCATTGATTTATCGAAGAGATATCCACGCTATATTCCTGGAGTAACTTCTGCCGTTGATATACTACGTAGAAGAGAGACTGACTTCATGCTTGTTGCAGGTGCTGATCCTGCATGCTCTTTCCCAAGGGAGGCTGTTGAGCATATGCGTGATATACCTGTGGTTCTTCTAACACCAAAGCTCTGTCGAACTATGGAGTATGCAGATATTGTGATTCCTGTAGCATTGACAGGAATAGAAGTTGAGGGAACAGCATACAGGCTTGATGCAATACCAATTAGGTTAAGAAAGATTGTTGATCCTCCTGAAGGTGTTCTTTCAGACGAGAAGATCCTAGAGATGATATACGAGAAGCTGAGAAAGGTATTGAAAAAGTGAGAGTCAGCTAGTAGCTAGCTTCATCAGTTGTCAGGAGCGGCCGTTGCTCATCATTCTACGTCTCTTCCAATATGCTGTCACTGAATGCTGCGAGTGCATTATTATAAAACCACGTGCCTCTTCATCACTCGGATACCAGCCCTTGAAATAGTCTGCAAGATCCTTATCATAGCTTGCGTAAACTCCTTCTCTACCAACAACCCATAGTCCACCCTTGTATAACTTCAGTCTCACTACTCCACTAACCCAGCGATTCATCTCTTCAATAAGTTTATCAAGTTCTTCTCTAAGTGGTTCAATCCACAGTCCCTGATATACAAGATCTGTCCAGAGTTGATCAACAAATTGTTTGAATCTCCACTCGTGCGGTGTATATGTTATCTTCTCTAAATCTTTATGAGCTTCATATATTGTTACTGCAGCAGGTGCTTCATAGACTTCTCTCGACTTGAAGCCCACCGTCCTGTTCTCTATATGATCAATTAATCCAACACCATGCTGACCTGCAAGCTTGTTTAGCGTTCTTATTATCGTCTCAAGATCCATCTTTTCTCCATTTATCTTAACAGGAATACCTCTCTCGAACTCTAGTTCTATGTAGAGAGGCTTATCAGGAGCTTTCTCTGGAGGAGTAACCCACTCTAGTGCATCTTCAGGAACCTCAGCCATCGGATCATCTAGTTCAGGACCTTCTATACTTCTCGACCACAGATTTGCGTCAATACTAAAGCGCTTATGAATTTCAGGAATAGGAATGCCACGACTCTTCGCATACTCAATCTCTTCTGCTCTAGTCATTCCCCACATTCTGACGGGGGCCAGAATCTTCAGATCAGGAGCAAGTGCACGAATAGTAACCTCAAATCTCACTTGATCATTTCCTTTTGAAGTACATCCGTGCGCAACTGCGTCAGCTCCCTCCTTTCTGGCTATCTCGACAACCTTCTTAGCTATGAGAGGTCTAGCAAGAGCTGTACCAAGGGGATACTTGCCCTCGTAGAACGCGTTTGCACGAATTGCAGGAGCTATGTACTCTTCAACAAATTCTCTCTTGGCATCTATTGTATAGTGCTTGACTGCTCCTATCTTGTAGGCACGCTCTTCTATTTCTTCAAAGTTTTCAGGTTGACCAACGTCTACTGTGACCGTTATGACTTCGCAGTTGTACTTCTCGATAAGCCATCTTATACAGACTGATGTGTCTAGCCCACCTGAGAAGGCGAGTACTACACGAGATATGTTACTGTTCGTATATTGATCACCGAACTTGTGCACTAGTGCATTACCTATTTAAACTATACCCTAGCAACAGGTCAGAAAGTTGAGAAAGAAAACCGACAAAATGGTATGTATAGGATAATAAGATAATTAATGTACGAGATAAGAGGGAGTTCTCTGTAGGGTAAAATTGTCTTAGCTCTTCTCGATTGGATCTCCGAGTATTAGTCTTGGATAGATTCCTAAGCTTATGAGCTCCTGTAGCAGTAGCTTGAATGCGTATGGTACTACAACTTTAGCTATTCTACCTTTGTCGCCGTGTATTGGACATACAGGCTTCTTCAGTCGTGCATCATACCATGCTATTAGTCCACAGTCTTCACAGACGTACATTACGTACTTGTCACTTGACTCGACTAGTCGTTCACGTAGGAGTGCAGCTGCTCCATGAGCAATTAGACAGTCGCGCTCCATCTCTCCAAGTCTGAGTCCTCCTTCTCTTGATCTACCTTCTGTTGGCTGTCTTGTTAGGATCTGTACAGGTCCTCTTGCTCTTGCATGTATCTTGTCAGCAACCATGTGGTGTAGCTTCTGGTAGTACACTATTCCGATGAATATGTCAGCCTCTAGTTTGCGTCCTGTGATGCCACTGTACATTACCTCTTTGCCGTCCCATCTGAAGCCTAGCTTTATCAGGGCTTCACGTAGCTCATCCTCTGTGACTCCCTCAAATGGTGTTGCATCTACGAGTATGCCCTTTAGTGCAGCTACCTTTCCTGCAATTGACTCAAGCATCTGTCCAACAGTCATTCTGCTTGGTAGTGCGTGTGGGTTCATTATTATGTCAGGAATTATTCCGTCCTCTGTGAACGGCATGTCCTCCATTGGCAGTATCATTCCAATGACACCCTTCTGTCCATGTCTGCTTGCGAACTTGTCACCTAGCTCTGGTATTCTCTCTTCACGTACCTTGACCTTGACGAGCTTGTAGCCCTCATTTGTCTCTGTTATTATGACACTATCAACAACGCCTTTCTCTCCTCTCCTGACAGTGACCGATGAATCTCTTCTACGCATCATTCCAGGAGCAGCCTCGAGTAGTCCTGTGTAGAATCTTGGTGGCGAAGTCTTTCCAATTAGCACCTCTCCGCTCGATACGAAGACCTCTGGAGATACTACACCATCCTCATCTAAGTGCGCGTAGGCTTCAGAGCCCTTGTAATCCTTGACGTCCTGTGATGGAATCTCAATTCTGTCTTCCTCACCTCCTGGATACTTTATCTCCTCGGCCTCGTACGTTCTGAAGAAGAAGCTCCTGAACATTCCACGCTCAATCGCTGCCTTCGACATGATTATTGCGTCCTCCATGTTGTATCCTGTGAATGTCAGTAGTGCAACTACGGCATTCTGTCCTGCAGGTCTTCTATCATAGCCTATCAGGCTTATGCCCTTTGTCGTGACTAGTGGTCTCTCAGGATAGATCATGAAGTGACCTCTGCTGTCCATCCTGTATCTGAAGTTAGACGTTGATAGGCCTAGACTCTGCTTAGCCATTGCTGCCTCGTACGTGTTTCTTGGTGCCTGATTGTGCTCTAGGTATGGTATGATGTGTGCAATTGCTCCAAGAATTATTGATGGTATTATCTCCATGTGAGTGCACTTTGACAGATCTTCGTCAGGATTGACGCAGATCAGAGCGTTCTCCTCCTCATCTGCGTCCAGGTACTCGATTACGCCTTCTCTAACTAGGTCACTCCACTTCAGCTCACCACGCTTTAACTTCTCGATATGCTCTGGCTTCAGGAGTAGCTGACCATTCTCAATCACTAGGACTGGCCTTCTCAGTCTGCCACCATCACAGTTGACGCGTACCTCATTCCTATCTGGGAAGTATGCTACATTGATCTCATGTGATATGAGTCCTCTCCTTCTTAGCTGTCTAATTGTGTTAACAAGCTTCTCAGGATCCTCATGTATTCCAATCAGTCTGCCATTAAGGTAGACCTCGGCACCCTTGATTCCTGCCTTACGTGCCTCAAGTACTGGCTTAACACCAAGGCTGTATAGCTGACGCTCAACCTCTGCCTCATCAACGCCTACGGTAATGTTTGCTAGTAGTGCCATGTTCTTGACTAGTCCACAGTTCTGACCTTCAGGAGTCTCGATTGCGCATAGTCTACCCCACTGTGTTGGATGTAGGTCACGTGCCTCAAAGTGTGGCTGAGTTCTGCTTAGGCTTGATACAACTCTTCTCAGGTGACTTAGTGTTGATAGTCTGTTCGTCCTGTCAAGCATCTGTGATACTCCTGTTCTACCACCAACCCAGTTTCCTGTAGCTAGTGCATGTCTAATTCTCTCTGTCAATATGTCAGCTCTGACTAGTGTAATCAGCTGTGGAATCTTTCCTCTGGTATAGGCTTTCTCGAGCTGTGAACGAAGATCCTGAAGTAGCTGCTTGAACACGACGCGGAAGAGCTGTGTCATGAGCTCGCCTGCGATCCTGACTCTCTTGTTGGCCATGTGGTCCTTATCGTCAGGCTTTCTTCTTCCAAGAACCATCTCAACAATTCCCTTGACAATCTGGCCTAGGAACAGGGCCTTCTTCAGGCGAGTCTCAGGACTTGGGTCAGTTCCAAGGTGTGGGAACAGGTATCTGTCAAGCATCTGTAGAGCACGCTCAATACGTACCTCTCTTGGCTGACCTACGGCTACCTTGCTGCCAATGAAGTCGCGTGCAGCATCTACTGTTGGTGCAATATTGGCTGAGTAGAGTAGAGATGGAAATAGCTCCTTCTGTATCTCAATGTCGTCGCTGACTGCGAGTACAATGTCCTCGTCTGTCTCCAAGCCAAGTGCTCTCATGATTATTGGGAATGGTATTCTTGCAGGTATTGCTCGCATTGTAACGTAGATTATGCCATCCTTGTGACGCTCGACGATAATTGTGCTCCTGTAGCCTGGACCCATCGATATTACCTTTGCCATGTGCGTGACGGAGGCCTTCTCGCCGTAGTCGTAGAATGGCCTATTAGGTGCTAGATCTTCCTGAGTTACTAGGACACGCTCACTTCCATTAATTATGAAGTAACCTCCAAAATCTTCAGGATCTTCAAGCTTCTTCACAAGCTCCTCTGGCTTGAGACCATGCAGATTGCAGAACTTTGATCTTACCATTATTGGCAGATCTCCAATGTATACCTTCTCCTTGGTAACTTCCTCATCGTTAATGTACAGTGTCATTGTCAGGTACAGAGGTGCTGCATATGTCAGGTTCCTGAGACGAGCCTCAATTGGGTAGATTATGTTCTCACTACCGTCAACCTCCTTGACTCTTGGCTTGCCTACCTCTATCTTCTCAAGCCTGACGTAGAGGCCGCTTATCTCTGTCTCAACTTTGCCTACCTCATCAACAATCTTCTGTAGCTTGTTCTCGACAAAGTCGTTGAATGACTCTATCTGGTGACGTACGAGACCCCACTCCTTTATGTAAGCCCAGACTAGTACCCATCTGTCCTCATGTGTTGGGAACTTGCCCTCTACAGCACGCTTGGATCTCCAGACAGGTAGAGGCAGAAGATCTCCTGTCTTACCAGGTGCTGAATGCTGTGCAAGCATTAAGCTCAGACGCTAGTGCTGTGTAACTACTTAAAATCGTTTCTCTCGACGCGTATCAAGACTAGGACACCTCTAAATACGCGTGTGTTACGCATTCTTTAGCGAGATATGTCGGCCGTACCTAGTAGTGAGACGCCGATTAAAATATACTACGTTCCCTCTGTGAATGCTTACTTCTTCAAGTACAGTCATGCAATAAGGTTTGGACCAGCTGAGGAAGTAACGACAAAGTTCAGGTACTGGGCTGATCCTCGCCCTCTCTTATCTACAGATCTAAAAATTGTTGAGAAAGCTATGACGTTGCCACAGGACGTTAAGAAGAAGTTTGTAGAAGTGTTGCGAGAGAATTTGACAATAGTGAACGTCAATAACGATAATGTACTCGATATGATATTTGAATTTATGACGAATGGAGAAATTGTGTGTGCTGTAAATTACGATATGTTTAATGATAGATATTTCATAATTCCAGGAAAGCTTGGAGCTTCTATAATGCTTCTAGAATTTTGTTATGGTAATACTGTTCTAACAGATGAGCACTGTACAAAGATATATGATGTGAAGAGGAAAGAGGAATATCCTGTATATGTGGCTGTGACCGAGGATGGTAGAACCTGTGGCGTTGCAATAGAGCAAGATGGTAGACTTGTCTTTGCTAGAAAGTGGATTCCTACTAGACCTGAAGAGTGTATTCGTTGTCTTGATAGACCTAGGACTAGCTTACGAAAATTGTATGAGTTAAATATTGACTACATAATTGAAAGAGAGGAGAAAGCTAGGAAAGTTGTTCAATATTTTGAAGAAAAGCATAATAGAAAGGGTATACTTAGTTTCTCAGGAGGTAAGGATAGTCTACTTGCACTGTGTCTTCTACTCAATGCTGGGTCTAGGGCTGATGTTATACATGTTAGACTAGTCAATGCAGATCCTGCAGGACTTGACAAGTATGTTGATCTTGTAGCATCTAAGCTTGGAGTTGATATAGTTATACTTGAGGCAAGGTGGGAACAGACTTGCAAGTATCTTCAGGAGCTTGGAATGCCAAGTAGAGGAAATAGATGGTGTACTCCTTTGCTCAAGTTTGTCAACATGTTACGTTACATAAAGTCGAGATATGACTTGAAGAGTATAGTTAGCTATGTTGGAAGTAGAAAATCAGAAACTGTTAAGCGTAGTATTAGACCAGCAACATACATAGATTCAGAAGCAGGACTTCTGACACATGCTGTATGTTACAAGTTT
>Ga0256834_1002162_pt1 | contig 12631 bp, 8 predicted proteins | sample 4281140metaG_FD_190536 | JGI IMG/M metagenome (GOLD analysis project Ga0256834, IMG submission 190536) | Hydrothermal vent microbial communities from East Pacific Rise, Pacific Ocean - 4281-140 | ecosystem: Environmental > Aquatic > Marine > Hydrothermal vents | place: Pacific Ocean: East Pacific... | reverse complement strand
ATTTCATCAAAACTAAGAATATATGCATCTTCATCTTTTGCATGTCGATAAAATGCACAAAAATCACAATCAACCCAACATATATTTGTATAATTTATATTTCTATCAACTACAAAAGATGTAATCTTATCTGGATGCAACTGTTGTTTTTTTTCCAATGCCATCTTACCAAGCTCTGATAGAGTACTGTTTTTTATAAGATTTAATGCTTCTTCATTTGTTAATCTTTTCACTATTTTCCCTATCTAAAAGTCTGCATTTATAGTGCGAGTTTTTCCACCTTTTATAAAGACAGAATCAAACACTTGCTGATTATTGTAGTCTTTAACAACTATATCATACTTGCCAACAGCTAAATCAAACTCTGCTCTTCCTTTAGATCTAGATGTAAACTCATAACTAATAAGAGATTTACTCCCATTTTTATAAACTTCGATTTTTGCATAAAGTGGTTTTGAATTTTTCTTTACAAACACAACAACTCTACCATCATCAAATGAGATAGTTTTATTTATTTTTCCACCCTCTTTTAAAGTAATTCGCCCTAAAGATTTCTGTCTTTTTGATGAAGATGTTCTATAAGTTGCTTTTATAACATAGACTCCAGCAGGAAGTTTGATATCATTTATACTTCTACCTTTCCCCGTATAAAATGTCTTAACTCTCTGATTTGTACCCGCTTTAAAAACTTCAACCCAAGCTGAAACTGATTTTTTATTGCTATATGCTTTTACTTTCAGTGTTGCTCTTTGCTTATCAGCATATCCGCCCCCTAAAACCCTATCAGACATCCTAACAGGTTGCTCATCTTTTTGTACTTCATAATCTTTTGGTTCAATATGACGCTTTACTACTCTTGGCTCTTCTTTGGGAGCAATAGTTTTTGTAATAATTATCCTATCTCGAACTTTACTTTTTTCAATAATTGGTTTTGCTGGAATAATAGGAGCTTTTTTTACTACTATAATCTCAGGTATCTCTTCTATTATAACTGGTGTTTGAACCATAGGTATATTTGAAACTTTAGATTTAAATTCTGGTATAGGTTCAATTGCTTCTATTTTTTTTATTCTCATTGTCTGGGATTGATTTGTAAAACTCGGTCTTTTATCATCTTGTGTAACTATCTCAGTTTTAAATCTCTTCATTTGACTATTTGCAACTGGAGGAGTTTCATTTTCAAATGATTCAATTTTTACTTTTTTCTCATCTATCCCTCTACTTGACTCCATTGAAGTTTCACTCTTAAAAAGGGGTGTTACCTGAATATCTTTAATTGTTCTAGTTGAAATTTTTGGAGTTTCAACTCTACTACTTTGCGCTATCTCATCTATCTTGCTTGTGTAAAACTCTTTTTTAGTAGATTTATATTCTCTTAAAATATCTTTTTTTATGTTATCAACAGAGCTTATTTTTTGACTAATATCTATATTTTTCTCTACTTGAGTTGCACTCTCTTTTAAATTAGTTAATTTTGGAAACTCTTTTTGAATGACTGGGTTACTACTTGGTGCATTTTGTAACTCTTTTTTTGCTTTATCCTCTGCTATTATCGCATTTATCTTTGCAAAAATTTCTTCAAAAAAACCTGGCTTTTTATTGTAGGTACTATCTATTGTTTCACTCTTAAAAACTAGGATTTCTTCTTCAATTTCAATCTCTTTTGGTTTTTTATCTTTTATTGTTGGACGATTATGAAGTGTTTTCATCTCTTTAAACTGCTCAGGTACTTGCTCTTTAAGTGCATTTATTATTGGAGTAGGTAGAGTATTCATATGGCTCATTTTAAATAAAAAAACACCTGAATTTACCTGAACTTGTATAATATCCCCATCATCTACACTCTCATTAAAAACCAGATAGAGATCATCAACTTGATTTGTTTGATGATAAAATATTTTGTTGTTATTTTTTATCGTAACATCATAATCTCCACCTCTTACAGAGCTAGTAACATCTTTGACAATACTAAATGAAGAACCCTGAAAAGGTACAAATTGTGAAGCTTCTCCTTTAGTTAAAATTCCTGAAATCTCTTTTGCTGATGTATATGAAGTAAAAATTGTTAAAAAAAACGTAATATATATTAAAAATGAAACACTCTTTCTCAAATCAAAACCTTATGATAATTTATCATACATTATACATAGTTAAGATTATGTTTTATCAATAATTGTGAAGTAAAAAGATATTAAAGATACATGACATTTAATTTTTTAAATATTATGGTTAAATTCAGGTAAAATTTCTTTTAATTTTTCTGCTTTTTTTGATGTGACTAAAAGCTCTTCAATATCAAAATTTAATTTTTCTATATCATATTTAGTTTTAGGAGCTATAAAAACAGAATCATATTTAGTCACCCTATCGCCATCATCAATAAGTAGCTCTTCATAAAGCTTCTCTCCTTTCCTAAGTCCCGTAAATCTTAACCCCAAATCACTTTTACCATAAATCTTTAACATCTTTTCAGCCAAATCTACTATCTTTACACTCTCACCCATATCAAGAATAAAAATCTCTCTATTTTTAGCAATAGCGGCAGCTTGCAAAACCAGCTGACAAGCTTCAGGAATCAACATAAAATATCTAGTAATCTCAGGATGCGTTATCGTTAAAGGTAAATCTTGTTCAATTAATTTTTTAAATTTTGGAATAACAGAGCCACTGCTTCCTAAAACATTTCCAAATCTAACACCAGTTATAAGTGTATTTTTTGAATCTACATTTTGTGCATAAAGTTCACTAACTCTTTTTGTAGCTCCCATTATATTTGTAGGTCTTACAGCTTTATCCGTGGAGATTAGAACAAACTTACAAACACCATATTTTATAGATAAATCGATACAATTTTTAGTGCCTATGATATTATTTAACACCGCTCCTTCAACATTCTCCTCACAAAGTGGTACATGTTTGTAAGCAGCTGCATGAATTACTATCTCGGGTTTATATCTTTGAAATACTTTTTCAAACATTTTTTTATCTACAACTGAGAGCATAAGTGTCACAACATTTGCAAACTCAAGCTCTTGTGAAATAGTATATAGATTGTATTCGCTATGATCTAGTACCAAAAGTTGTTTTGCCCCATGTTTTGCACACTGCCTGACTATCTCACTTCCTATACTACCCCCTGCACCAGTTATCAGTATAACCTTATCTTTAATCAAAGAGGAAATCGCCTTTTGATCCAAATCTTTAGGATGCCTAGCTAATAAATCTTCGATAGAGATATCTCTTAGAGTCTCGTTTTTACTACCTAAGAGTTTTGATAGTTTTATATTTGTAATCCCTAAAGAGTTTAATTTTTCAAAAAGTTCATCAAGCTCATCTGTTTTATAAGAAGTCGTTAAAACAGCTGAGTTAATAGCAAATTTTTCAACTAAATGTTCAAGCTTATCTGAGTTATAAACTTTTAGATTTGAAAGATATGTATCTATCAAACTTCTATTTTCATCAATAATCGCTACTGGAAAAAAGTTTATCTCTCCATTGTTTGCACTATTTATAACTGAAATTGCTTTTTGATTTGCACCTATTATAATTGTGGGATTCAGACTATCTGATTTTGACAAATCTTGATAGATTCTTTTTGAAAAACGAACACTAACAATAAGTAAAAATGATAGTAAAAAATCGATAAAAATGGCGGACCTTGGAAAAGCTCCATCATAAAGAGTCAAAAGATAGAGTACAAAGATGATATATGAGATAATTAAAGCTATGAGAATTTTTCTCACATCTCTTAGGACGAAGTATCGCCAAGTTATGAAGTAGATTTTTGATAGGTAGAGTATGGTTATTTTGATTAAAACTAAAATCCAAACTAACTCTAAAAAACTTTGAACAAACAGTTGTGGAATATGAAAATTAAATCTTAATAAATATGAAAAATATAAAGAGCCATAAAAGATTAAAATATCAGCAACTATAAAAAATAGAGCTCTTGTAATAATTGTTGGTTTAAACGGAAAACTCATTGCAAATTCTTACTAATTAAACTACAAACTCTTTGTACATCATTTTTTGATAAAGCCGTACCACTTGGTAGGCAAATACCTGATGAAAAAAGCTTTTCACTCTTATTGTCTACAAAGAATAGAGAATCTTTAAAAGCTGGTTGCAAATGCATAGGCTTCCAAAGAGGACGAGACTCAATATTGTGTTTTTCTAATATCTGAATAATTTTATACGGATCTGTTTTAGAAAAAGTAAGAGTTGTTAACCAACGATTTCCAAAACTTTTTTCAATTTCTGGCATAAAACTAATCTCATCTATCTGTTTTAAGTTTTCCTTATACCAAGAAAAAATCTCTCTTTTTTTATTAACTCTATCTCTTAGTACTTCCATCTGTGCAACACCAATCGCTGCTAAGACATTACTCATCCTATAATTGTATCCTATCTCTTTATGTTGATAAAAGAGTTCATTTTCTCTAGCTTGAGTGGCTAAAAATTCAGCTTTTTTAATCCACTTTTCATTTTCACTCACTAATATACCACCACCACTAGTAGTTAATATCTTATTTCCATTAAACGAGAAGACTCCAAAATCTCCAAAAGTACCACTTTGCTTACCATTATAGTTTGCGCCCAATGACTCAGCTGCATCTTCTATGAGATAGATATCATTATCTTGACAGATTGAAACTATCTCATCAATTTGTGCCATTTGACCGTAAAGATGTGTCAATATCAAAACCTTAGGTTTTTTTGGAAGCTCTTTAATTGCTTTTTTTAAAAGAAAAGGCGAAAGGTTCCAACTCTCATCACTATCTATAAATACAGGCTTTGCATCTTGATAAAAAATTGGTGCAACAGAACCTATAAAAGTAAATGATGAAGCAAGTACAAAATCATCTTTACCAACCCCCAAAATACGAAGAGCAAGATGTAACGCAGCTGTAGCACTACTTGTAGCTAAAACATAAGGAGCAGTAGTATACTCTTTAATGTAGTCTTCAAATTTATTTACATAAGCACCTAAAGGAGCTATATAGTTACTTTTAAAAACTTCATCTATATAAGTTTGTTCATTTCCACTCATATGAGGAGGAGAGAGGAAAATTCTACTATTCATTTTGTACCCTAATTGAGTTAGCTGGATTACCAACAACTACCATATCATCCCTAATATTTTTTATAACAACAGAGCCAGCACCTACTATTACATTATCACCAATTATAATGTTTTGAATAACACTACTTCCGATACCAATATGTGTAAAATTACCAATTTTAACTCCTCCAGCCAATGAAACATTGGGAGAGATATGAGAATATGCACCAACTTTTGTTTCATGCTCAACCACTGCACCACTATTTATAATAACTCCTTCTTCAATACAAGCACCTGCATTAATAATAACTCCAGGCATAATTACACTTCCTATCTCTATTTCTACTGATGGTGCAATAATAGCACTTGGATCTATAAGCGTTATAACTTTAAATCCAGCTTTTTCTACTTTTTCAAATATTTTTAATCGAGTTTTATTATCACCAATAGCCAACACTACATTTAAAACATCTTTAAGCTCATAACAGAAAATATCAAAATTAATATATTTATTGTTACCATCATCAATAAAAATGATATCTTTATATCCATTTCTTTTTGCAATATCAGCAATCACTTTTCCATGCCCACTAGCACCATAAATAGCAATTCTACTCATTACCTTTAAATTTCTCCATCGTTACATAATTATTTGATGAAATATCTGATCTTTGTATCAATTTTAAAAAAGTCATCCAAAAAATCTTCAAATCTAACATAAAACTACGATGCTCAACATAATAAAGGTCTAATTCAAATTTTTTCTGCCAAGAGATAGCATTTCTACCATTTACCTGTGCCCACCCTGTTATGCCTGGCTTTACCTCATGTCGTCTTTTCTGTGTTTCATTATATAAATCTATATATTCCACCAAAAGAGGACGAGGTCCTACAAAACTCATCTCACCTTTTAATACATTAAAAAGTTGAGGTAATTCATCTAAACTTGTTGTTCTAATAAATTTACCAATACCTTTTAAACGCATACTATCTTCTAGTAAATTTCCCATATTATCTCTATCATCACTCATTGTACGAAACTTATAAAGCTGGAATAATTTCTCATCTTTACCAGGTCGTATCTGCTTAAAAAAAATGGGCCTTCCCATTGTAAAATAAATTAAAATCCCAATACAAATCATTAATGGAAAAAAACAGATAATAAAGATCAAAGCCAAAACTATATCAATAATGTTTTTCAACATACCTATTTTTTTACCTTATATACTTTTGCTAATGGATGACTTATAACTAACTCAAATAACTCTTTATCATAATTTTCCAATACAAACAATTGAATAAAAAGTGAATTATATGTCAATTCATCTAAAACTAAGAAACTATTATAACTTTGCATATAAATTAGTGAAAGATTTGCACTTGGATTGATAGTTTGTATTTTTTTATTAAGTTTGCCACTCTCATCATAACCAACTATAACGAAATTTTTAAGTTGTGTTTTTTGCTTACCTAAATGTAGAGTACTAGTTTTTTTATCCAAAACTACCCCATTTCCTAAATTTAAACTATCTCCATCATCTTTAAATCTATCTGCTTTATAGAAAAATGGTTGACTTAGTTTTTGTCCAGTTACTAAATCAAGATTACTAAATATTCCAACAGTCGGAAAGATATTTAACATTTTATTTGGAAGATAGATAAAAATATCTCTTGTAGCTTGTGGCAGTTTAAACTCATCGCTCTCTAATTGTTCTAAATAATCATTTGGGTTTATCTGATCTTTTTGTCCATTTTTAAATAGTGTATTTGCCACAATAGAGTAATTTGAATCAACGTAAGTTTCTACTGCAACTCTTGCTAGGTTCGCTGCTTGAGTTTGTGAAGTTGTGTTTAGAATTTTTGATATTATAAAATTATCTTGATTATGTTTTCCTCCATCAATAAGAGTATTTGTATTTGAATAGTACCAAATAGGATAACCATAATCCCACCAAGTAAGTGTATAATCTTTCTCATCAGATATATTATTTAACTGATTTAAAATCTCTACTTCCTGTTTCATAAATACTGTTGGAACTTTATAACCAATTATATGTACAATATTTGGATATAACATAGCTCCTGTAAAAAATGCAATAAACCCATATCTTGCAATATTATTTTTAAGATAGCCACCCAAAATATAAAATAGAAAAATGGCACTCATAGCAGCAATAGGCACAGCATAAACTGTAAATCGAAGTCCTCCAAAAAGTGAAAATACCCCAATACCGATAAGAGGCAGTGCCAAAATAAAAGGACGATGTTTTACTACTAATAAGATATAACCAATCAATGCTACAATCAACCCCACAGTTGAGCCACTAATTCTATTTGCCATAACCTCAAATGGAATCTTTCCAGCTTCTCTAACAGTTTGTGCTACTTGAAAAAATTTTAACCCTTCACTTTCAAGACCTCTAACAGCATAAACAGTAATATTTGCCAAGATAATTGAAAAAACATTTCCAGAAAACATAAAGGTAAGAACTGCCAAAGCAGAAATAGTTGCTAAATATTTTAAATTAAAATCTCTTTGCTTAAATAATAAATAGAACACAATAATCAAAGCTAATTTTATAATCCAATCAATTCCCATCAAAGCTATGGAAATCATAATTATAGATTGATATGTAAAAGAATCATTTCTATGAAAAACAACCATATAAACCATATATATAATACCCATACCATACACAATAGAAAGTCCTGCATCATATAAAAATGGATAGATTAAAATAGTCAATGCTGCAAATAATGCACTATTTAAATCCTCTTTCTCAATAGTTCGCATAAGAAAATAGAGTATAAACATTGGAGCCATAGCAGAAAACATATCAGTATCATAATATCCTGCCATAGTACGGTTATAATAACTCCACGCAATTGAACCTAAAAGGGCAGCAAAAAATCCCCAACTTGGAAGCTTATACAATCTTGCTATAAGTATAATAGGAATAACAACTAAACTTGAAATCACAACTGGCATATAAAGTATAATTGTGTCAAATGAAAATGGTAAAATTTTTGCTGCCCAGTAAGTGAAAAAAACTGTACCATAAGAATACATATCCATAATTCTAGGATTATTTTCAAAACCACCTTTTAACTCATTTAATGCACTTGCTGCCCATAAATAGCCATCATTTGTATTTATCATGAGTTCACCATTATAAACAAAATTAGGAACATCATTAAACTGAAAAATCCATATCAACCTTATCGAAAAACTAAATATATAAGCGATTATAATAAAAATAACTACATTAATGAAATTCATCTTCTCTTGTTCAATTTTCAACATTTACTTCCTTTTTAACTTTTCTTAAAACACTTTCTAATTTATCAGTTAACACTAAAAATGTATAGTGTTTAAGCAAATAATTATAACCATTTTTACCAATTTTTTCTCTCTCATTTTTACTCATACAGCTGTACTTTTTTATGCTCTTTGCAACACTATAAGCATCTTCATTTCCAATAATAGTCCCAGCATCAGCTTTTTGTATAACACTATCTTTAATAGTTGATACAAATAGTATTGGCTTTTTAGCAGCCATATAATCAAAAACCTTATTCATACTCATACCATATCTATATAGCGGTAAATCTTTTAAGCCAACATATAACAGATCTGCACAAGATAGATAATCAAAAACTTCTCTTTTAGGTACTGATGGGATAAAATCAATATTTTTTAATTGTAATGTATCTACTTTTTTCTGCAATCTCTTTTTTAATGGACCATCACCAACAATAGTAAAAAAGATAGACTCTTCACTTTTTAAAATCTCAGCTACATCTACTAACAAATTAAGATTATTTGCAACCCCCAATGTACCCGTATATAAAACATTAAATTTATCACTTTTTAACAATATATCCAAATTATCATATGAACAATTATCAAGATTTGTGCCATTTGAAATCCATACTATTTTCTTCGTATCAATTCCCAACTTTTCAATATATTGATTTGCTTTAGGTAATAAAGTAATTATTGTATCAGATTTTTTATATAAATACTTCTCTAAAAGAGCTAAAGCCAATATAAAAGGGTGGTATTTTGACATCCCCATATCGATCAAAGTTTGTGGCCACAAATCTCTCACTTCCATAATAAATGGAGTTTTATACCTTTTTGATAATCTAAAAGCTGCATATACCGCAAACAGATGCACCGATGAACCAATAATGATATCAGGTTTAGAGAGTTTTAGTTTTGGCAGTAAAAAAATAGCTTTTTTTGTATAAGAGAGCATATTTACTACTCTTTTTATACCATTGTTAAAATAAGATGATGTTTTAAACCAAATAAATTTTATACCATCAATATCTTCAATGAGATAATCTTTTTTTTCATAATCTTTCATCTCTTTTAATTTAGAATAATGAAAACTAGAAGCTATGATAGTAACTTGATGCCCTCTTTTTATAAGCTCTTTAGCAAAGTCATAATGCCTAGTACCTCCACTCATATCTGGAGTTAAAGCATAATGATTTAAAATCCAAATATTCATTTTATAGCACCAATAACTTTTGATAATTCAAATCTCATATCTAAAGTTGACAATATTCTTACCTAATTCATTTCATAAAGCTTTGGTATATCATTAACTACTTTAATTACTTTCTTAAAGTCCATTCCTAAAGTATCCAAATACCATCGGATATTTTGATATCTTGGTCTATTTTCATCATTGACCAATTCCAGTGCCTTTTCTCTTGTTATATCACCTTCACGAATCTGATTACTTCTAAATGTATCATGTTCGGTAAAACCAGCAACAGTATAATATACATAGTTATAAAATCCTGCTGTACCATCACCAATTCTCCAAGTCGTATTTGTATCAACTGCTCTCTCCCAATCATATCTATCAAGCGTATCTTCAATTATTTTTTCATCCCAACGCCAATAATCAAAAATATGATAATAATCATTCTTTTGGGTGAAACTACGATAATACTCTCCAGAAAGCGTATCCCAAAGAGAACTATTGAAATAACCCAGGCTCTCCATCATTGCTTTAAATCTTTTCGAATGATATCGTAACTGTTTCATGGCTCCATGACTATAAACTCTTTTCTCTTCGAAATCAGGAGGAATTCCTAAAAAGCCTGTTTTAAAGTGAGTTACTTCAAGAGGATTTACACCCCAAAGATTTAAATTAATTCCAGTCTGTTTTTTAATGGTTTCCACATATCTAAAAAAATGTTTATCTCCAGCTGTAAGCATAGCCATCATGCCTAGATGGGGAGATTTTAACCATGCTTCTAAATTCATTTTAATATTTTTTCTTTTTCGAGAAATATCCGCAGCTATTATAATATTTTCTACACCAAGATCTCCACACATCTGACTAATATTACGGCGACCAAGATCTGTAACCATACCCCAGTCATATGTATATGTAATAGGTTTCATTTCAAGTTCTTTGATAATCAAGTGTAAACCATAACAACTATCTCGACCACCAGAAAATGGCACTATACAATCCTCACCATGGTCTCGGCGGTAAGATTCAACCAATTTAAAAAGTTCCTCTTTTGGTTTTGGTTTATTTCTTGTCTTATAGTTATGACAATAGTTACATACACCCTCTGTATCAAATTTTATATAAGGCATAGTCTCTGGTAAAATACAATGTGTACAACGCTTTAAATTTAAAGATTCATATTCTAGCATATCCTCTTCAATTTTATTAAACTTAAATTCTGGAATTAAATCTTCTTTCCTATTGGAATCATCAGTAATAATTACATCTTTATCTGAACTAGGTATATCTATAAAATACACTTCTTCTTTTATTTGTATTATATTGTCACACTCTATTTGAGTTAGAGCATAATTTTCAGATGCAAAATATAAATCCTTTTGTTTTTCTCCAACATAAAGACTACCGTTATTAGAAAAAAGTAAAAGCTTTCCCATTTTAGGAATAGTAAGTGCACAGGCTATTACACCTCTACATAGAGAAAGTATTTTTTTTGGTAATTCGGAAAGTTCACCACCTTCAGCTAAATGTTCTTCAGCAATTGCAACAATAAGTTCAGAATCGATTTTAAGTTCTCTTTTGACTTTCAGTTTTTTCCACACTTCTTCTTCATTTACAATAATCCCATTGTGTATGGCACAAATATTATCACGGACTATAGGCTGATTATCTCTTAAGCCATTTGTAATAAGTCTACTATGTCCTAAAACTACTTGGGATTTATAGGGTTTTACTTTTTTGATAAGGCTTTCAATCTTATAATCAGCACGATAAACTTTATAGGTAGAATCTTCGTAATAGATCAAACCACTAGAATCCATTCCTCTTTGTTCAGAATGGTTTACTAGCTTCTTTAGATTATCTTGGTTTACTTTTGATGAAGAAACCTGTCCAAATATACCACACATTTAATACCTTTTTTAATTATTTTACTTTAATTAACGCATCATAAAGTTTTATTAGTTTCTCTTCTTGAGCATTCCAACTAAGATCATACAACTCATTAACATTAATCTTTGGCAACTCTTTTGCATCTTCAAACTCTTTTATAGCTTCATAAATACTTTGGGCATCTAATTTACAACACTTTCCAAGATTATACTTTTTAACTACTTCTAAAATATCTGGAAAATCGGATGCCAAAACAGGAATCTCTGCAAAACAATACTCAAACAGCTTATTTGGCAAACAATAGTAATCACTTAAAGATACATTTTGAATCAAACACAACCCAACATCTGCACTTTTTGCAACTGATACAACCTTCTCATGTGGCACTGCATCATGTACATAAATATTTGGATACTCTTTAGCTAGTTTTTTTAACTCATCACTTAAAATACCATAACCTAAAAAAACTAAACTAGACTTTAAATCTGATTTTTTAAAAGCTTCTACTATTAAATCTATACCTCTTCCATGCACCAAACCGCCAACATATAAAAATATCTTTGACTCTTTTGAAATTGAAAAATGTTCTCTTAAATATGATTTATCACCTATAGATATATTACTATCAAATAGAGGTGAATTTAAGATGACTTCAGAATATTTTTCTCCAACATTTTCCTTATACCATCTATCAATAGAAGGGCTTACAACTATCAAGGCATCTATATATCTCCATAAAACCTTTTCAGCTAATAGAGTCATTTTACCTAAAGTTTTTGTTAAAGCATTTTTATCTGACTCTAATTCATGTGCATCATATATCAACTTTGAGTTAGTAAAAAGTTTAACAATCCCACCCAATGGCAATACAAGTGTATCATGACAGTGTATAACTTCTGGCTTTAATTTAATAGCTTTAAAAAACATCTTAGAAGTAAGTTCAAACAATGAGCATATATGTCTTATTGTTGTTGGTAAAAATCTCCACTTCCTTGTTCTAAGAGAAATTGAGTAAATATCTATATTGTCTACATTAGTGGTGTAATTTGTCTTTTCACTTTGTATTACACCTATACCATTTACATTGTAAGTATTATTAGATTTAGCAATAGAGTGCATCTCTTTTAAAATTCTTGAATCAGAGTTTATATCTGTGTGTGTTAAGTGTAAAATATTCATA
>Ga0256834_1002161_pt1 | contig 12633 bp, 10 predicted proteins | sample 4281140metaG_FD_190536 | JGI IMG/M metagenome (GOLD analysis project Ga0256834, IMG submission 190536) | Hydrothermal vent microbial communities from East Pacific Rise, Pacific Ocean - 4281-140 | ecosystem: Environmental > Aquatic > Marine > Hydrothermal vents | place: Pacific Ocean: East... | reverse complement strand
AACAAATCATGATCGACCGCCTCAAAACAGGAACGCTCAACAGCACCACACTATTAGTCACTCATAAAATGAGCTTACTGCAACTTGTTGATCGCCTCATGGTCATGGATAACGGAAAAATGATTGCAGATGGTCCAAAACAAACCGTATTAAACGCCCTTAAAACAGGCAAAATAAGTAAAAAGACACCCACATGACAAAAAAAAATAACGCCTCTGAAGTCACAAATGAAAGCATCGTTCCTGCGACGACACCCAGAGATTCAAAAGCTTTCGCACAGAGTCAAGAATCCATAAAGCAACACAAAGAAGCGATTATTAAGCAAGACATTGAGTTTATGTCCAGCTTAAGCCAGGCCGCACTTGAAAAGCCCACGGCAAGATCTCAGTGGCTTGTTTGGATTATTTTATTGGTTGTTATTTGGCTCATTACTTGGGCCAACTATGCCGAACTGGATAAAATTGTACGGGGCGAAGGCAAGGTTGTTCCTTCCACCAAAATCCAAGTCATTCAAAATTTGGAAGGTGGCATTGTTAAAGAAATTTTTGTTAATACAGGCAGTCATGTGACACAAGGGCAAGTATTAATGAAACTGGACAATACTCAGTTTTCAAGCTCTTTTGACGAAAGTGAAATTAAAGAAGCCCAGCTAACTGCTCGTGCGCAAAGATTAAAAGCCGAAGCCTTTAATAAAGCCTTTAAGCCTCATAAAATAGCGCAAGACCCAAGAATACAAGCCCTTTATGACCGAGAACAGCGACTATACAAAGCAAGAACAAGGCAGCATAAAACCAATGACAACATTATTGTCGAACAAATTGAACAAAAAAAACTAGAACTGCGTGAAGCAAAAAATCAACTCAAACAACTCCAACGAACCCTTGATTTGCTTCAACAAGAAATCGCTCTAACTCAACCGCTTGTTAACCAAGGCATTGCCTCGCATGTTGATTTATTAAAGCTTCAACGAGAAGAGAACGAAGCGTATTCAAAATTAAAATCCGTGGAGTACTCCATCCCAAAACTTCAATCTGTTATCACTGAATTTCGTTCAAAACGTATTGAAGCAAAAGAAAAGTTTATGAATGAAGCACATGAAGAACTCAACCAAGTACTTGCTGAAATTAGTCAACTCAAAAAATCCAACACAGCACTGGCTGATCGAGTCACACGAACCGAAATAAAATCCCCTGTTAATGGAACCATTAAACAAATTTTTGTCAATACCATCGGAGGTGTCATTCAACCAGGCAGCGATATCATCGAAATTGTACCCGAAAATGACGCGCTAGTACTCGAAACAAAAATACTCCCCGCAGATATTGGTTTTATTTACAATGGGCTCGTTGCAAAAGTTAAATTTACCGCGTATGATTTTTCTATTTATGGTGGGCTTGATGGAACCGTTTCTCAAATTTCAGCCGATACCATTACCGACGAAGAAGGAAACAGTTTCTATATTGCACGAATTAAAACAAACAAAACCCATTTAGGCTCATTGAACAACCCTTTATACTTACTCCCTGGTATGACGGCAAGTGTGGATATTATTGTCGGAAAACATACTCTATTAGACTATTTATTAAAACCGATTATTAAAGCAAAAGATCTCGCCTTACGAGAGTCCTAAAATAAATTCTCTTACAGAATAAAGTTTTTATATATAATAACTTACAACATACGAACGAACAGCTTAAAAGGTTCATCAATGCACCGTCAAATAGACAACTTTACCGACCCTGCCTTAAGGTATCCAATGCAAGTAAGACGCCCTTTTATTTTTATCCAAAACCCTAACGCCTTAAAAAACTGGCTAGCCGCTACTGGATCCGAAACCAAAATATTATACGACATCAACAATATAGACCAAAAAATAACTCCAGAGAATGCAACATTGCTTATCCAGCTTTCCGAGCTGGCTAGCCAAGAGACTATCCGACAACTTTGTCAACAAAACTTTAATGTTTTAGCTTTCAGTGACCAGCCTTCAACAAAGGAAGGCATACAACTCTTTAAAGCGGGCGTGAAGGGCTACCTAAACACCCATGCCTCGGTAGAACGAATACAAAAAGCACTTTCAACAATTGAATCAGGAAATATTTGGCTAGGCCAAGCCATCATGCAAGCCATGATCGGCCAAATTGGCCAAACACCGATTAAAAATGATGATTGGAAAAAATTACTTACAAATAGAGAAAACCAAGTTGTTAACCAAGTGCTTAACAAAAAAAGTAACCTAGAAATTGCAAAACTATTGGGAATTACGGAACGTACGGTAAAGTCCCACTTACACAATGTTTTTGAAAAACTTAATGTTTCTGACCGATTAGCCTTGGCTTTAAGGGTACACAACTGGTAGAATATTGAGATAAACTACCACCTAAGTACCATTAATTCACAATTAATTCACTATTAATTAAAAGATGATTTACCTATGAATAAACAATTTTTTTGCCCTAAATTTTTCATTACCTTTGGGGGCATTGTCGCATTATTTAGTATGACCAATGCATCTCATGCCATGGATCTTTCAACCACCGTAGAGGATGCCATTCTACATAATCCAGAGTTTCGAGAGCAACTTAAAATACACCAAGCCGTACGCGCTGATTTAAAGGGCGCTGAAGGAAGCTGGTATCCTGTCATTGATTTAAACGCAGGCATCGGCAGAGAGATTATTGATCGAAAAAATACGCCTGAAACCGATTTAACACGAACCGAAGCCAGCTTACGGTTAACTGAAAACATTTTTGAAGGCTATGCAACGGTTAATGAAATATCTCGTCAAGAAGCGAGACTGGATGCGGCTGGATACAGTGCCCAAGCCTCTGCTAATCAAATTGCAATAGACATGACCACTGCTTATATTGAGCTTGTTAAACAACAAGACTCTATGAGACTGGCTCGTGAGAGCAAAGCCACCCATGAACGTATTTTAGATCAAATTCAACAACGTACTGCCGCGGGCATTGGAAATCAGGTTGAAGTGGATCAAGCAAAAGCTCGATTAGCACTCTCCAATTCCAATTTAATTGCCACACGCAATAACTACATTGATGCAAAAGCAAGGTTTCAACGTGTATTAGGTCGCATGCCTGAAACGCAGTTAATTAAACCAACCATGCAATTTCAATTTCCTGATTCCCTAGACAAAGCAATCAACGTTGCATTAAGCGATCACCCGACGCTACGTTCAGCTAATGCGGATATTGCCGAAGCACGCGCACAACACGCCTCGGCAGCTAGCCCTTATTATCCTCGTATTGATCTAGAACTTCAAAAAACGATGGATAATAATATTAATGGATTTGAAGGTAAAAATCACAACCTACAAGCCATGCTACGGATGCGATACAACCTTTATAATGGTGGCAAAGACAGCGCAAGAAGAGATGTTACGGCCAGCGAAGTACAGCAAGCCACCGAAATTCGGAACAACTCTCGTAGACAAACCATTGAAAATTTAACCTATGCTTGGGCAGCTAAAGAGTACCTAGAAGAGCAGATGATCTACATTGATCAACACATTAAACTGACCTACGATACACTGGAAGGCTATCGCCAACAGTTCAGCTTAGGTCGTCGCTCTCTACTTGATTTGCTTAACACTGAAAATGAATACATCAGTGCATTGTTAACACGAATTAATACCGAAAGTGAGCTCAATACGGCTCAATACAGAACCCTTAATGCAATGGGAAAACTGATTGAAGCACTTAATATCGACATTGATTATGCAAGCGTAGAACACGACTACTCTCATGAGTAAATGATAAACTCTCTCCCTCAAAATGGGGCGGGAGAGAATACGCTTTTACCTACAAACTTACCGAAAAAGCCAAATAAAGCTGCCAAATTCCCATCAAAATAACACTCAACCCAGCAAATCGTCTAACCCAAACATTACGGGCTAGTTTTGTAAAATAAAAAGCAAACCCCCCCATCAATAGTAAACTCGGCAACGTCCCCAGCCCAAACGCTAACATAATTAAGGCTCCGTCTAGCGTTCCACCAGAACTCATCGCCATAATCAGCATACTGTAGACCAAACCGCAAGGTAACCACCCCCAAATTAAGCCATACAATCCAGCTTGTGGCAGTGTTTTAACCGAACCAAACCGCTTAGTATAAGGCACCAACTTTTTCCAGAAGCGCTGGCCTAACTTTTCAACCGCCACCACACCAAACCACCAGCCCCCCAAATACAACCCTAACGCAATCATAAATAGCCCAGCCACAATCTGTAATCCCTGCTGAACAGGCAAGAGCGTTGCAATCGAAGCAAATGACGAGCCTAAGAAACCAAATAGGGCTCCAACCAGAATATAACTTGATATTCGTCCACTGTTATAAGCAACCTGATACGGAAACATTCGCCACCAACTGGCTTGCACTTTAGGGCTTAAACTAAACGTTAAGGTTCCGACCACACCACCACACATTCCCAAGCAATGCACGCCTCCTAAAAACCCCACCATTAACGACGTAATTAAAATTGGATCCATACACTATCTCCGTGTTGCTAAACGATCTAAAGAGCGGTAACTCAGAGCCTCAGCAATATGCTGACTGCCCACAGACTCAGAGTTTGACATATCCGCCAACGTTCGCGCAATGCGCAAAACACGGTGATACCCTCTGGCAGACAACCCCAGTTGATTCACAGCACGTTTTAAAATATCTTTGCTTACGGTACCTAACACAACATAACGTTGTAAATCTGGCACACTCAATGCTGAATTTAAACACCCTTGGCGTGCTAACTGGCGTTTACGAACGTCAATCACGCGCTGACGCACCTCTGCACTTTTCTCCCCCCCGTCCCCCTCTCCTTGTAAATCAGAGACATCAACAGGCGGGATCTCTAAATGAAGATCAATCCGATCCAGTAACGGGCCTGATATTTTTTTCTGGTACCGATGAATTTGATCCGGCGTATCCGAACAACGCCCCAACGGGTCATCGGCAAAAAATCCTGATGGCGAAGGGTTCATTGCGGTAATCAGCAAACAATCCGCAGGAAACCTTACCTGTTGGTTCACGCGTGAGACATCAACGTATCGTGCCTCTAAAGGCTCTCTAAGTGCCTCCAGTGCATTACGATTAAACTCTGGTAACTCATCTAAAAACAGAATGCCATGATGTGCCAAAGAGATTGCCCCCGGCTTAGGGTAAGAGCCACCACCTACCAATGCGGCCGAAGAAGAGGTATGGTGTGGGCTAACATAAGTACGCTGATGAAACCCTTCCATTCGAATATCCGCATTCGAAATAGAACGAATGGCGGCAGACTCAATTGCTTCTTCATGCGTTAAAGGGGGCAGTAATGTAACCAAACGAGACGCCAACATACTTTTTCCCGAACCTGGTGGACCGACCATAATCAAAGAGTGATGCCCACTGGCGCAAATTTCTAACACACGTTTTGCCTGATACTGCCCCACCACATCCGACAGATCATTAACGTAATTTAAAGTCTCTAATGAGGCCTTTAACGAATTCATTGCAGGCTGAGGAATCGACTCCCCCTGCAAGACTCGACACACCTCTTTTAAATCATTGACTAAGATAAAATGCGCTTGATGGCTCTCATCCAATAAAGAAACAGAGGCCTCTTCATGATTTCCCATTGGCAAAATACAAAACCGCTTAGCTTCCTTCGCGGCTAAAACACTCGGTAATACTCCTTTTACCGGACGAATGATTCCATTTAAAGCCAACTCACCAATCAGTTCAAAATTAGCTATATTGACTGCATCCAACTGCCCCGTTGCAATTAAAATACCAATCGCTATCGGTAAATCGTAACGCCCACCTGATTTAGGCAAGTCCGCGGGTGCTAAATTAACGGTGATTTTTTTAGGCGGAAACTCAAATCCCGAACTTAATAAAGCACTGCGAACGCGATCTTTACTCTCTTTTACCGACGCTTCAGGCAGACCAACTATCGAAAAAGAGGGCAAACCATTACTCGCATGAACCTCCACCGAAACCTTAGGAGAATCAATTCCACTTAACGCACGGCTTGTAATTTCAGCAAGATTCATACACGCTCTCTACTTATTTTTCTAATTCAGAAACCACTTTTTCAAGCGCTTCCAGTTTTTGGCGTGTTTTCGCTAACACGCCCGCTTGAATATCAAATTCTTCACGACTCACTAAATCCATTTTTTCTAACGAACGCGATAAAACAACCTTAACCTGATTTTTAACCTCAGAAGGAACATTTCCCACGCCTTGCGGAACCATTTCTGCTATTTTTTTTGCCACCTCTTCTAACTGACTTGGGTTTAGCATACCGTTACTCCTTAATCTCAGTTTTTCTAAAAAAATATGCAGCCCTAATTCCTAGAGAGAAACATCAACCTAGGGATTAGAGCCTAGCCAAACTATACTCGGTTCCCTCTATTTATACTACCCAAAACCTACAAACTCAAAAAAATCTCCCCCCCTTCTAACATCCATATTTTTCGGCACTCTAATTCGTATTTTTATCTGGGGATTCAGAAAATAGATACCTTATTTTTCTGCTTTTATTCATGTTAAAATCAAAACAGCCCTCATTTTAGAAAAGGTTTAACATTATTATGATCGTTAATGTGCAAGATGCCCCCCCTAAAGCCATTCGTATTTTTGATCGACTTGTCGAAACATTTAAAGAGCAAGACATAAATCCAAGCCCTTTAAATTATTATGTTTGGTATCAATATGTTAAAGGGAGCATTCCCGCTTTACGCCAAGAAATGGACACTATTTTAAATGATCCATTTGGCTATAATGACCGCGTAGGAAAACGACTTTATGACACTTATTTACTAGAGCAAGAAGGAAATACCAACGAATTTGACCGTGCATTTAGGCGCTTGATTGGTGCCATGGTTAAAAAGATGGACGCTTGGAGCGAAAAACTTGAAAGCGATACTCAACAACTCGACGAATGCTCAACCCAGCTTTCCAATCCCAATCTAAACAGTGAAGAGATTCAACGCATTACCAACACCGTCATCACCGCCGCATCATCCATTAAAGAAGGCTCTCTTAATATTCAAAATGAAATGATTCGCAATGCCGAAGCCGTTAAAGAGCTTCGTCAACAATTACAAGAGGCACAGGCAGAAGCCTTAACGGACGAGCTGACTCAAATAGGCAATCGAAAATCGTTTAATCATGCCATTGAAGAGCTCATACAAGAAGCACAAGATACCCCCGAAAATTTATGCCTGATTATGTGCGATATCGATCACTTTAAACAATTTAATGACACCTATGGACACTTAGTCGGTGACAGCGTCTTACGCTATTTTGCAAATATTTTACAAAAAGATGCACAAAAATCCGAAACTATTTGTCGATATGGGGGGGAAGAATTTGTTATTTTGCTGGCAAACTCTAGCTTAGATGAAGCCATTGAACGCGCCCATAAAGTGCGCGAGGCCATACAATCCGCTCAATTAAAACGCAAAAACTCTTCTGAGCCACTTAAAACCATCACCGCATCCTTTGGCGTTGCCAGCTACTATGGAAACGATGAAACGGCACAAAGCTTTATTGACAGAGCCGACAAAGCCCTTTATCAAGCCAAAGAATCTGGACGAAACTGCGTCATCGATGAAAGGCAACTGCAAGCAGCCAGTAGATAATCGTTCTGAGAATAAGCTACCGTACCTCTTTAGATGATTTAATAAGTAACGTATCCACGCCCAGTTTTCGTAATTCATTTCGTTTCTTATTCATTAACAAACGATCGGTAAAAGGCCCCATCCTTAAACGATAATAGGTTCGGCTTCCCTTCGTCAAAGCCGAAATTTCTAACTTTTGCCCATGCTTCTTTAAACGACTGACCTCTTCCTTTGCGACCGACTTTGAACCAAAAGAACCTGCTTGAATATAGTAGGGTTGCTCCAAAGCCACCGAAATAAGCTCTGCCTCAACAATAACTTCCGTTTGACTCAGTCCTTGATAAAAAGAATAAAAATTAGAATCCACATCATCAAGCACACCCTCTTTTTCACTCACCACTACCTCTGTGAGCGCAGCATGCTCTTGCGATTCTGACTCAACTTCTACGGATAGCTTTTTTTCAGAACCCTTCGCTGCTTTAAATATTGTTTGACTCTCTGGCTCAGAAGGTTTTGCACTTTGAAAAACAAAATGCTTTACCACAAAAAAAACAGCAACCAGTGCAACTGAGAGCAGCAAAGCCACACCCCAAATTAATAAAGAAGAGCGTTTTTCAATCGTTCGCGCACTCTCTTGTTGAGATTTACGCTGAAAAGACCGCCTATGAGCATGGCCATGTCGATAATCTCGTGCCACTTACATCTTCTCTGGTGCAGAAACACCTAAAATAGCGAGTCCATTTTGCAACACTTGCTTCACGGCGCTGATCAATGTCAAACGAGCCTGACGAACCGACTCCTCCTCAACAATAAACTGACTTGCATTGTAATAAGAGTGCAGCGCATGCGCCAAGTCCTTTAAGTAATAGGCAATTTGATGAGGCTCATAAACCTGTGCAGCACGTGCAACAATATCAGGGTATTTTGCCAACTCTGTCGCAATATGCGTCTCTTGCTCACTGTTTAAACACGAAAGAGCCGCCAGCCCTGCTTTGGCATCAAACGAATAGCCCCTCTCTTCCGAAAGAGCCAGCACACGACAAATACGAGCGTGTGCATACTGAATATAATACACGGGGTTTTCATTAGATTTTGAGACCGCCAAATCCAAATCAAAATCCATGTGTTGTTCTGATTTACGTTGCACATAAAAGAAACGTGCGGCATCACAGCCCACTTCGTCCCGCAACTCTCTTAGGGTAACAAATTGTCCACTTCGGGTAGACATTGCAAGTTTTTCTCCCCCCCTATATAAAATAGCAAATTGAACCAATAAAACTTCTAATGCATTCGGATCCGTATTCATCGCTTGCATGGCGGCTTTGACACGCGGGACATATCCATGATGATCCGAACCCCAAATATCAATCAGAAGATCAAAGCCACGTTCTAGTTTATTAAAATGGTACGCAATGTCCGACGCAAAGTAGGTTTTTAAGCCGTTCTCACGCACAACAACACGGTCTTTTTCATCACCATAGTCTGTTGAACGAAACCAAAGTGCGCCCCCTTTCTCGTAAATTTTATCGGCAGCTTGCAGTTTTTCAATCGCCGCATCAATCACGCCAGTATCCATCAAAGCTCGTTCCGAAAACCACTCGTCAAATGTAACGCCAAAGCCAGCTAAATCTTCTTTAATATCCAATAAGATAGAATCGACCGCCGCACTAAACACCGCTTCATAGTGTGTTGCACCCAGCAAGTTTTTCGCCTTCACAATCAGGTCATCAATATGCTTCTCTTTATCACCCTCTTCTAAACCTTCATCGGGCGTCACGCCTGCAAACACTTCGAGTGCTGTGCGCTTTAAAGTATCCCCGAATTGTGTTTTTAACGATTCACTAATCACATAAATATAATCGCCTTTATAGGCATTACTTGGAAAAACAATGGTTTCGCCACATAACGATAGGTAACGCAACCAAACAGAGGTCGCTAAAATATCCATTTGACGACCAGCGTCGTTTACATAATACTCTTTAGAAACTTTAAACCCTGCCACCGCCAATAGATTAGCCACACTCGCTCCGTAGGCCGCACCACGACCATGGCCTACATGCAAAGGCCCTGTTGGGTTTGCTGACACAAACTCCACCAAAACGGATCGCCCCTGCCCAACATTGCACTGCCCAAAACGGGAATTTTGCTCAAGCAGAGTTTTCACAATGCTAAATTTTGCAGAGTCATTAACAAAAAAATTAATAAACCCAGGCCCAGCAATCTCTACCTTTTCAATCAGAGGTTCATCTGCAACCAGCGCAACAATTTTTTCCGCAAGCGTACGAGGAGGCAGGCCAGCCGCCTTGGTTAACATCATGGCTAAATTGGTCGCAAAATCACCGTGTGTCTTATCACGAGTATTTTCAACATTCACTCTTGGATTAAGTGATTCAGGAATAATGCCCTGCTCTTTTAACTGCTGAACAACGTCGGTCAATATTTGCGCAATTTTTTGCTTCATGTAGGGAGGTCTCTTTAACTTGAGAAAGGGTAAAAACGAAATTTTAAGCAAACAATTTACTCAAAAAGACATAATCAAAATATAACCCGATATTTTACTAAAGATAAACGACGTTAAGGATAAATTTATTAAATAGATTTTGAAACGACGAAAAGGAAGGGGGGGGATAATTTTTTACACAATGATAATAAGAAGTGAGATTAGCTCATCACTGCTGGGTTAAAAGCAATAACGACTCAAACCGACGTTGTTTCAACGGCTTTTCGAGTCGTTATTAATATACTACTTATTTTTCAGAAACGCCTAACGCTCTGATTGACTTAACATTTAAATACTTATCAACGGGCAATTTATTCGCCTTTTGAAATTTATTCATTGCCGCAATCGTTTGCGATCCAATCACGCCATCAATCGACCCGGGGTTATACCCTTTCGCTTTTAATGCACTCTGAATATCTTTAATACGCGAACGCGTCATATTGGTTTCACATAGAATTGAACGCCACTCCATACGACCATCTTCAACCAACTCTTGACGAGTAATGGTTCTATAAACCGCTGGAATTTTGGTTCTTTTTTCAGACGCTGAAGACACCAATGTTTTCACTTTAATCGATTGACTCACCGCAGGAATTGCTACTTTGGTCGTACTTGCTGGCGTTAAAACGACACGCTTATTGGTGGTTCTATAAACAGCGGGTTCATTAACCAAACAAATTTGACGCCCAGTACGAGATTTCGTGTTCATTGTATTGTTGTGAATTTCATGCCACACCAATGCACCGTCAGACTCAACAACCGTATTTGTAACGGTTTTGTATTTAGCGGGAACCGTTCTACGAAGCTCTTTTGCAGGCGCAACTTCTTGACGCATTTTAATAGTTTTTGTGACCTGAGGAATGTTAATCGTTTTAGTCGTTGCAGGCTTATCAACAACACGTGTAGTTACCGTTTTATATTCTGCTGGCACATCCACTAAACACATGATTTCGCCCGTTGCAGAATCAATTTTTTGAATCGGCCCTGTTCCTTTTTTCCATACGGTGGTCGCAGGTTTTACTAAAATTCTTTGCGTTTCCGTTTTATAGGTTGCTGGCACAGCCACCATTTTTGTGGATGCCTCAGAGACAACAATTGTTTGCTCGACCATTTTATACTGAGCAGGCGCGGTATCAACTACGTCATACGCTTCACTAACTAAGACTTGCTCACCTATTTTTTTATAGGTTGCAGGTTTACGGTGTTCATGAAAACAGGTTCCTGGAGCGGCACCAGCAATATTATCCGTTGAATGTTTTTTGGCAAACTCAAGCAAATCATTGGTCACAAGCGGACTATTTTTAGAGCGCGTTTCTCTCCACGCCGTACGCTCTTCACTTACCAATGCAGTCACTTTTTCAGTACCATAGACTGCAGGTTTAGCCACCAATTTACTCGTAGCACTTTTCACCTCAACAACTTTCACTTTCCACTGGTATTTTGCAGGGATAATTGTAACTTTTTCATCTTCCGCTTTAACCAACACTCTTTCCGAAACGATTTTATAACGAGGCGCTTGCCAAACTCTCGCAAAACACTCTCCTTTTTTTGCATTAGGTGGCAACAAATCCGAACCAAACGTCGCAGGTGGCTGAGCAGAAGAACTCTCTTTTGATTTTAAAGATTGATCTCTAAGCGCACTTTCTTTTTGACTTAAACTCGCTTCTTTTTGACTCAATTTTTTTGCTTGTGACTCCAAAGAGGCTTCACGGCTGTCCAATACCGCTTGGCGATTATCAAGCTCTGCTTGCAGGCCACTCGCACCAGCAGTTGTTGTTGGCGCAGTTGTTGAGCACCCAGATGCAAGCAACGCTGCAATCACCACCGCAACGGGTGTAATTCGTTGTAACTTTTTCATTTGTAAACCATCCTTTAAATTCATTTAAACTCATCTGTTTTTAGTTAAACATTCAATAAGAAATCCCTCAAAACATTCAAGCCTTCTTACCACTTACGGAAGATAATACACCTATTTAAAAGGCATTTGTACTAGAATTCCTGCTTCAATCCCTATTTTTAGAGTATTTTCAGCCAAATAAGTGAACAATCTTATTTAAGATCAAAGTTTTGTGACTTAAGCCGCTTTCCGTTAAAATATTCCGCTTTAACATCAAAAAAATGGTTTTTACATGGCACAACGCGCACAACGCTTAACTATCTTAAAAAACTTGCTCAACAAACGCGTTGTTGTGCTTGATGGTGCGATGGGTACCATGATACAAGACCAACATCTAACCGAAACGGATTTTAGAGGAGCGAACTTTACCGACTATCACATGGATATCAAGGGCAATAACGACATTCTCGTGATAACAAAGCCCGATGTCATTCGAGACATCCATCTTGATTTTCTTCGACAGGGCGTCGACATCCTCGAAACCAACTCTTTCAACGCCACCACCATTGCACAAGCCGATTACGACATGGAAGAGTACGTGGCCGAGATCAACTTTCACGCAGCAAAACTGGCTAAAGAAGCATGTGATATTGCGGAAGCGGAAGATGGCAAACCTC
>Ga0256834_1002160_pt1 | contig 12633 bp, 9 predicted proteins | sample 4281140metaG_FD_190536 | JGI IMG/M metagenome (GOLD analysis project Ga0256834, IMG submission 190536) | Hydrothermal vent microbial communities from East Pacific Rise, Pacific Ocean - 4281-140 | ecosystem: Environmental > Aquatic > Marine > Hydrothermal vents | place: Pacific Ocean: East Pacific... | reverse complement strand
AACAGCAACTATCAAGCAGCTTTAATCACAAGCGCCAATGGTGCCCGCGCTTTGGCTCACAATAGAAACAAAAGTAAAAGCCAAATAGATTTTTCCAAAGTCAAAGCAATTACCGTTGGCCCAGCATCAGCAAAAGCGGCAACACAAGCAGGCTTTGAGAGCGTTGTGCAAACAAAGCTTGGTGATGTTAACGGCATCATTGATTATGTAAACACTAACCTGTCACCTGATGACGGACCGCTGTTTTACCCCTCAGGCACTAAAACCACGGGCGACCTTCAATCTATTCTATCAAAAACTGGTTTCACCGTTGAGCGCTCCATCCTTTACAAAGCCCAACCTCTTGAAAAACTATCTTCTGATATTATTGATTCAATTCAAGGCGGCCGCATAAAGGGTGTTTTATTATTTTCACCAAGAACCGCGAAAATATGGCTTTCCCTGACCAATAGTTGTATAGATGGAAGTCGGTTAGCAAAACTTGGGCACTTTTGTTTATCACAAAATGTTGCCAACGTACTTGTTAACGCCCTTGGTAACGATTGTGACATAACTATATGTAAAAAACCTGATACACAAAACATGCTCGCAGCCATAAACGCATCAAATTTATGATGCCGTAATCATGTGCTGGTAATACATTTTGAGATAATATTAGACCATTATAGGATTTAGGCTGTAACTCATGGCAACTGGCAAAAAAAAACCGACATCATCGCGCTCAACCACTAAAACCCCAATTACGCCACGCCCTAACGCGGCACGATCTGCGGCCAAACCACCTGTCATCAATTTAAAAGCCACAGAAGTAAAGTCTACTTCAACCAATAAGCCCGCAGACAAATCAGCCGCACAAAAAAAGCCAGCCAGCACCCAAAAACCAACCAATAATAAGGCAGACACCAAAGCCACATCAACTAAACCTACCGAGAACTCTAAAGAGAGCTTTAAAGAGAACACTAAAAAAAGCTCTAAAGAAACTGCTGCTGCGAAAACACAAAAAAAACAACCTGCCAAAAAGAAAAAAGGCAAAACAGGTTTGATTGTGGTGAGCCTTGCAGCTCTCATAGCCGCAGGTTTTGGTGGTGCTTGGGCTTTCAAAGAGTATGGTCAAAAATTCTTTACATCACCCAATGCAGCAAACACAGCGCAAATTGCGGCCATTGGCGACAAGTTGACAGTAACAAACAAAACCATTGAAAGTCTTCAAGCCAGCATAAAAGCGCTAAGCCAACAAGTTAGTTCAACCCAAAGTGCCCAAGCAAAAACGGCAAAAGACTTAGGCAGCTTAAAGTCAGAGCTTACCCAAATTGACACCGCGCTCAAAGCAGCCGCAAAAAAAGGCGCTGGTCCAGCCGACGCGGCCAATACCTTGGCCTTAGAAAAACTCACAACCAAATTAACTGGCGTGGATAGCGCCATTGTAAGCCTGACAAAAACCGTCGGGGAAACAAGCGCTGCATCTAAGCAAACCGAAAAAACCATCGCCCAAATTAAAACCCAACTAAATTCGGTAGCTCAAGGATTAAGCAAGACCCAAGCGGCAACCAAATCATCAAGCGATCAGCTTGCAGCTACGGCAAAAGCGTTATCTGCGATCAAGGCAGCTCAAGCCAAACTTGAAAACGCCCCAACCAGCAGTCAAAGTGGTCAGTTAGCTTCAGCCTTTACCATTTTGCGCGCCAAAATTTCTAACGGACAACCTTTTGCTGCTGAGCTCGATCAGATTGCATCAAAACTTCCACAAGAACTATCCTTGGATAAATTGCGTCCGTTTGCACAAACTGGTGCCCCCACCAATGAGGCACTGCTTACTGCTTTAAGCAACTTGTCATTGGGGACAAAAGCACCAGAAAGCGACCCAGCACCAAAGACAACTGGTGGGGTCTGGAATACTTTAACTGGCAAATTTTCAGGCTTGGTAAAAGTCTCAAAAGTTGGCGAAACCGATTGGCAAGCTGTCCAAGCACAAGCCGTATCATATTTAAAGTCAGGTGATCTTAAAGCGGCGATAAACGCGATCAATATGGTCAAGCAACAGCCGCCAAAACCACTTTCAAATTGGCAATCACAAGCCAACAAAAAAATCACAATTGATGCAGCAGTTGCACAATTATCAGCATCAGTTATGGCGCGACTTACTGCCAGCAAATAATAAGACCAACTCGGCAGTATGGCCAACTAGGTAATAAAGACAGGGATTAGTTTAATGGTAAGAATGATTTTTTGGTTTGCGGTTCTCGTCGCAATCACATTTGGTGTCACATGGCTGGCCGACAGTCCTGGTGAATTTTCCATGGTCGTTCGCGGCTATCGAATTGAAACCCAATCAGTTGGTCTTGTTGCTTTTGCTCTGGGCGCTAGCTTTATTGCAATTTGGATAGCATGGGGCATTTTCAAATGGTTAATCGGTCGCCCTTCAGCTCTCGGCAATTTCTTTTCTAACCGCCGCGAGAAAAAAGGCCGCGCTGCCTTGGCTACAGGTTTGATCGCCATTGGCGCAGGTGATGAAAAGTCAGCCCGCAAAGCAGCCCTTGTTGCCGAGCGGATGTTGCCAGATGATCCCCTTGCGCAATTACTTGCCGCCCAATCAGCTCAAGAACAGGGCGATAGCGCCCGCGTCAAACAAGTTTACCAACAAATGAGTAAAACTGAAACCACGAAACTATTAGGTTTACGCGGGTTGTTCAACGAAGCACGACGTGAAAAAAACATCGAAGCTGCACGCCAAATTGCAAAAGACGCTTTGGCTGCAAACCCGGGCGTATCTTGGGCTTCAAACGCCATGTTGGTTTCTTATGCTAGCGATAATGATTGGCCTGCCGTTTTGCTGCTGCTCGAAAACCAACGCATTGCTAAGTTGATAGACAAGCCACAAGCCAATATCAAAAAAGCCGTTGCACTAACAGCCCAAGCACTGGCCGCCGAAGACAAAGACCATCAAGCCGCTATCGAGCTGGCCCTCAAAGCCCATCGTTTAGACCCCTCTCTTGTTGAAGCTGCAGTGATTGCAGGGCGAACACTATCAATTGAAAAATCTTACCGTAAAGCTTCTAAAATATTGGAGAAAACGTGGGCGCTTAGTCCCCATCCAGATATTGCAGAGGTATATGCATATGCAAAACAAGACGCAACGCCAAGCCAGCGATTAACGCGCGTTAAGGCCTTAACCAAACGCTTTGATGGCGGGCAAGAGGGCGCAAAAGCTTTGGCCCAAGCAGCTATTGAGGCCCAAGATTGGGAAACAGCGCGCACCGCTCTTTCACCCTTCCTTGAAGACAAACCAAGCGCTGGCATTTGCACACTAATGGCAACCATCGAGAACGCAGAATTAGGCAACAAGGGCCGCGCGCGCGAATGGTTGGCCCGCGCTGTCCATGCGCCACGTGATGCCGTTTGGACGGCTGGTGGTCATGTATCATCACGCTGGTTACCTGTCTCGCCCGTCAGTGGCGAACTCGGCGCATTTGAATGGAAAGTACCTGTCCTTGGCTTGAGCATCAGCGAAAGTGAGCAAGAAAAAACCATAAGCCCTTTCCTCATTTCAGATGAACCACAACTAGACGTTAAGGACGAAAATGAAATCAAAGACATAGAAGTCAAAGAAATCATCGACGTGACACCAACTTCGCAATCTGACGCAGAAACACCCTCTGCCGCCGATCAGACCAGCAAGGAAGATAGCGTAACTGAAACCAAAGCTGCTGCAAGTGAGAACCTTGAAACTGAAACAGTTGGCAAAGATAAAGCAACATCTAAACAAACAACACCAAACGATGACAGTCCTGTCGCACCGACCACAGATGTGCCTTCTAATAGTACAAAGTCAAAATCAAAATCCAGTATTAATCATCCACCAGACGATCCTGGTTTAAAAAAACCTGATGATGCTAAATCTGGTGAAAGCTGGTTTGGCTAAGACCATTACAAATAAAAAAGGCTCACATATTACTGTGAGCCTTTTTTTAATAGTTATCGAACATTAGTTTAGATTCAAACACTGCATGAAATGCAAGACTATCAATACCTAAGTAGGTTGTTCTGGTTCAATGTAAACCAGAACAACTCTAGAGCGCGTCGCGTTTACTTGGGTTCGAGTATTTACTTGCTGCCTGAGGCAGGGCCTGCCACGCAAGCCTGTTCAGGCACGGCAAGTGAATTCATTTTAACGCGTCACGCACTAACAAGTCGTGGCATAAGATCCAACAAATGTTTAGCATAGTCTGATTGCGGGTTTTTAAACAAATCCTCACTGTCAGCCACTTCGACTAACTTACCATCACGCATCACCGCAACACGGTCACACACTTGGCGAATGACAGGCAAATCATGACTGATAAACAACATGGTCAGCGATAATTCTTCTTGCAGGTCTTTCAACAAATTGAGCACTTGAGCTTGAATTGAAACATCAAGCGCCGATGTTGGCTCATCACAAATAAGGAACCGAGGACGCGTTGCCAACGCTCGTGCAATAGAAATCCGCTGGCGTTGCCCACCAGAAAACTCATGCGGGAATTTTTTTGCGGCAATCGCACCAAGCCCCACATGATCCAAAAGATCATTTACAATCGACTTTACCTCAGCATTTGAAGAAGCCAATTTATGAAACTTAATCGGTTCGGCAACAATATCGGCCACCCGCATTCGCCCATTGAGCGATGAGAAGGGATCCTGAAAAATCATTTGCATTTGGCGGCGATAATGGTTCACGGCTTTTCGTGAACTCAGGGCCGTTAAGTCTGCGCCATCAAAGAAAATATTTCCCGCGTGTGGTGTGTAAATTCCAGAAATCATTCGAGCAACGGTTGATTTACCTGAACCTGATTCTCCCACCAACCCAAAAACTTCACCAGCGCGAATATCAAAGGAAACATCATCAACAGCGCGCAAATATTTACGCTTCGATGGGAAAATCGAATTAACCGTCCGAAACCTCATTTCAAGGTTTTTTACACTGACTAAAAATTCCGACTTACTATTATCAAAATCACGCGACTTTCCCAGCCAATGAGTTTTAACATCAATCGATTTATGAGCAACACCTGCTTCTTCAATATACTCAACCAACGGAAAACGATCGATCCGTTTATCTGGGCGAGGCACGGCAGAGATCAGGCTTTTAGTATAAGGGTGATCTGGATTACCAAGAATTTTTTGGGTCGTCCCAACTTCCACAACATCACCGCGATACATAACCATCACACGGTCACAAATATCAGAAATCACGCCCATATCATGGGTGATGATAATCATCCCCACACCCGTTTCTTTGACCAGTTTTCGCATCAAATCCAAAATTTGTGCTTGTATGGAAACATCCAGCGCCGTGGTTGGTTCGTCGGCCAAAATCACATCAGGGTCCGCGCACAAAGACAAAGCAATCACCACACGTTGGCGCATGCCACCAGAAAACTGATGCGGGTAATGTTTAATGCGTATAGCAGGATCGGGAATGCCAACTTTATCAAGCATTTCAATTGCCCGCTCCAACGCGCGAGCCACCGATACATCAAGGTGCGTAACAATTGTTTCAACCAATTGTTCTTCAATCGTTTGCAGCGGATTGAGAGAAGTTAAAGGGTCTTGAAATATCATTCCAATTCGTCGGCCGCGAATTTTCCGCATTTCATCCAATGACAAACCATCAATGCGCTCGCCTTCAAGGAAAATTTTTCCTTTCGGCATAATTCCGGGAGGGTCAAGTAGATCTAAAATCGCATTAGCAATTGTTGATTTTCCAGCGCCTGATTCACCAACAATGCCGAGAATTTCGCCTGCGGCTAATTCAAGGTTTACATCCTTAGTTGCAACAATCGAGCCGCGCCGCGACGGGAACTCGACCCGCATTCCTTCAATTTTGAGTAAAGACATTCCGTTACCTCAATTTCGGGTTCAGCGCATCGCGCAACCAGTCGCCAAGAATATTCACAGCCAACACAAGAATAACCAGCGCCACTCCTGGGAATACTGTGATCCACCACTCACCAGAAAACAGGTAATCATTACCCACTCGAATGAGTGTCCCAAGTGATGGTGATGTTGGCGGCACACCAACACCCAAAAAGCTTAACGTTGCTTCGGTTATAACAGCCAGCGCCAACTGAATGGTTGCAATAACCAAAACAGGACCCATGACATTTGGCAAAATATGACGGAACAAAATCAATGGTTGCGGCAGGCCAATAACTTGAGCAGCTTGCACATATTCTTTTGTCCGCTCAACCATTGTAGAAGAACGAACAGTACGGGCATATTGAACCCAAAAGCTCAAGGCGATCGCCACAATAAGCACGTAAACAGCCAGCTCGTCATGGCTATTTTTTGGCAACAAACCACGCGCGACACCATCAACCAAAAGTGCGATCAAGATAGCAGGGAATGACAATTGTACATCGGCAACCCGCATCAGCACCGCATCAACCCAGCCGCCTGAATAACCAGCAACCAACCCGACGACAATACCAATAATCATCGCAAAAATAACCGAGAAGAACCCAACCAACAACGACACCCGTGAACCATATAAAATGGTTGAAAGTACATCACGCCCCTGATCGTCAGTACCGAGCAAAAACTTACTCGTCCCATCAGCCATCCAAACAGGTGGCTTTAAAGAATCCATTAGATCAAATTGGGTTAAATCAAACGGGTTATACGGCGCAACATAAGTTGCAAACACCGATGAAAAAATAATGATTGCGGTTATAATTGACGCAACAACAACCAATGGAGAAGATTTATAGCTCCACCAAATATCACTTGCAAAAAACCGCCTTGCGAAATCTCTCATCAATCCATCCTCAATCGCGGATCAATTGAATAATATAATATATCAACGACCAAATTTATAACAACAAACACAAAGGCAATCAGCAACAGATAGGCCGACATAATCGGAATATCCACTTCTTCAATCGCTTGAATAAACAGCAACCCCATACCAGGCCATTGAAAAACACTCTCAGTAATAATCGCAAATGCTATGAGCGAACCAATTTGCAATCCGATGATTGTAATAACCGGTACCAGCGTATTTTTTAATGCATGTGAAAAACTGATTGAACGTTCTTTAAGGCCGCGCGCCCGAGCAAATTTTATATAGTCTGAACGCAACACTTCCAGCATCTCAGCCCTGATTAAACGAACGATTAACGTCATCTGAAAAATGGCCAACGTAATGGCGGGCATAATCAAAGATTTCCACCCACTCACCGTCAAAAACCCTGTCGTCCACCAACCAATGCTAACGGTGTCTCCACGACCAAAGGTTGGCAACCACTGCAACATAACCCCAAAGAATAAAATCAAAAATATCCCGATCAGAAATGTCGGTAATGAAATTCCAATCAACGACAATGTCATGAAACCTTGCGACAGCCAGCTATTACGGTTAAGGGCGGTATAAACCCCCATCGGAATACCAATCAGCAAAGCCAAAAAGGCCGATAGCAATGAAAGCTCAAGCGTTGCAGGAAACCGTTCAGCAATGAGCTCTTTAACGGGCTTGCGTAATCGATAAGAGCGGCCAAATTCGCCTTGTACAGCATTGCCGACAAAGCGGCCAAATTGGACAACAATACTATCATTGAGACCAAGGTCTTGCTTTAGTTGTTCGCGCTCTTCGGTCGAGGTATCTTGACCAACGAGGTTAGAAATTGGATCACCGACAAATTGAAATAGCGCAAAGGCAATTAACGCGACGGTTAGCATAACCATGCCCGCCTGAAACAACCGCCTGCCAATAAAAATTAACATAAAAAAACCAGAAAAAAGAAAAAGAAAACCTGCCCTTCAACTCCAAAGGGCAGGCTGTTATTGATTGCTTATGGCATTACCACAAAGCGGTAATCAAGCACGTTATCAGCACGCTGTGCAGCTTTCACACCATCACGCACACCCCATGAAAGAGGTTGTTGATGAAGCGGAAGATAACCAACTTCGTCTTGAAGAATTTTAGCAACTTCATCAATCGCTTTTTGACGAACCGCAACATCGGTTTCACTAGCGATAATCACAGTCAATTCATCAATACGCTTATTGCAATAACCACCAAGGTTATAGGCACCAGCTTTCTTTTCTTTATTTTGACAAACGATCAAGCTGTTCAAAACGTTGTAAACGTCCATTGAGCCTGGTGTCCAACCAAGAAGATAGAAAGACGTGTCATATCCACCTTGCGCCAAAACCTTAGCAAAATACTTAGATTTTGGTTGAGCCAATAGGTCGATTTTAACCCCAACTTTTGCCATCATGCTAGCAACAGCTTGACAGATTTTTTCGTCATTTACATAACGGTTGTTTGGGCAATCCATTGTGACCGTAAAGCCATCACCATAGCCAGCTTCTGCAAGCAGCTTTTTCGACATAGCAGGATCATATTTATAAGGTGTGTTTGTCTTGGCATTAAAGCCTTGAATTTGAGGCGCCCACATCATGCCAGCTGGTGTTGCAGCACCACGCATAATGGCTTTCTTAATAGCGTTCAAATCAATTGCATGAGCAAAAGCTTTGCGAACACGAACATCTTTAAACGGGTTTTTGCCCTTTACAGATGAATGCAAAAGCTCGTCGCGCATTTGGTCCATACCAAGGAAGATTGTCCGTGCTTCTGGTCCTGCAAGCGCTTTAACGCCTGGAGCAGAATTCAAACGGTTCCAATCTTGAACTGGCACGGGATAAACCAGATCAATTTGACCTGATAGCAACGCAGCAACACGTGTGGCAGCTTGTTTAATCGGTGTAAATTCAACACGATCAATATTGGTTTCAAGGTTTTTATTCCAATGGTCTTTGTAACGAACCATAACAGTTTTCACATCAGGTTGACGTGATTGAACCATAAATGGGCCAGTACCATTCGCATTGGTTGTTGCATACGAACCATCACGGCCAGCATCTTTTGGGCTTGATGATTTCATTGCACCGTTTTTCATCGCCCATTCTTTGTCCATGACATACATAACAGTCATTTCATTCAGAACAGTTGGGTTCGGTACGGGTGTTTCAACAATGATGGTAAAGTCATCAACCTTAGTGATTGATTTAATCAAACCAGCACGTGCTTTTTGGTCAGAACCTTCAGAGCCCATGCGTTCCCATGTGAAAATCACATCATCGGCAGTAAACGGATTTCCATTGTGAAATTTTACGCCTTTGCGAAGTGAAAACTTCCATTTGGTTGGTGAAACAGCTTCCCATTTTGTTGCCAAACCTGGGACTTTTTTCATGTTTTTATCATAAGCGATCAAAGGCTCATAAACATTGCCCAACATGCCAAGTGTAAATGTTTCGTTCAATGAATGCGGGTCAAGCGATTGCGCATCGCCTTGGAACGCAAACTTAAATGTCTTGGCGCTAGCTGGAGCTGCAACAACAGCGCTCAACGCTAGTGCAGACACACCTGCAATAACAAGTGATTTCAATTTCATAATTTAGTCTCCCTAAGTACATATCAGTTATCTGATTTTTAATTGGATGCATTTTGGACCGTTTAATCAAAAACGTCCAGTGGCTTTTTTAAGTTGAAACAACAATTTTATTTTTTATTGAAATAAAACTCTCAAATTCTACCGTTATTATGCAGGCATTGATTTGTGAACCAGCTCAGCAAAAAATGAAATGCCGTATGGAATAGCCTCATCGTTAAAGTCATATTCTGGATGATGCAGCCCCGCACTTGCCCCATTGCCCACATAAATAAAAGCACCCGGGCGCGCTTCAAGCATGAATGAAAAATCTTCCCCACCCATAACAGGAGGCGTATTCATATCCACCTTGTCATCACCTGCAATCGATTTACAAATGTCGCCAGCAAACTGGGTTTGCTTCACATGATTGATAGTCGGCGGATAAAGTCGAGTATACTTAATTTCTGCACGGCACTCGTGCGCCGCAGCAACATTATTGATAATTTCTTCAATTCGTTTTTCTGCAAGACCACGCACCTCTTCATCCAGACAGCGAACTGTGCCTGCCAATTCAGCTATTTGCGGAATAACATTATAGGTCGTTCCTGCATTAAATTTTGTAATTGACACCACAACAGAATTTAAGGGGTCAACATTGCGCGCTGCAAAAGATTGTATGGCTTGAACACAAGCAGATGCCGCAACGATGGGATCAATACAGCCATGAGGTTTTGCCGCGTGCCCGCCTTTACCCGTAATGGTAATATCGAAAAAGTCTGCTGACGCTAACAACGTACCTTCGCGCATAGCAAACTGACCCACAGGAAGATCTGGTGCATTGTGCATACCATAAACTTCATCAATACCAAAAGCGTCCATCATGCCATCATCAACCATGGCTTTACCGCCCGCGCCGCCTTCTTCGGCTGGTTGAAAAATTACCACAACTTTACCGTTAAAATTACGCGTTTCACAAAGGTATTTCGCAGCACCAAGCAACATTGCCGTGTGCCCATCATGGCCACACGCATGCATTTTGCCCTCAACCTTGGACGCATATTCTTTGCCCGTTGCTTCAATAATCGGCAACGCATCCATATCAGCGCGCAAACCAATGACTTTACCGCTGTCCGTTTTATTACCATTGATAATGCCAACCAAACCCGTTTGGCCAATGCCCGTCACAATCTCATCAACGCCAAAACTTTTTAGCTTTTCGGCAACCATCGCTGCGGTTTCATGCACATCATATAAAAGTTCAGGGTTTGAATGAATTTCACGTCTCCACCCTGTAACTTCTTCATGGAGTTCTGCAACGCGGTTAAGAACGGGCATATTAATTCACCTTTTTAATTTATTTATTTCAAGAAGAATACGGCCGACATAACCAGCCCTACTAAAATGATGAAACCACGGATAATCGGTTTGGGCAAGGCCTTTGCTAAACGTGCACCTGCATAACCACCGATCACCGAGCCAACCATCATCACACTCACTTCTGACCAATAAATCACCCCTGCAATGGCAAACGTTGCAACCGATACCGCCGACAACACAACCGATAACGCAGCCTTTAAGCCGTTCATCTGGTCAAGATCACGCATTCCCAGCGCCGAGAACAGCGCCAACAAAATGATCCCAAGACCGCCATTAAAGTACCCGCCATAAATCGACACCACCATCATCGAAATTTTTTCAGGAAATCTAAATTTTGAAACCTTTGCTCGCAACCAGTCACCAAAGGCGAACAAGCCCGTTGCCACCAGCAATAGCCATGGCACGATAACGCTAAATACTTTATCTGAGGTCGCCAAAAGAATGAGCGAGCCAACCACCCCACCAACGATAGCAATGCCAAAATACAAAACGAGTTTTGATTTAGATGTCTTGGCAATATCGTCTCGAAACCCTAGTGCACTGGCCACATACCCCGGAAACACCGCCAACGTACTCGTCGCATTCGCCGCCACCACAGGCACCCCCGCATAGACAAGCGCAGGAAATGTCAAAAATGACCCGCCGCCAGCAAGGGCGTTCAAGATACCAGCAAAAAACGCAGCGACTGTGATGATGATGTAAGTGGTCATTAAGTTACCTTTTCATACCCAACCTGAGACAGCAATAAAATTTATAATATCTCTCATAAAAAAGCCCCGTATGAAAACATACGGGGCGCATTTAGTAGATTGTCAACATTCGTAAGATGCAAATTTATCTTAAAAAAGCTTCTTACGTAATGATATTAGGTCCTTTTTAATAGCATTAAAGAACCCAGAACTAGATTTTCCACCTGCTGTTTTCTTGGAAATTTCAGCGATTTGCTTATAAAGAGATGTAAAATCACTAGCCTGCCCATAACCCAGCACTTCAGCCAACTCTAACTGCTTACGCGCCTTCGTTAGCATGGTTTTTAAATCGGCCTCTTGGCTTTTCGTCCGTTTCGCATTTTCCGTAAGCAATTCAGCTTCTGCCAACAAGGCTTCGGCGCGAACAACAGGTAGCGGAACAACACGATCTTCAACAACGAGAAGACTTAAAGCAGTAATAAGAACTGTCTTAGCTTCCTTCAGTTTATCTTTTTCAATAAGCGGTACTGCTTTTTTGATTGCAGCAGGATAAGTGCCTAAAGGAATTTCACTAACCCGAATAACAATCTCACTAGCTAAACTGGCGACTAAAGGACGGGCATCTTGCAAACGCCCTTCTTTCATCAACGCCATTGCCTGCATTTTGATTTTATTGATCGTTTTTACATTCAAATCCGTATCTATAACCGTGCTACCGATACTTATGGGTGCAAGTTTTAAATCAGGGTCTAAAGACAGCACCACATCAAGTTTGCCCAAAGCTTTTTCCAAATGAGACATGGCTTTAGCTTTATCTTTTTTATCTAAAGCAACAATTGCACTTTCAGTGGCTCTAAGCGCACCAACAGCACCTTGTATAGCGCGTTTTTGCGCCGCAGACATTTGGGTTTTGGCATAGTTGAGGGCATTCGAAAGTTCACTTTCAGCTATAATTTTTTTACCAACGATGGTTGCCGCGATTTCTGGAGCATCCTTTTTAACCGCAATCTTTTTAGCACTGTCAGCCCAAACAGGTTGTGACAACATCAACCCCGCAGCAACAATAGCAGGAACAGCAAATATAGTTTTATTTCGTTTTAACATTTTAGTCTCCTTTATAGGGTTTTTTTCATCAAATTGCAGACACAAAAAGCCAG
>Ga0256834_1002159_pt1 | contig 12642 bp, 15 predicted proteins | sample 4281140metaG_FD_190536 | JGI IMG/M metagenome (GOLD analysis project Ga0256834, IMG submission 190536) | Hydrothermal vent microbial communities from East Pacific Rise, Pacific Ocean - 4281-140 | ecosystem: Environmental > Aquatic > Marine > Hydrothermal vents | place: Pacific Ocean: East... | reverse complement strand
GTGATGGTGTTGAGGCATTATCCTTTATGAATGTTGCTGATATTTTTTAACGGCTATTGAGTGCTAATAACTTGTTTTTTTAGGAACAAAACCCAGTAAGTAGTTGATTGGTATAGGCCTAAATAGGCTGTTATAGGAACAAAGTAGAGGTGTAAGTAGTTGATTTTTCAGCGGTTCAGATATGGCTTTTAATCAATTGGTCGAGCGTTCGAATCGCTCACGGCCCACCATATTTTTCAAAGGCTTAGCTCGCGCTAGGCCTTTTTCAATTTAGGCCTTGTGCCAATTTTGTGCCAAAAGTTTTTAGAGTTGGCATGAGTTGTTCGCATATTCAGCTAAATGTGACTCACCTAAATGCGCGTAGCGTCTAACCATTGCTACATTTTCCCATGCACCAAGTTCTTGTAAAACATTAATTGGCGTTCCGCTTTGAACATGCCATGAAGCCCAAGTGTGCCTCAAGTCGTGCCAACGGAAGTCTTCAATACCTACTTCTTTTAAAGTTTTGTACCACGCTTTTGTCGTCATTTGTCCAACTGGTTTTCCACGAAAAGTAAAAACAAATTTTGGATGATTCCCTTTCAAAGCTGTAAGTATCTCTATAGCGTCATCATTTAAAGGAATAAGAAATGTTTTCTTTCCTTTCCTTGCTTGATCTTCAAAAACCCAGCAAGTTCGACGTTTTAAATCAACTTGTGACCACACTAAGTTTTTAATATGCCCCTGACGTAGTCCAGTAGCAAGCGCAAAACGAACGGCGTATACCTGATGCTTTGGTAGTGCTTTTAAAAGTCGTTCTGCTTGCTCTTTTGTAAGCCAGCGAATCCTACGAGTGGGTTCTGGTAAGAACTCAATTTTTGGGGTCTCGTCAATCCATCTCCATGCATCACAAGCTTTGCGAAGAATAGACCTCAGCAAAGCAAGAATTCTATTAACGCTAGCGTTAGAAACCCCTTCACTCAGCCGATATTGTGTTAACTCATCAGTAACATCACGCGTAATTTCAGCTAGTTTCTTATCATGAAGATAAGGGTTTAACCAACGTAGATGCACGAGATCAGTAACATGACTGGCTTTGTGGTTTGTTTCTTTAATAAAGCGCACAACAGCTTCTTGCCATGATCGTTCAGGCTTTTCACCAAGCTTGGATGTTTTCCATAGTTTTGCTTTTAACTCGTCGTGGAATTCTTGTGCTAAGACTCGACTTTCAGTCCCAGTAGATCGACGTACTCGTTGTCCATTGGGTGCTGTAAACCTAATCCACCACGTTTTTTTGCGTCTGTATAACATATTTGTAACTCCTTCTTAAGAGAGTCACTTGACGGTATTTCCACTCGGTTAGTGTACTTTGAACGAATAAATTCAACAAGGTCTTGTTTAAGGAAAACCCAACGTTTCGCAGGTTTAGAACCTTTAGTTAGTCCTGTTTTTACTTTTTGTCGGAGGGCAGATTCTGACATAAATAAAAAGTCTGCCGCCTCTTGTAAATTTAATGTTTCTTCTCTCATGTGACATCTCTATAAAATAATTAAAAAGATGCCCTATGACCTAGGGCTTTGCTCTGAATGAGCTATAGAATTCACCAATTGAGCTGGTCATTGCTCATGTGAGGTTTAATGTGAAAACATTAAACATAAAATTGCTACTTTTACGCGAGCTACGTTAATGAGTCTAAATAATAAAAGTACTATTTACAAAAAAACTTAAAAAAAACTTTTTTGTATTGAAGAACGAGATTAACTTCCTAAGTAATTTGAAGTTATTTGTTCTCTTTTATGGCCTAATTCCGCTGAAATTTTAAGTCTTGCTTTTCTATCAATATCACGTTCTTCTTTTGTCATATCACGTTGTTTTTTCCCGTCGCAAACTGGACAATTGTTGCCTGTTAGAACTTTATATCTATCTTGAGCGTACTTATGACGCAAGCCATGAGCCTTACCTAATCCTGATTTTGACACTTGATTTTTATATATTTGTAAGTGTTCTTTGTATGTTCTATTGGCAGGTATTAGGGAATTATTTCCGTACTTATCTTTCATCTTATCAACAAAATCTCTCTGTTCTTGTGTTAAAATTGGTATACTTCTTTCGACCTTACCTTTGCACCACCTATTCATCAAAAATAGTTGATTGCCCCTGTCAGCAAAGACAAAATTTGTTTTCATTGATTCTTCACGTCTTACCCCAAATAGTGATTGATGCTTTAAGCTGTCTCTTATATTTTCATCTGTGATTTGATTTAAGTGTTTTGGCTCTAAACAAACAACTTTATTTATATTGCTTATATTAACCCTGTTTGCTATACCCAACTTTTGATTTGTGGGAATCTTGGAAGCTACGTTTTTTTTATTTCCTAACCACCTTAGATGGCTCATTCGATTTTTTATTGTGCCACTTGATTTACCATCGTTTTTCCAATGATTTACAAATCTACTGATAGTTTTTTCAGTAAGTAAAGAATTTATAGTTATACGTCTAAAGCCCACATCCTTTGATTGATTGACGATTGTTTTAAAAGTTTCAGATCTGGCTTTCTGCGTAGCAAAACTACCGTCCCGATTACTCTTTATTACTTGTTTAATTTCCCATTCTAGCTTATGCATAATTGCGTTCTCATTTTCAGTGTAAAATATGTTGTTTAGTGTTGTTCATCAGTCAGCGACATTAATGTCGTCGAGTCCACTAAAAAGTGGCTAAGGATGATAGTTAAAGAAAAGGCCAAAAATTTTGGCTGGTTATAAATAGCTCTGTTGAGCACTCTCTATAACGAAGTTTTTTATGCATAAGCTAATATTCCTTTTTAATTTTTTTTGATAAAAATGAATACTCAAAAGTTTTTGAAAACATTATGTTTTCAAACTAGTTCTATTTGAGTATGGAAAGCTCTTAAGAGAGCAAATGTTTGATTAGAAGCGCATGGATTATAAAAATCCTTTTGTTTCATTTAATAAACATTGATTTCTTACATCGTAGTAATAAAAATTACTAGATTAGATGTTTGCGTGAAACGACAACAAACCTATTATTCGCTCAATAACAGCTTAGCTGTTATATGTGTAGCGATGATTGCTTTGAAAAAAACAATCTTAAAGTTGTCACATTAAAGACTGCGACGGATCGGGATACGTATAACGTATCAATATGATTACATTACTTGCATGTTAAAACTTCGTCAAGTATTTTTTCTATGCCTATTAGTTCGTCTTATTGTGTTTTCACAGTAATTTCAGCTATAGATTATATTAGCGCTTTTTCGAAAAAACTGTAAAATCACGGCGTTGTCACTGGTGATTTTACGCCTTTATCCCTTCTGTAGTGCGCTATTGCGCATACGTCACTGTCTAAAGTCGCTTTTGCGACGACAGTGACGTATGTTTTGTACTATCTACTCAGTATTTCTATATCATGTAGAAATATTGGGTAAATTCTACATGATTATAGAGAAATTGTAAGTTGGCTTTTTTCAACCTTAGTTAAACGCTTTCTATATATACATAGAAAATGCTAAACTATTTTTTAATAGTTTAGCTATATTTCGATAAGTTAAATCTATTAAGTTTTTTCATATTTTATCTAGCTTTGATTAAGTAGAACTGTATTCAATCTATTTCTTGTTAGAGAGTTTCTATTTTATTTGTAAATTTCTTAATGTGACCGCATTGAAAAGAGCTTAATAATCCTTCGACTTTTATCCAAAGACGCGTTTCATGAATCTCCGATACTTTGTACCAAGCTCCATTTGTTTTTACAAAAGTAGTTGTGTATTGAAAAGCTTATTAAATTTTTTCATTTTATTTTTCTCTGTTTTTATCTGTTAGTTATTAAGGTCAAGGGGGTCTTGCTATTTATTCAATAGATAAAAGGTTATCCAGATCCAGCGCTGAATCGGTCAGCAGCTCGTATTTTTTCGTATACATCAAGCCTAGGAATAGGGTCATGACTAGTAGGTTTCCATGCAAGCAGATACCTCAAAGCATTAGCCATATCACTGTTTTGTTGCTCAAGCTGGGTTAAATGTCCTGATAAGACCTCTAAATTTAATTGGTCATGATGAAGAAGCTGCCCTTGGATAGTTCTGGTCATACATGAAAAAGTTCTTATTTTTCCAACATCATGCAGTAGCCCAGCAATTGCACCTAAATATCTATCATTAACTGGTATGGCTTGGTCTCTAAAAATCTGCCACGCAACATCAACACTATGAACAAACAAGCCGCCAATATAGTTATGATGGTGCGATAGACTGGCAGGTGCAGTAGAAAAATCTCTATAAAACTCTTCATCTTGAAAAAGACGGTATGTGAATTCTCGAAGAGATTTATCTGGTATCCAACTCATAAGAGCTTTCAATTTAACTTTTGCACTTGTAATTCTATCTTGGTGGTTTTGGGTGATTTGCATAGAGGTGCAACGAATTTGCCAGTTACCAAAAAAATGTTCAAATTGACCATTTATTGTAACTCTTTGTCCGTGGCATAGTTGTTTTAGACCTTTGCAAGAATTAGTCCAAGCAACAACACGTATTGGCAATAAATCTAATTGAATATCAAAAAGTTGATATTTGCTGTTGCCTCTTGTTGTTCGTGTCTCAGGGTTTTTAACAACATACTCACCAGATAAAACACTACCTGAATTTATTAGTGCTGTATTCATTATCTTCTCCATTCGTTATTTGAGAGATATACTTCAAAATCTTCAATCAAAATAGGTAATACGGACTCTGCAAGCTTATCGTTAGGGTTTAATAAGTACTCATGTATCCAAGATGTAATGGACTGTTCTTCTTTGTCGCTTTCTTGCGAGCTATCGTTTTTGAGGGAATAGGAGAATATCAATGTCTTTGCGAGACGCTGAACATTTAAATTCCTTGTTGTAATATATTTATTAGTATCCATGGGCAAACAATAGTGACAAATGCCACCATTGTCAATAAGCCAGTGTTACCGCTTGTCGTATTTTTTGCTATAGTAATCAATCAGTAATTTTGGAATAGAGATGAAGAGAAAGAGAACAGATTTTTCAAAAGTTCTTACAGAGCTAAGAAAGAGGGGAGTTAATGATTATAAGTTGTCCGAAGCAACTGGAATTGATAGAACCACTTTGTCAAAATTGAGAACAGGAGACAGAAAGTCAATTAACTATGATGATGGTGTTGCAATAATGGAGATTTTTAAGAATTATATAAAATAACAACAGCACTCTTGAGAGTACTGTTGTGACTATTACTTCTGATTATCATCTCACAAGAGTAAGGTTTTCTTGAGCTAATCTATTCCCTTGTTTTGCAACTTTCATATACCAATAACGAGCCATTTTAGAATTGGTCAAAACTCCTAATCCGTGATGGAACATATAACCTAGAACATTTTGAGCATCAGCATATCCTAACTCAGCAGAAGCCTCGTAGTATTTAGCTGCTTTTTTGTAGTTTTTACTTGTTGCTAATCCCTCAATATAGTATTGACCAAGGTTATAATACGCCAAAGGATCATTTCCTGATTTGACAGCTTCTTTAAACCAAAACAGAGCTTTATCATAATTTACCTTTGCTCCTCCTAGACCCTCATAAAAAATTGAACCAAGATCGGTCTGTGCAGTAGTATGTCCTTTAAAACCTGCCATTTTTAATAACTGGATTGTCTTAACAATATTGCCTCTTCCGTATTCATTTTTTCCTTCATAATAAAGAGCATCGGGTGAACTTGGATCAATGCCTTTTTTCAGAAGTTCTTTTCGAATTTTTTTAACTTTCTGTTCATTTTCATAGCGACTCTTTTCAGAACTCTCTACTAGTATTTTTTTAGCCATTGCTTCTGTTTTATTTTTATTTGTGGAAGTGTTGATTGTGTCCGTTGTAGAGCATCCTGATAATATTAAGAATAGGAATGGTATGTATAAAGTAGTTTTCATTGAATAAGCCTTTTAGTTGATTTTTTTAGATTAGTGTTACTATATTAATTTTTATTATTATGCAATAGTATTACTATTTTTATAAGCATTCAAGGCTTGCAGTGTATTTAGATAAAATTAGTATTGCTATACTGTTTCACATGGATAGCCTTGCAAAACGCATACAAACCTCACGAAAATTGAGGGGTATTTCTCAAAAGGAACTTGCACAGAAAATTGGAGTGACTGCGGGCGCAATATCTCAATATGAATCCAATCATTCAGCAACAGAGCCAACGATTAAGAATTTGTCAAAGATAGCCATTGAGCTTAATGTTTCTTTTGAATGGCTGGCAACAGGCAGGGGAGAAGCAGATATTGAAGACTTTCTATTGGATTTGACGAGAATGTATAAGAAGGATGATCGTTTATCGTTGCTACTTACTGATGATCAAATTCAGTTCTTAGAAAGCTATAAAAAATTACCTGATGATTGGCAGATAAGGTATCAGTTTATTCTCGATGCTACTGTAAACTCATTGCGAGCTATTAAGTAACTATTAGCCTAGCGGCGAACCAAAATTCATATAAGCTTTCCATAGGCTCGGCAGGTTAGCTAACGCTATTAAACTTACACTTGCAAATAAAAGAAAGAAGATCATATATTTTGTTTCTTTCTTATCCATTTTGTAACTACTGAGTAACAGGAAGTAGTAATGAGCATTTTTATTTTTTTGTAATTTTGTTAGCGCATGAGTTAATTGATAAAAACTTAAATAACCACAAAGCATAACAATTAAAAAAGTTAACATCGTGGCAATTACCATAACGTAAGGTGCTTCATGTCTTTCATTCGGAGCAACCATCTCCATTAAAAAAAGTTGATAAGCTGCGAGAGAAAGGCACAATAATATTGTTGTTAGCCTTGATTTTAGGCGCATTGGGCTAGGTTGGGATTTTATATTAGGATTATTTCTAGCAATAGCTTTATTGTTAATACTTACAATGAGTAATGATAGTGCTGAAAGAAAAGCAAATAGCACCAAAGAACCTGCAAGGGTGAGATGGATTGCATTAGCGTAAGTATAATAAAAAACAATATACGCAACACTTAACACCAAGCCACCAGCGATAAATAAGAACTTTTCTTTTTTAGATGATGCCTCAAAAAAATCAGGCTTATTTTCTTTGGGTGGGTGAGCTAAAGTATGAAGATAATGAGCAGCACCAGAAATGATCTGTGGCTGAAAATTTTCGCCATCAAGGATCGAACCATAATGTTTTTCTGCATTTTCCTTAAGTAATGGAAAATTACTTATCATCCAGGTCATTAATGGTTTGATGGCATCTACACGAGTAATTCTTTCCCCTTTTAAAAGTCTTCTCCCTGTTTTTCTTGTAGTACTTATTATGTCGGCACTATCACCCTTATTTTTTTTGAAAAGAGGTATTGGGTACTGCCCTTCAATGTAATTTCCTGTTTTATTAGCATACCCCTTTTTAAGTAAAAAACTGACTAAAAAGCGTAGCTCCTCTTGATAGTCAAGAATTCTAGTTTCAGTGCCAATTTCTGGTAAGGCTTTGAAATTATAAGTTTTAATTTAAGTTAACCTCAAAGTACCCCCCAAATTCTGGCGAAGTACCCCCATGTATGGTTATTAAATCATGACTCCAAACTGAAGGAGTAAAACATGAACAGGCAATATCAGATCAAAGATAAATCCAATCAATATGAAATTACCATACCACGAAGTAGTATTGCTAAAAACCTAAAAATTTCAACATCAAAAAATGAGTTACAAAAAATATGGCAACTCAGAACTGCTGAATACAATAAGCATTATTCTGAATTCAGTTGTAACGACGATGACAACTACGATGCTGATGCACTTGTTTTATACAGTAAAAATCAGCAGGGCCGGCTAATAAGCACAGGCAGAATTGTATTCGATAGCCCTCATGGATTACCAGCAGATTCAATCATAAAGGCTGAAGTGAGCAAGTTAAGGAAGCAAGGCTTAAAGATAGCAGAACTAAGCAAACTAGCCATATCTGAAGGAGCTAGGGGCATACTCCATGAGTATATTCAAACCTTCTACAAAGTAGCAGTACAGCAAAATATTGATTCCTTAATCTTTATTTGTAAAGACAGTAGTGCGGTTGTTTATCGAAGGCTTGTAGGTGCAAAAATGTTAGTTAAAAATATTCAGTATTCATATGGCACAGACTTCGCTTTTTCATTACTAGAATGGAAAATTAAAGAAAGCAAATATCATAAAGCTCAGAATGTATTGGAGGCTGTAAAATGAATAGGCAAGCAATTACATACCCAGTATCAGAATGGGAAAAGTACGCGCGTTTACACGCTTCTGTTACCACAAGCTTTCAATTAGCTGTTTACAAAGAATCCTGCAAATACTTATCAGGTAATATTGTTGACTGTGGGTGTGGCACAGCGAAGATTGCTCCTTTGTTGGCGGATAACAACTCAGTCACATCCTATACAGGAGTGGATTTTGCAGAAGAAATGGTGATAGTTTCAAAATGGATATTACAAAAAATTCAAAAGAAAACTTTCACTATTGAACATAGTAAAATAGAAGAGTTAAAAGGGAAGGAAGGATATTTCAACTCAGCAGTTTCAATCCAAAGCTATTACTCTTGGCCTAATCCATTGTTAGTTCTAAGTCATATTTACAAAATGCTTGCTAGCGATGGGGTATTTATTTTAGTAACGCCAAATCAATCACTCTCATTAGAAGAATTAGCTAAAGAGGCAGAGAAGGAGCTAATAGCACATCCTGATTTTGAAGAGTATAAGGCATATAACTTACAATTGGCGGGTAATACCCAAGCTAACTTTATTTCAATGGGTAGCTTAATCTCTCAAGTTCAAGAGGTTGGTTTCAAGGTGCAAGAATGCCATCAAAATCATTTCTTAGGAGGGCTTAACTTCTTGGTGCTAAAAAAAGAGTGATATTTGCAGCTAGATAGATCATTTAATGACATACAAAAGTGATAAAAATAGGGGGGGTGTACTTCTACATCCTCTCTAATACTGATTAATAACTCCATTTGAGGTAGTATCAAACCTATGGATGATAGCAATAAAATAATAGGATGTTTTTGTACCGAACTCTATTCAGCAGATACATTTAAAGATCATTTTAAAGCCTATGAAAGTTATGTTGAAAAATTAGGTTATGACGGTGCTTGTTATACATTCTTACCTAAAATTCAAGTTGAAAATATTCCGTTAGTTCAGCCTATATTTGAATTTACAAAAAATTACCCTGTAGCATTCTTGGAACACTATGCAAAAGAACAACTTCATAATCATGATTTCACTATACGCAAAGGTAAAGAAAACTGCTCATTTGATCCAATGGATTGGCGAGAGCATGAATTATCAGGCACTTTAACAGATGATGAAATCGGTTTAATTCAACTGGCTAAAAATGAGTATGGGATCATTAATGCCTATACTATTCCCACACAGGTATCGGATGTTATTTTAGCTGGGGCTACCGTTATCAGTTCATTGTCCGATAATGACTTTCAAAAACTAAAAAAAGAAACCCTAACTACTTTAGACATAATAACAAAGCTGTTTCATGATAAATGCTACGCCAGTTCTTGTTTAGTTCCAATATTCTCACAGCCTTTATTGGGTAAACTTAATCCTACAGAACTTAAAACTCTAAGACTATTAGCGGATGGTATACCTACAAAACAATTATCAGATCAACTTGATGTTACAGAGCAGTCCGCGAAAAACATTATTAGTAATTTATGTAAGAAATTAGGAAGCATAAACAGAGATCAGCTTTTCTTCTTAGTGGGTCGAGTAAATTTATTACACTTGGGCTAAATGCACTTATCAATAATGTACCTTATGGAAAATTCCATAAGGTACATTATTCACTTTTCAAATATCATCATCCCTGATTAACCACTATCTAAGGTTAATTTAGATCAAATATTTTATTGTGTATTCATAATCATCAAAAGGGGAAGAAATGAAAAAGATAACAGCACTGTTGATATCATTATTATTTTTAGTGGCTTGTTCAGCAGGTAAGGATATAAAAACAAATGAAGTTCAAAAAATCAGAAAAGGAGTAACAACTGAGCAACAAGTTATATCTATGTTTGGAGAACCTACTAGTTCTTCGTTGGACTTTAAAACAAAAAAGAAAACACTTACTTATGTTTACGATAACAGCGATCAAGCAGGTCATGAATTAGCAGGTTATGGTGGTGCAGTTGTTGGATCAGTGCTTGGGCCACTTGGCGCGATTGGGGGGGCAGTACTAGGTAAAAGTGCAGTCAAAGGAAGAGCTGAATCAAAGCAACTTACAGTAGTGATAAATACACTAACTAGTAAAGTTGTAGACTTTAATTATTCTCATACTCAGGGACGAACTCGCGGAATTGGTAAAGGTGGCAATATTGGATCAGTTGGAGGTTAACTCCTCTTTATCTTGACAATATGCACGGAAAACTGCGCAAAATCACTATGCAATTTTTCGTGCAAATCTTAACTTGAAATTAAAATGAGGAGAGTTTAAATGAAAGCTTTAGCAATTATCGTAAATATATTTTTCCCAGGTATTGGCACTTTGATAGTGAAGAAATGGGGTCAGGGGGTCGCCCAAATTATACTTGGAATTATTGCTGTCGTATTAGCATTAACAGGTATAGGTGGGATTATTGGTGTTCCATTAGCAATTGGAGTTTGGATATGGGCAATAGTAAGTGCTGCGACTTCTAATCCAGAGTCTGTGCAAGTTATTATTCAGCATCAAAATGTAGATACAACGGCTAATAGTGGCGATACAAGTCAGTCCTAAGTGGAAACATCAAGCGAACCCTACAGGATAACCTGTTTTCATGGCTTTGAGCATTATGGAATTTTCCATAATGTAACTTTTATTAAATCCTATAGTATCTTGTCAAGTTTGAAGTGTAATTTTGGGTTTAATGAAAGGTGTGTATGAAAAGGGGGGGGGGTCTTTATGCGATTTGCGTGGCTTTTTTACTCATTAAAGAAATGCAAGATTTCGCTGAGTTAAAGAGTTCATTTAAAAAAGAAGGTTTTATAATTAAATCCAACTTAATGTATTTGTACTACATAGAGGAGGATATTTACGATAAGAATAGTGGCTTATCGGAAAAAAGAAGAGAAAAAAGAATTAAAGTTGTTCAAAACATAAAAGATAATCTTCGGCAATATTTAGTACACCTTCTTGAGTATGATTTGATTGGAAAGGACAATGGAACAGACTCTGAAGTATATATCTGGGAGTGTGTTAAAGAGGTAGCTAAAATTAAACCTCTTGATGGCAATGATCAAATTGCATTAGGAAGAATAATGTCAAAACTTGAGGAAATGTTCTTAATTAGATCAACTAGATCTGGTTGGATAGAAACAGGTCTATCTCCTTACCTATTAGTATTCATTTCACTTCTTTCTTTGGTAATTATTTTTCCTTTCTATACCTTCTCATCAATTAACCCAATGATTAATTACGTGTCATTGGGGACATTAGTCTTTTTCCTAAGTTTTTTACTAGTAACCCTTATGGATGTTGGAAATCCATTCTCAGGGTACTGGTTAATTCCAACAGAGATGTTTGAAGATATTCTGGAAAATGAATTTAAAGAGAGTGGGCTTGAAGTTATAGGAGAAAAAAACGATGTCTGATGAAACGGTTGTAAAAGTTCATGGTAAATATTACACCTATGAAGTTGTTAAAAAAAGTGGTGTCTGGTCTACAAAGTTCAGTGTATATAAAGATGGGAAATATATGGCTCAGTATAGTAGTAAAGCAGAGGCGGTTAAACGAGCACATAAAGAAGCAGGGCCTAATGCTTATGAAAGCTGATTTAGTTACAATTATGCTATTAAAGAATAAGGAATCACGAAAAAATGTTTAATAATGATAAGAATCAAGAAGAAATGTTTTGGAGTACAGAGACTGATAGAAAGGGTAATTTAGTTTGGAAAAGCTTTAAGCGCTATCAAACAGATAAAAAAGAAAAAGAATTTAAGCCTAAAAATTCAGGAGCGGCCTTTGCTAATAGTCATGAAGAAGTAAATAATTCAAATGTTTTAGTTCAAAAGGAAGTTCAATACATATCAGACATAAATAGTTTTATTGATGAGCTACAGGAATGGTTTGAAAAGGGGATTGGAAGCATAAAGAAGACGATTGAAGGGTATTCGATTAATCGAAATATTAAGTCTACATTAGATGATATTCAAAATAAGTTTGAACATGATACAGATAAAAAGTTACTAAGTTTTAAAAATGATCAAGAAATTGAGATAGTTAGAAGAAGAGAGGCAACTCGTGCTTATGGCTATTTCAAGTATGAGCATGAACGAAAAACTGATGCTATATATCCAGACAGTAAAATATTTGTATTTTCCTTAGTTATTGGTGCAATCGTGATAGAGGGATTGTTAAATGCTTTTTTCTTCAAAGAAGTATCTTCTCTTGGTCTTCTAGGAGGTTTTTTAGCGGCAGCATTTGCATCAGTAGTTAATGTTGGGTGGTCATTTATAATGGGCTGGGCATTTCTTCGAATGATCCATCAAACTGAAGTAGAAAAAACTATCAAACAAGTCTTTTTTAGAGTGTCTGGCGGAATACTTTTCATTTTATCCATCGGGTTGATTGGAGCGCTACATTTAACAATAGCTCACTTTAGAGAGCTTGCTAACAACGCTTCTGGGGGGGGGGGGGG
>Ga0256834_1002158_pt1 | contig 12643 bp, 10 predicted proteins | sample 4281140metaG_FD_190536 | JGI IMG/M metagenome (GOLD analysis project Ga0256834, IMG submission 190536) | Hydrothermal vent microbial communities from East Pacific Rise, Pacific Ocean - 4281-140 | ecosystem: Environmental > Aquatic > Marine > Hydrothermal vents | place: Pacific Ocean: East... | reverse complement strand
AGGTTCTTATAAAAGTACATGCCATGGTACAATATAAATAATGGCAAAAGACACAAAGAAGAAGACTAAAAAGACTTTAGTGTTACTAGACGCGCACGCTATAATACATCGTGCCTACCACGCTCTGCCTGACTTTAGCAGTAGTAGCGGCGAGCCTACTGGTGCCCTATACGGCATAGTCGCCATGCTTGTAAATATTATGAAAGATGTAAAGCCAGACTACGTAGCGGCTTGTTTTGACTTGCCTAAGCCAACCTTCCGCCACGAGATTTTTAAAGATTATAAAGGTAGTCGTAAGAAGAGTGATGAGGCACTAGTGGCACAGATAATCCGTAGCAGAGACATATTTAAAGCATTTAATATACCAATATATGAGATGGAGGGCTACGAGGCTGATGACTTACTAGGCACAATAGTAGAGCAGCAGAAGGGTAATAAAAAGCTAAACATAGTAATAGCCTCTGGAGATATGGACACGATGCAACTAGTAAATGGTAAACAGGTGCAGGTGTACACTCTTAAGAAAGGTGTTAAAGACACTATAATGTATGACGAAAAAGCTGTGTTAGAGAGGTTTAAATTTGTACCAGAGTTGCTACCTGACTACAAGGGCTTGCGCGGCGACCCGTCAGACAACATCCCAGGCATAAGAGGTATAGGAGAGAAGACGGCCACTACACTCATAAGCACACTTGGCGACCTAGATAGTATATATAAAAAACTGGAGAAGCTCGACGCTAGTGATAAGCCTGGCCTTAAGAAGTTTGGGCTAACACCTCGTACTCTAGGTTTATTAATAGAGGGTAAAGACGAGGCCTACTTCTCTAAAATGTTGGCAACCATAAAAAGAGACGTACCAGTGGAGTACAATCTGCCAGATGTACAGTGGCTAGAGAGCGTAAACAAAGAAGACGTATTTAAATTATTACAAGAGCTTGAGCTGCGCACCCTTATAGGTAGGGCCAAGTTATTACTAGGTTCAGACGAGGGTTCTGATAGTTTAGTAGGCCTAGGTGAGCAAAAGCCTGTAGATGAGCTTGAGCTTAAGCAAGTGGGTATAATGCTATGGCTCATAAAGTCTGACATTACTAACCCAACGCTAGACGATATATTGCAATTCACTGGTGCTAGCAGTTTCGCTGAGGCCAAGACACAAATAGAGGCCCTCTTAAAAGAGAGGGAGCTAGAAGGTGTATATAAAAATATAGAAGCACCACTGATACCAATAATAGAGCAAGTAGGCAAAACGGGGATACTCTTAGACACTGAATATTTAACCAAACTCTCTAAGGAGTATCATAAAGAACTAGATGCGTTAGAGAAGAAAATCTTTAAACTCTCGGGTGTAGAGTTTAATATCCGTAGCCCTAAGCAGCTTGGTGAAGTACTTTTTGATAAGATGGGTCTAACAGCCAAAAAGAAGACGGCAAGCGGCCAATATAGTACTAATGAGAAAGAGCTTAAAAAGCTTGTTGGTGAGAGTCCAATAATAGAGATGATATTTGACTATAGAGAGCTGCAAAAGCTCTTAAGCACATATGTAGACAACCTACCTAAGATGGTAGGCGAGGACGGGCGGCTTCATACAGAGTTCTTGCAGTCTGGTACCACCACTGGGCGTATGGCGAGCCAGAATCCTAATGTACAAAACATACCAACCAAGACAAGGCACGGCAAGAGGGTGCGCGGAGGTTTTATAGCTAAGCAGGGTAGTACTCTTATAGCTTTAGATTACTCGCAAGTAGAGCTTAGGTGTGCGGCAGTCTTGTCTCAAGATGAAAAGTTGTTAGAGGTATTCAAGAATAGGGAAGACATACATAATAAAGTCGCGGCGGAGGTGTTTGGCGTGAGCCCGGACAATGTAACTCCAGAGATGCGTCGTAGGGCTAAGGTCATAAACTTCGGCATACTATATGGTATGGGTGTTAATGCACTTAGGTCTAGCTTACAAGAGGGTGGTACGGAGGAAGTCACAGTCAAAGAGGCTCGCGCATATCTAGATAAGTATTTTGAGAGCTTTAGTGGTTTGGCTAAGTGGATAGACTCCACAAAGTCTGACGCTGCTAGACTAGGCTACACCACCACATTGTTTGGGCGCAAGAGGTATTTTGATGGGCTACAGTCTAAGCTGCCGTTTATACGTGCGGCTGCAGAGCGCATGGCGGTGAATGCCCCAGTACAAGGTACATCCGCCGACATTACCAAGCTAGCGATGATAGCCACAGAGAAGTATATAACTGGTAATAACTTACAAAATAAGGTCAAACTTTTACTCCAAGTGCATGACGAGCTTATTTATGAGGTTGAGGGTGACGCTTCGGACGCCGACATACAAGAGATAATGTTTGGGCTTAAAGAGGTTATGGAGAGTGTGGCAGATTTTGAGATACCAATCACCGTAGACATAAAGACAGGCAAGAATTGGGCAGATATGAATAGTATAATAGTATAAGTATGTTATATGTTTTCTACGGTACTAACGAGGTTGAGGCCAGAGATAAGGCTAATAAGCTAGTCAGTGGCCTACAAAGCAAGCAGCCTGATGCAGAGCTCGTACGAGTATCACAAGATAATTTTGAAGACCTACCAATAGACACCCTCTTGGCAACGCAAGGCCTATTTAAAAGTAATTATATTATATTTTTAGATAATCTCGACGATGAGTATAAGGCCTGGGATGATGATGATTTTAGAAAATTAAAAGACACGAGTCATATATGTATACTATTGGCTTCTAAACTACCTGTGGCAACCTTAGTGCATGCTAATAGTTACGCTGAAAAGGTTTCAGAGTATAAAGTAGAGAAGAAAGCTACAAGCTTTAACATATTTAGTGCGGCCAATGCCTTAAAGGCACGTAACAAGCAAGAGCTATGGACAGTACTAGTTAACGCCAGGCTAAGTGGCATAGAAGGAGAGGGTATTACTGGTATGTTATTTTGGGCTGTTAAAGATATGCTTGTTAAAAGGCAGTTCTATAAATGGAGAGAAGATGAGCTCAAGGACGTGGCCGTGGTCATCGCAGCTTTGCCACATAAGGCTAGGAGAGGTGGTATAAGCGTCGCTAATGCGTTAGAGAGGTTTGCACTTAGCATATGAGTTGTGCATAACTTAGCATAATAGCGGTACTGTAGTGTACTATATAGGTATGAAGGTAAAATATCTTGCGCTGGTCTTGGCTATATTGAGTGTCCTGACAGTCTCTGTGGAGGCTGTAGTCCCTGGTAGTATCACAAATACTATTAGGCAAGATGTAAACAAAGCTGCAGCTGATGAAGATAAAAAAACTGAGACAGAGCAAAGAAAATACTGTAAGTCATTTAACTCTAGTTTAGAGCCAGTGTTATTATATGATGCAGATCCTAAGACCGGTAAATTAAAACTTAAAGATAGGAAATGTAAGACGAATACCTATAGTATAAAAGGTAAGGTGTGTAAAAAAGGTGTTAAATTAATTAATATTCAATATGCTAAATGTCAGGTGTGTATAGAAGAGTTTGACCTAGATATAAAGAACATTGTAAAGAATCAAGCCTCTAAGGGTCCGACGCCAGGTGTCGAGTGTAAGATAAAGCCCGGGTATATGCCAAGCGGTGATAAGACTCCAATCCCAGGATATAAGCCTAAGGCTCCTAAAGATTTTAATAAACCAGCAACTACCGGTGGCTCAGCACAGCCTAACGCAACTACATCTGCTGGCTCCAGTGGTGGGCAAGGAGACCTTAGTCAAATGATGAAGTCTTTAACTCAGCAACCACAACAACAAGGAGGCTCTGCAAATTGCCAGAGATTTCTTAATCAAAACCAAGGCAATCAGTCTATATTAGGTTCACTTACAAGTATGTGGACTGGAAACCAAGCTTACAAGCAATGTAAATCAGCCGAGCGCAATAGTCAACGTCAAAATACTCGCACAAAACCTAAACCAGAGTGTAAAGTGTTTTCAGTATCTAGCAGTACTATAAGGCCAGGAGAGAGTACCACATTGCAGTGGTCGTTAGCTTACTCAAGGTCTGCATACATCTCACCACGTATCGGTAGGGTGGACCCACGAGGAGGTACTATCAAAGTCTCTCCAAGAGAGACAACAACCTATATACTCCAAATGGATAATGAAAATGGCTACGCAAAGTGTAGTGCCATAACTATAAGTGTGGCAGGTGCTGAGGTGGCAGGTACGTATGACAATGATACATATCAGCAAGACTTAGTACAATCCACGTCGACTATAAAATGCTCACCAAGTAGGGTTGATAACGGCGGTATAGGCATAGTTTTATGGCAATGTCCAAAAGGTTCAACAGAGAGTACGGGCTCTAGTACTGAGTTACCAGAATTTTCAACAAAAGGCAAGACGAGTGGCTCAGCTAGGGTGCGCCTGGGGGTAACTAGTACGTTTGTTGTGCGTTGCAAGGACTCTCTTAATAAAGAGTTGGCTCGTAACTCTTGCAAGATAGAGGTAAGAGATGGTAATGCTAATGTACAAGGTGACGGCACTCCTTTGGCACGCATAGCTGCTAACAAGAACGAGGTTGCCGGTGGTGAGACAGTGACTATATCTTGGCGTGGTTACAACACAGATAACTGTACTATAACTGGCCCAGATGGCTTTAAAGAGTATGGCAATAAGGGCAGCGTAACTGGGCGCATGCTACAGACAAGTACGTTTAGATTGAGTTGCATAGCGGACAAAAAAGACTTACCAATAAAAGAGATAACAGTAACAGTTATATAAATATGAAAGAGACGTTAGACATGCTTTATAGGCTTTTTGCACCATTATTTGTAGTGGTGCTTATTATAGGGGGTGTAGGCTTAAGCTCAGAACTTGTAAAAGATTCACAAGAGAAGCAGACAGCCATAACAATAGCCTACGCAGGTAGTTGCCCAGCAGGGGCAATACCCGTACCGCAGTCTTGTACAGCAAGAGACAGTAAAGGTAAGATAATACCAAGTCCATGTTCAGCTACGCACCCGGTAGCTGGTAAAATTACAGGCGTGTGTACAGAGTGGAGTGGTGTAGGGTGTTGTCTTGGACAGCAATGGCCAAGTGCTACTACAGCAACACAGCTACAAGGTGGTGCTGGGGCTATTAAGTCTATTAATGACATTATGAACAGTCTAATGCAAATGATGGGGCAGGGTGGGCAAGACCAGTCTGGGCAAGAGAAAGTAGCACCTCCGGTATGCAAACGATTAATTGCTAGTACTTCACTGCCATTGTTACCAGGGGAGAAAGCTACACTTACGTGGCTTTTAGAGGGTGGTAAGGCAACTTCTATAGTAGTGTCTCCTAGTGTAGGTAAAGCGCAGGGCTTTAGTGTTAGTGTGTCACCACGCGTAAGCACTACATATACCGTCGTCGCCAGTAATGAATCAGGTAGTTCAACCTGTCCAAAGGTTCGCGTATTTGTAGGTCCTCGTGCTGATATAGATGGTGATACTTATACAAACGACAGTACCTATGATAATGGAGTAGACATATGGAGTGGCAACTCGGATAATAATGAACAGACTGGTAACCCGTATTCAACCTATGATGACTTATCGTCTGACAACACAAACACTAACGCAAACAGTAATGACCTAGTTACAGAAAATATTTTATTAGATATTGATTATATAAATGACGGTGATGGAGAATATGCTACAGCTGTTTCTGACAATGGAATTAACTACGGAGGAGTAGTCTACGAGACTCCAAATAATAACCAAAGTGCCGATAGTGAGCAAACAAATACAGAGTACGCAGATTTTTCTCAAGGTATTTATAATGAGGAGTTTTACGACTATGGAGATGTTGATAACTCAAGCGGGCTGACAGACCAAGAAATATATGGCATATGGAATCGTCCGCAAAACCCGACCACGGGAGGCCTTAGCTCAGGCAGCAGTAGTTCTGGGGGTGCAATAGACCTAAGTCGAGAGGAGGGTACTGGGTTGTTCTCCAGTATAGGTATGTGGATAAAGAGCACTTTCTGTTTCTGGTGTGACAACTCAGCTTATATAAATAACAAAAATTTAACTGCATCTGTTAATTTAATTGGAAAAGATTACGAACAAGTGTTTAGTAATTATAATGATATTTGCAATAATAAGCCTGGCTCAGTTGAATTAAGTATGAGTCCTGCCACAATATCAAGACCTGCTTGTGCCGTGGGCCAAAGCAAGCAAGAGTGTGACGATGCCTGGCGGGGAGAGAAAGTAAAATTAGAGTGGAAATTGTCGTGCGCACACAGTTGTCTACTTACTGGCCCAGATAGTTTGAGTAGAGGAGGTATACAATATAATGGTAGTACGCTAGGTGTACTACGCAATACTAGTATGTTTAATATTCAATGCAAAGACAGGCTTGGTAATAAAGTCAATGACCGCTTGGTAATCAAGGTAGAACAAGAGTAGTATGTATAAAGTAGCCACAATCGGAGCGCTTGCGTTGGTGTTATTTGTAGGTTTGCAATTAAACACGGTTGTTGGTCAAGGTGGTCTTGCAGCTACTATAACTGCTAATAACAACCAAAAGAAAGAAGTCACAGCGTCTTGTCTATATGTAAGGATTAAAAATGGGGTTAGATACCCATTAAGGGTACCAGCAGAGGCGCTACATTATAATGTCTGGGGGGTTAAAAAAGGTAGAGGCAATGTACAATGTACCTCTAGACTAAGAGGGCATGGTAGATACTCTTGTTGGACAGACCCGGTGAGTGCTATGGAGTCGTGGATGAATATGGTGCGTACAAGCAAATATTATTTCGCAGGGGGTCGTAATACAATAGGTAAGATTGCACAAACTTATGTAGGTAGTGGTTATGATCCAATTATGAATCAGAACGGGCGGCCAAATATATGGGCAAATAATATCTCTAAAACAATGGGTATAGGACCTAATACTCCTCTTGACCCAAACAATCCTGCGCTAGTCATAAAGTTAATGCAGGCCGTGGCTAGACAAGAGGGTCACTGTAATGTGTTCCCATATAATAAAACAGAGATTGTTAAAGCAGCAGAAAAAGTTTTCGGTGTCTTAGATAAGGCAAAGTTAGAGTCACAAATCTCTCAGAAAGAGGTTAGCCAAAATAATCAATGGTATCAGAAATTTAAGAGTAATAATCAAAATATAAACCAACCATCACAACAACCCAGGGCATCGCAATCTAGTCAGGCAGCACCTGCACCAAAAGCTCCACAGAGTGGAGAAGAGAGTAAACTAGGTCAAGACCGCTCAAGTTGGGTCAGTAGGTTTTTAGGAGGAGGCAGGGCCACCACAACTAAAAAGGCGTCATTGAGTTGTGCCACAATAGACAGTGTTACCCGCTTAAGGTGGTCATGCCCTAATGGTACTACAGTAAGCCGTGGGTATAGTGATGGCAAGTGGCAGTTTAATACACATGGTGCTGGCGCTGGTGCAGTCAGTGTCTCTTTAGAGCTGGGTACAAAGTACACCGTACAGTGTTTAGGTGGGCACAGTATATTGGCTGAGGAGAGTTGTAAAATCCAAGATAAGCCCTCAAAGGAGGCTGCTTCATATAAATTTGTTTTAGGTGATAAAGTAGACTCGGTGCCAAGTGGTGTAATTATGCATATAGAATATGATAATAATACAGTAACGTGGGCGACCCTTGGCGCTCGTGAGTGCCTGATGAGTGTTGCTGGGAGAAAGCGTATAGCAAAAAATGGCAGCCTGGATATAGGAGAGCAGTCTCTAGATATATATGCAGAATTAAAGTGTAACACTGTCCACGGTAAGGCCATAAAATACAAAAAGATTGTGGTAGAATAAAAGCATGTCGATTAAATATATAATTGTACTATTTTTAATTCCAGTCTCTTTACATGCTTCTACTACATGGACAGATTGGACAGATATTGTCACTAGAGGAATAATCGGTAGTGCAACACCAAAAGGTTTTAATCTTAATAAGGTTACTTTGATGCCTGGAGATGCACGACTTCTAGGTATTAACAGTAATGCAAAAGCTTTTTTACAAAAAAGAAACCTAAAACCACCTGGTGATGTAAAGGGTTTAAATACAGATTTCGCAAATAGATTGGCCAAGTTTTTCAAGGCTGCAGAAGCATCAGGCTATAAGTTAACCATATTTTCAGGTTACCGTTCTCCGAAGAGGCAGGCAGTTTTATTTAAAAGAGCTGTCGCAAGATATGGCTCTGAATCTGCGGCGCGTAAGTGGGTTGCCCCACCTGGTAGGTCTAATCATAATAAAGGAAGAGCTGTCGATTTAAGATTTAACGGTCAGGCTAAGTTGAATTGTTCACGAAATAGTGCGTGTATATGGGCCCATAAAAATGCGTCAAGGTACGGTCTAAGATTCCGCATGTCTCATGAACCTTGGCATGTAGAGCCATACGGCAATGTGAAAAAGGGGGGTGAGGGAGATGTTAAATTTGCAGGAGTAACAACAGGTAATACAGTCTATGGGCAAGCAAGGCAGACTACACAATCAGCTCAAAATATACAGCAACCTGATTCCTCAACGATACAGAATCAACAGTCTACACCCCTAGCAGCAAGGTCAGAACAGTCCGGTATTACTCGGGGACCAACCTCTTCAAACACTTATAATCCTTATGGAAATTTTTCAGACAAAAACGAAGCTAGTCTTACTTGCACAAAAGAAGATGGTTCAAGCAAGGTGACTGTAGAGTGGTTATGCGGAGGAGCCAGCAGCGGTAGCAGGTTAGGCACAACAAATAGGGCAGCGGCAATAAGTACAAAGGGTTCTGTTAGGGGCACAGCAAGTACTACAAGTACAGGTGCGATATCTTATAAGTTACAGTGTACAGAGGGTACAAAAATAGTAGGTGAAGATACTTGTAGGGTAAACGATATCGATGCGTCAGGTTCAGAAGGTCAAAACAATACAGTAAAAGATATAAGTATTGATAGGAATGTAAGCATAGGGATGCGTCTACTTGCAGAAGAAAATACGATTGACTGGGGTAACGGCACTACACTGCAGTGGGCTACACTCGGAGTAAACTCATGTACTCTCAAGGGAGGAGAGGTGGAGTCAGAAGAAGTCAGTGGTAAGGTGGAGACAGGTAAGCTATATCACAATACAGTATTTATATTAGAGTGTGACACTAACAAAGGGACTAAGTCTGTAAAAACCGAGGTTAAGATACGATAAACTATGTCCGCCCAGTAGGGCTCGAACCTACGACAAACGGATTAAAAGTCCGTTGCTCTACCAGCTGAGCTATGGGCGGATGTTGTGCTAGTGGAGGAGATTGTACACTTAATATCGCAGTACATCAACTACTAAACCCCCAGAATCTAACAAGCGTATAGCTTCATAATTATTTCGCCATACTTCTGCGGAGTGGTCTAAGTACAAGTACCAGCCGCCGTTGTTAAAAATATCGTGCCCATTCTTTTCGTAAGCTTCTGATAAGCAGCTATGATATGTTAGTTTACGAGCTATTAGGTCTCTGCATGCAGGCAGTAGGTGTGCGGGCATCTCAGTAGTATACGTGGTACAGCTTGGTGCATTATTAAGGAAGTTTACACACGCAGAGCCGTATGTACGTATATTATCAGGGGTTGATGGTAGTATTGTACTAGGGTCTGTACAGGCACTCTTAAGTTTAGGCTCAAAGGAGTTAAATTGAGATAAGTATCCGATGCATGAGTTAGTGTGGAAAGATTGAGCAATCCCAGACAAGGGTGATTTACCAGTGTGTATTATGGCATATTCGCCTGGGGCAAGATGTACTGGCTGCAAGTTATTGTTGCCGCTTATCATGCGAAGCATTAATGTAGCTGGTGGTATATATATACGAGTGTCGGAGACCACAGATTGTAATGACCAACCAGTCATATCTATAGCCTCGGTGTTAGCCGGGCTTGCATCAAGTGTTATATATTCGTCTACAGGGTTAGATGCAGTCGGTCTACTGTTAGCAGATATTGTAATAGTCCCTCGCATGGGAGACTCCGTTTGCCATAGTTCTATGTCAGTGATCTGTAGAGCTCTGTTACCAAAAGGGTTGCCAGTAAAAGTGCTCTGTAAAAAAAGCCAAACAAAGATGAGGATAACTATAATAGCTATTATTTTTAGTAAATCGAATAACATGGATACATTATACACTAACTAAGTGGCCAGCTTATGTAGCTCTTCAGTCAGTGCTAATTCATCACTCCACGGCTCTTCGTGTCCGTCTACCGTGCGGCTAGTATAATGTCCCATGCCTGTGAGTATGACTACGTCGCCACGGTTAACTTTTGACAAAGCGAACTTAATAGCATTGCGTCTATTTTCTATATTATGATATTCACAATTAGTATCAGCTTGCTGCAGGCTATTAATTAGGTCAGCCCTTATCTCAGCTGGGTCACTACTATAAGGTTCATCATCTGTTATGACAACGATATCGGCATTATTAGCGGCAGCTCTAGCTAGGCCTGGGCGCACAGTTGTATCGTGTTGGCCTCCAGTGGCACCGAATATGACGATGACTTTATTGTCACCAGCTATCTCTCTTGCTGTGTGTAAGGCACTGTTCATAGCTCGCTCAGTAAGGGCGAAGTCTACAATGGCCACAATACCAAGGTCACAAGAGGGTATTACCTGCATACGGCCCGGTATACCTGCAAATGTTGATAGTGCAGCTAATGCCTTCGGTAGAGAAATCTCTAACCCAAGACTCTCTACAGCCAGCGCTGCTGCCACAGCATTACCAGTATTATAACTACCAAGCATCGGTATAGTATAGTTTATGTCATTGTATATAAATTCTGTTCCAGTATGAGTGGTTGTAGACTCGGGGTTAGTATATCCAGTGGTGTGTGCTAATTCAGTTAGCCACTTACTGCCGTACTCGTCGCTTGTCGGTAGTATAGCAACACCTTCACGTTTCAGGTGGCGTGTGAAGAGTAGCTTTTTAGCTGCTGCGTACCGTGCTCTAGTTTTATGAAAGTTGAGGTGTTCATGGGTGATATTTGTAAGTACTGCTGTATCAAATTTAATACCGAAGACCCTCCATTGTGCAAGAGCATGAGAGGATACTTCTATAACAGCCACACCTACGTCTTTTGTTTTAGCTTTTTTAAGTAGCTTGCGTAGCTGCCATAATGAAGGGGTTGTACGCTTGCTTGCAGTGATGGTGTTGCCGCTGATTTTAACCTCCAGGCTTGTGGTACTGATGTAGTCTATATTAAGTTCTCCCAATATATGCGCCACCATCTCTACGGTAGTTGTTTTTCCGTCAGTACCAGTGACACCTATGAGTTTTATTTTTTGTAAATTTATAGGCACCAATACATAAGCTGCGACTTGTAGCACCCTTGTATACCATAACCTTAACGGAGAGTTATGCGGTATCATTTTACGTAAATATTTTATAATTTGCTTCATATAATTAACTGCCTATAGACTTAAGTGCTGCTGCTACACGGGCGTTTAGGCCGGTTATATCAGTAGGCAGCTGCTTTATAGCTTCGCGTGCCTCTGTCTGCTTGTAGCCCATAGCCTCTAAGGCTTCTATTGCGCTAGCGTCATCTGCATTTATTTGATCACTGATTTCTAGAGGTCCAATCTTGTCTTTTAATTCTAATACTATTTTCTGCGCCAATTTTTTACCTATGCCAGATACTTTGGTCAGGTAGTCAATGTTGTCTTGTACTATTGCGTTATGTAGCGTTGTTACATCTGCTAGCGACAGTATGGATATCGCCGACTTGGGCCCAACCCCAGAGATGGCTATGAGCATCTCAAATAGCTGCTGCTCCTCGATGGTTGTAAAACCGTATAGGTCTAAGGCTGTCTCTCGTACGGCTAGATATGTATACATATGTATCTGGTCACCATTGTGTATTTTAGACAGCGTACTGGTAGAGGTATATACAAGATAGCCCACAGAGTTTACATTGAGCAGCATGCTACTTTTTAGTAAGTTTATGTGTTCAGCCGTACCATTAAGTGAGCCTATCATAGAGCTAATAATACCAGAGGTTGCGTAAGACTCAAAATTGTGTAGAATTGCACCAAATTCGTATATAAAAGTAAAAGTATGGCAACATCAAAATCAGCAACAAAATCATATAAGCAATCAGAACGCAAGCGTGTTTTTAACTTGCGTACATCCCGCACACTTAAGGCTGCTGTTAAAGAGGTTAAAGAGTTTATAACTAAGAAAGATAAAAAGGGGGCGGAGGGTGTTATATCAAACGTATACAAAGCAATAGATAAAGCAGCTAAAAAAGGCATCTTAAAGAAGAATAATGCGGCTCGTAAGAAGTCACGTCTTATGGCAAATATTTCTAAGATTAAATAAATTAAAAAACGGCAAATGCCGTTTTTTAATTTATTTACTAGGGCTACTACAGTAGTCTTTTTTTGTGCTCCCGTTAGGAGTCGAACCTAAATCGCAGGTTCCGCAAACCTGTATTCTATCCATTGAACTACGGGAGCAGTCCTGATTGTAGGGGAGTGTACCAGACTTTTGCTAAAAGCCAAATAGTTCTCCAATGCGCTGTGCTGGAGATTCGTACAATTCATCTTCTGGTAGGTAGTCAAGTAAGTAGTCTTGCACAGTGTTTGGGTCTATACTTGAGGGTATGTTTATTATTAAGTGTGGCACCAGAGACTGTTGAGCATCTATTATTAATACATTATCACCAGGC
>Ga0256834_1002157_pt1 | contig 12644 bp, 15 predicted proteins | sample 4281140metaG_FD_190536 | JGI IMG/M metagenome (GOLD analysis project Ga0256834, IMG submission 190536) | Hydrothermal vent microbial communities from East Pacific Rise, Pacific Ocean - 4281-140 | ecosystem: Environmental > Aquatic > Marine > Hydrothermal vents | place: Pacific Ocean: East... | reverse complement strand
GATGGATAAGAGTTATCATGATTATTGAATCCACATTTAGGACACTCTTTTGAATAGCTTTGATATTGTATAATTCTTTTATTTGTATCTTTTAAATCCAAATCTAATACTTGTCTTTTCTCTTTTAGTTTTATTAATACTTTAGATAAATCAAATTCACATTTTTTACAATTATATATATTATACTCTATATCTATAGTTTCATCAGGAGTATTGGTCTGTTTTAAAGTTATACCTTTACGATCAAATTGTCCACCATTCTTACCACCACTTTTTCTTAATGATTGATTCTTTTTTTTCTTTGGTGGTGCAATCTCTTTTGAAGTTGGTATACCAGAGTTTGTTGAGTTCTTTGGTGGTTTCTCTTGAACTATGTTTTTTTGAAGATTTTTAATATATTTTAACAACTCAGCTTGAGTCATTTTATCTAATTCTTTGTTACTTTTTATAGAAAATTGATATTTTATTTTTGCTTTATTCAAGTTTAAAACCTTACTTTTTAGATAAGTAATTATAGCTAAAAACCCCATTATATAGGCTTAAAATATAGGATTTATTGGATGAATTTTGAAGATTTTTATGGTGCTTGTTTTGCTTTTGGAGGGGGGGGTGAGTTGTTACGATTTTTTAATCCCTTTATGCAAAGGATAACGCTTATACCCAGAGATTTGAGCTAAACTATCCATAAGTGTGGTGTATCCATTTACCTTATCTCCATTAACTTTAGTCTGTTCTAAATAGTTAGGATAGTAAGTCGCTTGAGGACTACCTAAAATCTCGCTCTTTTCACGCTCATAACTAACATGAGTAGATTTTAAATGAGAAAATTGAATACGACCTTTTAGCGCCATATTCTCTCTAACTGTTCCAAAGATTGTCTCTGCTAAATCAAGTCTATATTTTTCTATGGTTTGATGACTTGCTTCTAAAAGTGTCTTTTTATATGCCAATTTAAAAATCTGCGTTAAACCAATGGCTGAAATTTTTTTATCTTTTTCAATATAAAAAATAGGAATTTTTCGTCCATTCCCACTCTTCCACTCTTTTTTCCAATACTGTCCATCAATAGCATCTTCATTTTCAAAATAGACCTTTTGAAAATCCTCATAAATTGTTTTATTAATAGGTAGTTCTTTATTTGTTGTTTTAAAAATAAACTCATTTCTTTTATTGTCAATAAAACCTGTCATTACCAATGAGCCTATAGAGCCTCTTTGATTATAGAGAGCTATTGTTCGTTTATCTTTTATCATTGTCTCAAAGGGAAAATTATCATTATGTCCAAACTGCTCATACTTCTCTTTTGCACTTTCTATATCAAGTCGATAATCAGGAATTAACTGCTGTATCTCATTTGCTTTTATGGTTATAACATTTCCACAATCTTCAATGAAATAGTTATCTCCTTCTTTAATTAAAAATCCACATTTTTTAGCCGTAGCGACCATATCATGAGTAAAAATTTGACCTGTTTTTTTATCTTGTGTCATATCACGAACACTCAAAGGTTTATTCAATACCTCTTCATCTATATTAATTTTAGAAAAACTCATAATTTCAATAATATTACGTATCATTCCTTTCATTGACGAAGAGGGAATATAATATTGCTTTTTACCGTCACTATCTTTAAAATGACAAAATTCTGTTGAGATTTTATTTTTATTTTTATCTTCATAATAGCCATCTCCATCTGTATAATGGTTACGAATATAAATAGGTGTTTCAGCTGTCACTTTTATACTCAACATTGCACTCTCTCCATCACTAAATGGAATATCATGATTTACATCTTTATCCCAAAAAGGATAAAAAACTTTCTCGCTTAACGGTACAAAATTATATGGTGCTGTTATCATGACTCTTCTCCTTTATCTTTGCAAAACCCTGCAAAAACTACTTTGTTAAGTTTCATTACATCCATACCATCACACAATTCGTCAGATTCAGATTTCCAAATCTGAGCCATCTTAATCCAGCTAGATTTAACATCTTTTAAATGTGTTGTTTTCTCTAAAGCATAAAGCTCCATATCTTTTTTTTCAATATTTGCAATATCTGTTTTAGAAATTAACCACTGTGCATTTTGTTGTCGTATCATAATGCTCTCATTTTTATTAGCAAAATGAGCTTCATAAACAAATCCATCTGTTGGAGTTATGCTAATATCTTGAAATCCTTCAAAAATATCACACTCTCTTAAATGAATATCAGAAAACTGAACATACCCCTCGTACCCTTTTAATTTATTAATATACTCAACTACTTCTATCTTATTCATGACTTACTCCATTTTCCAACAAACACACCATGTCCTTTAGTTGTTGCCCCACCAAGTGCCAACATTCCGCTACAAACATCATCTAATGCTTTTTCAAAAGCATCTATAGACACCTCATCTATATTATTTTCAAGTAGCATCTCAATCTCCCACTCATTTTTTTGAGCTATGGTTTTTTCTTGAAACAGAGCACCATCTATCGCACCACCTGTAAAACGGTCTATGCTTACATGGTCGAAGGTTTTTACTTCATTACTATCAGTTTTGAAACAGTCTGCGATGAGGATTTTACCTTTTCGACCTAGCTTTTTCTCTTTTTTATGTCCAAAGATAGCTTTTACAGCATCATTTTTTTCATTTACTTGTGTATGATCTTTTTTTAGTTCTAGCATTGCTTTGTTGTAATGAAATGCTGTTCTATGAGACAATGCACCTTTTACCGAACTAGCAGGAATTAAAATCTGCTTGTCACTTAATCCGCCTATTGAGTCGTCATCATTTTTTTTATCATAATCAATAACTTTTTCATAAACAGGAGTTTGATCAGCATCTTTGTCACCAAAACCACTACCAAACATGAAAAAATCATCGGGAGTTATTTTTAGAATGTAGGTTGCATGGGTGGAAGAAGTTAGAGGTTTTATTTCATACTCTATTTTGAGTGAATGGTTTAAGCTACTTGAATATTCTTTATAATTATCAACATTGAAGCTCTCAGTTTTTATCTCTAAAATTTTAAGCTTCCCAAAACCTTTTGTAGTGCCTCCACCTAGTCTAAATGATGGTGATGACAAAAGCTTTAAAATAATTTCAAAACTATCTTTATCATCTAATATCTCTATACTAAACTTAAAACAAACTCCCTTGTAAACTACCTCTTCATCAAATTTACTATGTTCTTTAGTTACTCCTTTCTCTGTAATAGCTGTATGTTCTCTTATTGGTAAGTTATCAAATATCTGTAAAAATTTAGATTTTTCTAAAAGTAAACTCTCATTAACATTTTTCTCTTCATCTAAAAGTAGAGCATTTGAGATAATAACTTTTGAGCCATTATCTTTTCCAAAAACATCATCAGTTAAATTTTCATCAAAATCTTTTCTTAAAACTCCAGCTATGGAAGTTCCCAAAATCATCGGCAATCCGTTCCAATCTCTCTGTATTGGGCTATCTTGTAAAAAGTCACTGCTGTTAGAGCCAACCTTTAGAGGAGTATCGGCTTCTATGGTTATATGAGCTATGTATCTATTTGTCATTTGTCTTCTCCTCTTTTTGTTTTGGTGCATCTATAGCTAAAAGTCTTATGAATTGAATATAATCAATCTTGTTCCCCTCTTTACTACAAAACACTCTTAGCTTTTTCATATTATCGATTAAAGTTGAGTCCCATTTATCTTTAGCCCTTTTACTCATTAAAAAGCCCTTTGGCTTATTTTTTGGAGTATCTTCAAACAATAATTTCTCTAACACATCCGCATCTTGTGCTTGTAGTGTTAAACTCCGTATTGTTCCCCATTGAGAATTCATTTTTTTGCCTAAAGCACTTTTATTATCTCTTATAAATGTTGCAATCTCATTAGCCAAATCTAATTTTTTAATCTCTCTATTATTTCTGTTTATTAGAAAATTAACAGTGTTATATTTAGACTCTAGTTCAATCTTTTCTCTTTGGTTTTGATTATCACTCTTTTTCTTTGTTTCATCTAATTTTATCTCTTCTTCTTGCATCAAAAATGATGGATTAATAAGTAACTCTCCAAACCCCTCTGATAAGTAAAGTCCCACACCTGTTTCTAACTCTTTTCTCTGCTCATCTGTTAATTTCTTTACAATAATTACCGAACCTTTTTCTATAACCAACCTTTCATAGGTTTTGGTTTGCATCGCTCCATTGTATGGGGTAAAGGTTGAAGTTTTTATTTGACATTTAGGGTAATCTATCTCTATACCATCAAATAAATATTTTAAATCATAAGTAGCATTTCCATGCTCATCGACCAAAGCGATTCTACTTTTAGCATAGAGTATCACTTCATCTCTCTCTACAATCGAAGTAACATCACGAACTTCTCCACCTTCTGTTATCTTTATCTGTCCATATTGTGAAGATTTTGATTTACCCAATCGCTTTGATTTAATCAGAGTCTCTTTTAATAGCTTAATATCTTCACTACTCATTTTTTCATCATGTTTTACTGTAAATTGCCATTTTCTACCAGCTTCTATGGATTTGTAGCCATACATGGAGCTTGTTTTACTTCGTCTATTTTTAGCATCATAAGCAGACTTTTGAGCATAGTTGTAATTTAGATACTTAACTTTTAATCCATTGCTTAAATCGGCTAAAATATAACCGCTTTGCATCTGTTTTGGTTGTTCTAAATTTTGACTTATAAAATGATGATGATAAATTTTTGTTTCATCTAGCTTTGGATGAAAAAATGAAAAAGGCATCTTGTATGTTTCTTCTCCATCAACTAAGAGTGTCGCATCACCAAAGCGAACTTTTCCTGAATGGAAAATATCAAAACTGTTAGAAAAGTTATCATAATTTTTAGCCACCATTCCTAAAAAATTATTTCCAGGGATAAAATCTAACGGCTCTATATTTCCCTCTGTATTTGAGCTTGCAGGAAGCACTATGTCACTCAAAAACTCTACTTGGAAAATTAACTCTTTCATTTCACTACCTCCGCACTGATTTCACAACGACCCAAACCACGATTACGGTTTAAGCCCATTCGTTTTATCATCTTTAGAGATTGTATCATCTGCTCTTGATACTCACTGGGAACATCATCTATCGTTCCTTTAAGAGTAATAGGTACAACTACCTCTATCTCTCGCAAAGAGTTGGTCTTAGCTATGCCATTATTATCATCTATCTTGGTTGAAGAGATCGTATCATAAAGCCTATCTTGAAGCTTGTGTGTTTTAATCTCATCGCTTATATTTTTACAAAGAGTGGCATTAGAAAAATAACAACTTCCCATATCGATACCCTTTCCTCCAAAACACTCTTTGATAAATTGTCCATTATTTAAAAGAGTTGCCATTTCACGAACCAAGCCTTTTAGTGTCTTACCTGAAAGATAAGGTAACTCATCTTTATCTTTTACTACTGTGCTATTTAGCTTTGCACCTGCACTAAGCCCTGAGCTTAGATGCCAATAGTCTAAAAACTTTACTTTGTATTTTAATGTCATTATTTTACCTCCGTTACTGAGAGTATTTGTAAAACATCATAGATAGGTGTTTTTTTACATTCATCTTTCTCTATTATAAGTTTTTTATTTGACAACTCTTTATCAAACTCTTTTAGATTTTTTTCCATAATACAACTATCCCAATCACTACTTCGTTTTGCCATTTCATTAATCCGTTTTAATAAATCATCAGAATAGTTACTACTTTTACTAAGCTCATTTAACCAATTTCTTAACCGTGAAATTGGGCTACCCTCACAAGAGTATGCCGCTACTGTATTTAAAAAATCAGAGATTAAAGGCTCGTTATCTTTATTCAAATAATATGGTCCAAAATCACAACGAATGGTGTATTTGTCATTTGTAATAGTCAATTCATCTTCTACAAACTTGCTCCATGTTTGATAATTTGAGCTTTGGATATTATGAAACATTAAAGATGAGGGAACAAAATCTAACTTCTCTTTTTCTCGTAGTTTTTTAGCATGTTTTTTACTCTCACTACAAAGAGTTTCTGCTAATGAAACAGCATAGTGAAAAGGGTACTTTTCATTAGTATAGACAATACCTGCACAAGCTGTTAATTTATTTTTTAATTTATTTTCTGTTTTTTCTTCAAAAGCTTTTAAAAACTTCTCTGTAAAAATTAAAGCATCATTCGCATTACAGATGACGGTCAAGTCGTCTCCACCTAAAATAACTTTACGAATCTCTTTTATTGAACTTTTTGCTTCATCAAATGCCTCTCTTGTTGCCTCATCAAGTTTTTTAGAAAAATTACTAAGCGAAATATTCAATTTCTCTTTTAAATTAGGAATTAATTCTCCCAAGCCATTTCCATCAGCATGAATAACAGCTATCTTGTTTTTTCCATTAGATATATATGAAAGCTCTTTTGATTTTTCAAAATCTTCTTTATCTATTTTTTGACTTCTAAACCATTCTAAATAAGTCTCTCTCTTCTGTTTAGATGCTTTATCAAGTGAAATTTTATCTTCTCCTTTTTGTTCTTTGTCCGTGATAGGCTTAGCTGTAGTAGGATTAAGTTCCATAATATTGAGACTCATATCTAAGGGAATTGAAGGTCTGTTTCGTTGTGTTTTTAAAGCAACATCTAGTTCTTTAAATTCGTCCTCTGTTGGAGTATTTTTATCAATTTGAATGACTGCCTGAGATATAGTCATTCCATAAGCTTTTTGTTGAATATATTTTGAAAAATACTTTACAACATTTCCACAAGACTCTTTGTCTTCAAAAATAGCCTTTATATTTCCAGCTGCATTAAGTAATATATTTTTATGCTCTTTTTCATAATTAGAAAAGATTAAGAAATCTTCAGCTATTTCTTTGACGATCTCACTCGCCCCCACTATCTCCTGAAGTTTATTTGTTTTAAAGATAAATTCTTGGATACCATGTACACTGACACCATATAAATAAGCCATTAAATTCCTTTCTTTTTTATTATCATACACACTCTAAACGACACTATCTATCGCTTCAAGGTTTTTTACTTCTATCTTCCCCATCCCAAAAACAGTCTGTTTTCCAACTCCTAAAACTTCACCTACTTTTAGGAGTATTACACTTTTTTCATCTACCTCTTCATATGTTATCTCTCCTAAGATGCCTCCTATTTGGAGTTTTGTTTTTTGGCGGTTGCTTCTTCTTGTTTGGTCTACAAAGTGGATATTTGCTCTTTTTTCTTTGTATTGTGGGGTGAAAGTAAGTTTGGTTTTTGGTAAATCTTTTATCTCATTTAGGCGGTTTTGGATGGAGTATAGTAGAGTTTCTAGTGGTGGTTTTTTATGTAAAAGACGATTTTGGTACTTCATGCGAAGTGGGGTTTTTAAGTGTAGTGTGATTTCACTTGGTAAATCATCTATCTTAAACTCTTGTTCTTTTGTATCTGTAAGATCAAAATTTGCATCTTTGTAGAGTATTTTGTTGTTGCATCTTATCGTATCTATCTCATACTTATCTCTTTTTACTCCTAACCCTTGTTCTGTTAGCATCTTGTGAATTGCAGAGATAACATACGGAAGTTTTTTAGTTGCTTTTTCAAAAATATATAGAGAAAAATCATAACTTTCAGGGTTTAATCCAAAATCAAATCTATACTGATGGGCTCGATTTTTCTCTTCAAAAAAATCATAAAACAGACAGTTATCTTTGGCAAAACACCCTTCACATGTAAATGATGGATTTATACAGACTACTTTTTTTAAACTCATGCCAAATGCACCACGAAGAGTTGAGCCTATAAATGGTAGAGGTTTTATAGAGTTTTTTTTAAGAAAGACTTCTATCTTAAAATACTTTATCAATTTTTATCCTTAATTTATAATTTATCTATACTATCTTTTATTAAATTAAATATTAATTAAATAATTTTATTTTACAAAAGTATAGTAAAATAAAAAGATATATTGTGTCGTTTTAATTTTTTATTGATACAATGGAAACTATAGGAGTATCAGATGAATCAAGCCCAAAGAGTTCTAGAAATTTTAAAACTTCTTAAAACTCAGGAGATATGTACTCATAAATTAAGTGAGCATTTTGAAACTGACAAAAGAACAATCCAAAGAGATATAAAAATACTAAAAGAGTTTTTAGAAGATGAGCTTATCAGCACAAAAAAAGGTTACTATAAGGTTTTAAATCACTCTTGCATCCAAGCACTTATAAGTGAGCAAAAAGAGACAAAAGAGTTAAAAGAGTTTTTTGAATTTATCGCACTGTTTGATGATAAAACATTAGAAATATTTGATGCTGATGAGTTTTCATTTATCAAGCAGATAAAAAAAGAGACAAACAGACTCTATCATATCTGCGAAAATCCTATAGAAAAACTCACTTTAAATAAAATGTTAGAAGATATAAAAAACTCTATCAAATACAAGAGATATATCGACTTGGTATATTGTGAAGAAAAAGATAGAGATTTTATAGATGTAAAACCTCTAAAGATAGTTTATGCAAAAGGAAATTGGTACTTAGCAAGCATCACTAAAAACTATAAAACAAATAACGGTTTTAAATTTTTTCGTATAAATTTTATCAAAACTATTTTGCCTAAAAGCCAAACATTTCATAGAGATATATCGGCAGAAGATTTTATCAAAGATTTTCAGTCACTGTTTCAAAGCTATTCTAAACCGAAGTATGAAGTAAAGATAGAAGTAGACAAAACTGTAAAGAGACATTTCCATGTCAAAAAACACCTAAGCTCACAAAAAAAGATAGATGAGATAGATGGCAATCTCATACTTAGTTACAATATAAATGACGATATGGAGATAATCCCTATCATCAAAGCTTGGATGCCTTATCTAAAAGTAATATCACCAATAAGCTTAAAAAATAAAATAGAAAAAGATATTAAAAAATATTTAAGTGACTAATAGTGTCGTAAAACTCTTTTATACTACTCCCCTAACAAAGGAGCAGACATGAAAACAGAAAAACTCTATCTGATAGCTTATGATATAACTAACGATAAAAGATTGGCAAAAGTTAGAAAGCTTGTCTATAGCTATGCACTTGGAGGGCAAAAATCGGCTCTTGAAGTTCCCTTGACAAAAAAAACTCTAAAAGATTTTATCAAAAAACTAAAACCTCTCATAAAAGAGAGAGACAAAGTAAACATCATACAGATAGACAATGAACCTCTTCTTTTTGGTAGAGCTGATTTTATAACTTATGACAATGGAGTGATAATAGTATGAAAATAACTATCATAGACAAAAAAGATGCTATCTTAAAAGTTGACAATAAAACACTAAAAGTTGATACACAAAAAATCCCCCTTCGTCTTGTTGACACTCTGATCATCGCAAGCTCTAACGACATAAATACAAAAGAACTTATAAAGATAACTAAAGAGCAGATCTCTATAATCATCCTCTCTCATTTTGCAAAAGATAGTGCCATCATAACTTCAACCACTTCAAAAAATGCCGAAGTAAAGCTAGCCCAATACAATGCACAAAAAAATTCTATATCAATTGCCAAATACTTCATAAGCCAAAAACTTATATCTCATGTATCTCACTTAAAGCTCCACCATATAGAGATAAATTTAGATAAAACTTTACAAAAGATAGAAGATACCGACGATTTACAAACTTTACTAGGTATTGAGGGAAGTTTTTCTAGAAATTATTTTTCGCACTATTTTAAACTTTTCCCAAAAGGTATGCATAGTGGAAAAAGAACAAAAAACCCACCACTTGACCCAGTAAATGCTCTAATGTCATTTTTATATATGCTTTTTTACAATCTCATATCTATAAAACTTATCTCATTTGGTTTTGAGCCTAGTATCGGTTTTTTGCATAAGCCATTTCGCTCGCACAATGCACTTGCATCTGATTTTATGGAGTTAATTCGCTCAGAGATTAATGAGTTTGTATTTTTGAGTTTTAAAAATAAAATCATCTCAAAAGATGACTTTACAAAAAGAGATGGAGTCTACTTAAAATATGAAGGAAGAAAAAATCTATGGAGTTCACTAAAATCTTTTATAGATATCTTAAATCCAAAACTAGATGCAAACATAGCAAACCTAAGGTCGATGTTATGAGCAAAAGAGTTTTAATCATAAAAAATAGAGAGACAGAGATAACCGTACACAAAGAGTATCTTCATATAGAAAGTTTTGAACAAAACTTTATAATCTCTTTTATCCACATAAAAGCAATCTACATCAATAAAAGCCTAAATCTAGACATAGGCGAATGCTACAAAATATCACAAAATATACCTCTGTTTTTAATAGACCACAATGGATATATATTGAGTGAGCTTAAAAGAGTAGAAGATGCATAAAAAAGATTTTTTAATCTGTTATGATATCTCAGATAAAAAGAGGCTCCAAAAGATAGGAAAACTCGTAGAAAAAAAAGCTCTAAGAATCCAAAAGTCCATCTATCTTTTTGACAAAGCAACAAAAGATGAACTAAACCAACTAATAGAAAACATAATGAAAGTTTTTGACGAAAAAAAAGATGACTTACGAATATACGAGATAAAAGACAAAGGCATCAAGATGGGTATAGCAACTGATCTTGAAAATCCACTGATATTTTAGGAGAGATGATGAATATATATGAAAAGATAGAAAATCTATATCAAAACAACCAAGAAATGCCAACATGGGCAAAACAGATCATAAATGAACTAAAAGAGATAAAAACAGAATTAAGAAACATCGATACACAAAAAAAACCAAAAGAGACAACTCAAGACTATTATACTTTTATAAATGAGTTTAGAAACACTCTCAAAGCCTACAATGATTTCTATCCTGAAGTCATTTATGAAAATAGAAGATTAGGCATAAACTTTAAGGGGCATCTATACGATAAAGAGACAACTGCCTTGCTACCAAGAGCTGAAGCATTTAAGGTATATGAGTATTTTTATAGTAAAAAAGATGAAATCAAAAAACATATCATCGCAAATTAAAGGAATTTTTTGTATCATGTGGGTAATGCTTTTTAACAACTAAAGTGTTTAAGATTTTTTTAAAAATTTTTACGGATGTAGAAGTACAAGTTTTTGGAGGTTTGGTGAGTTGAAAAGTATGATTTTTAAGATAAAAGCTTATTTTAAGAAAACAGATGATTTAACAAATAGCCTAAAAAACGATCTTTACTTTAGTATTGTTACTATTACATGATGACCCGATTTTAAGGGGATTGAGACTTCATCTTTAATCCCTTTTAATTTAGTTATAAGAATTACATGATGACCCGATTTTAAGGGGATTGAGACCAAAATCATTATATGGTTTCATTATTAGCTCTTTAAATTACATGATGACCCGATTTTAAGGGGATTGAGACAATCTCACTTTTATTTGTTTTCCATCTTTGTCTTTAATTACATGATGACCCGATTTTAAGGGGATTGAGACTCTCTTTAATCTCCTTTTATTGTTTTGAACATTATATTACATGATGACCCGATTTTAAGGGGATTGAGACTCGGTTCTCTCTCTATATATATCATTCGTGCCTTTTATTACATGATGACCCGATTTTAAGGGGATTGAGACGCTTCATTATTAGCTCTTTAACCATCTTTCGCTGAATTACATGATGACCCGATTTTAAGGGGATTGAGACCTTTAGCCAAAACTTTTAACTCTCCAGTATTAACATTATTACATGATGACCCGATTTTAAGGGGATTGAGACCTCTCATAATAATCTTGACTGACATCTAAATGCAAATTACATGATGACCCGATTTTAAGGGGATTGAGACGGTATACAATTGAGTCTTTACACTCCTTTATGTATTATTACATGATGACCCGATTTTAAGGGGATTGAGACTAAAGGTTATTTTCTTTAGCAAAATCAACCGCTACATTACATGATGACCCGATTTTAAGGGGATTGAGACAATTTAGCTGTATGTTTAGCTGTACCCTCCTCAGTATTACATGATGACCCGATTTTAAGGGGATTGAGACTCTAGTCTTGTCGTCTATCTTATTTTTGAGTATCGTCTATATCTACTTTGGCATGACGAATAAGAGTTATTTGTCTCATTCCTTATCTTTTGCATACATGCTTGCGACTAATGATAAAATAGGTAAAAATATTTTCATAAATTAATTATACTATAACCATAAAAAACTCTAATTTAAACTAAAATATGTCGGCTTTTAATGATAAATTTATACCTCTAGAGAGTATCAATAGTAATCTAAGTGAGCGTCTAAAAGAGCTAATAAAAAGTCCAAAACCATATAAAACTTTAAACGACTACTTTGAGAAGTTTTTTTTAGACAAAGAGGTAGAGTCATATTTGCTAAAAGCGATTGATATTATCAAACTATCATGTGGGAATATTGCAGTTGGTGATCTGTGTAAAAAAGTTGATATTCACCAAAAAAAACTAGAGAGGCTTTTTATCTCTTATGTAGGAGTTACACCTAAAAAGTTTTGTAAAATTGTCCGTTTTTATGACACACATAAAATACTTAGCAAAAATGCAATAGAAAACCTTTCACAAACTGATGTCTATTTTGTACAATACTTAGCTATCTTAATTTTGCTATAATTTGTTAAAATCATAGATTAGGAGTAGATTATGAAACAACTAACACCAAACATGGCAGTAAAAGATGTGCGAAAATC
>Ga0256834_1002156_pt1 | contig 12648 bp, 11 predicted proteins | sample 4281140metaG_FD_190536 | JGI IMG/M metagenome (GOLD analysis project Ga0256834, IMG submission 190536) | Hydrothermal vent microbial communities from East Pacific Rise, Pacific Ocean - 4281-140 | ecosystem: Environmental > Aquatic > Marine > Hydrothermal vents | place: Pacific Ocean: East... | reverse complement strand
TTCCAAAAATTGTTTGGTTTTTTCGTATCCAACATTTAGTTCTATACTAACGTGAGTATCTTCAAGTAAAATAAGTCCAGAAACAGGACCTAGTGACTCTAATGCCGCATAAAAATCTATAAAAGTTTTTTTACTTTTCTTATTATATCTTTTTTTATACTGAAGTATAGAAAATATCCCATTATAGTTAAAGGGAATTGTCATAGTTTGATTTTGAAGTGAGAGTAACAAGTTTGAAGTATTTGTAAATTCCTCTTTAGAACTAGCACTGCTTAGCTGTTCTAGCAGTTGAGTTTTTACTATATTTTGAGGTTTTGGATTATTTAGTAGGTTTTGTAGCTCTCTAATGTTATATTGCAAGGGTGTGTTTTGTAGATTTTTTAATAGTTGAGGCATTTTTAACATATTTGAGAGTTGTGGCATATCACTTTTTGTTTGTGATATTTGTGTCCAATATGAAGCACCAGCTGTTAGTTGTTTTTGACTTTGTGCTGTTAGTGTTTTATCATTTAAAAGTATAGAGTATTTTCCATCACCTAAGGCTTTTAGTACATCAACAGAGATTAGTTTCATTAAAGCTTTAACCTCTGTTGGGTTTGAGCTAATTATTTTTGCTATTGCACTAAGTTGGGATATATTCATATCTTTTTAGCATGCTCCAATATCTCAAGTGCTACATTTAATTTATTATCTTGGGGAATTGATTCTATTTTATCAGCTTTAATAAATTCAATTTTATTGTTTTCACTTCCAAAACTAGAGCTATTTTTTAAAACATTTAAACATACAGCATCAACCTGTTTTGAGTCTATCATTTTTGAGGCATTGTGTGTAGCAGAGCTCTCATCCATTTCAGTTTTAAAACCAACAGTTATAATATCAGTTTTATCAATTGACTCAAGTATATCTATATTTTTTCTTAATTTTAATTCCCATTCATCACCAAGCATATCTTTTTTTAGTTTACCCTCTTGAGCAAATTCTGGAACATAATCACTTACAGCAGCAGCCATAAAAATGAATGGTTTTTTTTGAATAAGCTCCACTTGGCTTGTACCCATTAACGAAGGTTTTGTAAGTTTTCCTTTTTTGGCAATGCGGATAGAATCATTTAGATATTCTAACATCTCATAAGAATTTTCAACATCAATTTTGTGCATATCTTGTGGAATGTTATCTTCAAATTTTGTAGCAATTAGATTTACATCAGCACCCTTGCAATATAGTGCAGATGCTAAAGCAGAAGCCATCTTCCCACTTGAGTAGTTTGATAAATATCTAACATCATCAATCTTTTCAACCGTACCACCACCAGTAACTATAACTCGTCTATCAGACCAAAAATCATCACTTAAAAGCACTCTAGCACATTGCCAAAAAATATTTAAAGATTCAGCCATAGCACCATCACCAACAGTTTTACAGGCCAACTCTTTTGTTTGGGTGTCTATTATCTCATAATTTGCAATTGCTAAGAGCTTTAAGTTTGCTTTTGTTATTGGATTTTCAAGCATATTTGTGTTTGCTGATGGTGCAAGCAGTTTTGCATGTGGAAATGCTAAAGCGCATTGTGTGAGCATATTATCAGCTATTCCATTTGCAAGTTTAGCAATGGTGTTTGCAGTAGCTGGAGCAATTACAAATAGATCAGCCCACTCAGTAGTCCCTATATGGTTATGTTTATCTACCCATGATTCATTAAAATCATCAAGTACTTTGTAAGATGATAAAGTCTCAAAAGTTAAAGGAGTTACAAATTTTTTAGCTGCTTCGCTCATAACAACTTTAACTTCCGCTCCAGCTTTTGTTAAAAACCTAACTAACTCTAATGATTTGTAAACTGCGATGGAACCAGTTACACCTAAGAGTATTTTTTTACCATTTAATAAATTTTCTGGGATTAACATACTAAACCTTTGAATACTAAAATTTTATAGATTATATTAGTTGTATTTTAGCACAAAAGAGAATTTTTTTTTATTTAAATAATATTATTTTTTACGTTTATCGATTTTGTAACATTGATATGTTGATTTTTAAACCACTTTGTTGTTTGTATCTTTGGAAATACTTCACTAATAATTTTTAGTGGGCTATCATCCCAAGTATCATTGTTTTTAGATATACTCCAACCAAGTTCATCTATAATATATGAAAAAATTTGATTTATAATTTTATAAGAATTTTCTAGTTCATATTTATCATTATTTTTTTCATTTTTAAGCATAGTTTTTACAATTTGTTTTCTTAAATCTCTAGGGTATTGTTTTTTTATCAAATCTATAATTTTTTTATCCATTATAAACAACCTTGTTATCTTTTTATATATTGTACACTATAACAAACAATATAAGTAAGAGGGAATTAATTTACTTAAAATTAAGTATAATCTGTTTTATGAAAATATATCTATCTATAATACTCAGTATAATATTTATACCATTACAACTACAAGCTGTAACAAATGATTATTGGCAAAGACCAAATTTGATTCCGGCTCCAAAAGACAACCCCATTACACCACAAAAAATCGAACTTGGTAAATTGCTTTTTTTTGATAAAAGACTCTCAAGAGCAAATGATATCTCATGTGCAACTTGTCATGATCCAAAACATGGATGGGCTGATGGATTGGCTCAGTCCATAGGAGATAAAAAACAAAAAGGAAGAAGAAATTCCCCTACAATTATAAATAGTGCGTATTTGAGCAGTTTTTTTCATGACGCAAGAGCTACTTCTTTGGAGGAACAAGCCTTAATCCCTATAGAGACTGATGTAGAGATGAATATATCGCTAGAAGATGTTATAAAAAAACTAAATGCTATAGATGGATATAGAAAACTATTTTTAGAGGTGTTTGGAGATGCTGAGATTAACAAAGAAAATCTTGCAAAAGCAATAGCCACTTTTGAGAGAACTATTGTATCATCACAAACAGATTTTCAAAAATGGAATAATGGCGAAGAAAATGCCATGAGCAAAGCTCAAATAGACGGCTTTAATATTTTTAATAATATTGGAAAATGCAACTCTTGTCATAATGGATTTAATTTTACAAATGAAAGGTTTGCAAATGTTGGTTTAGGTGATGAAGATGATTTGGGAGTTTATGAAGTTAGTAAAAGTAAAAGTAGAATTTGGAAAGCTAACTTTAAAACACCAACGCTCATAAATATAGAAAATACAGCTCCTTATTTTCATAATGGTTCAGTGAAAAGTTTAAAAGAAGTTGTGCACATTTGTGGAAATGGTGGGAAAAAACCTGTAAAGACAAGATCTCCATTTTTTAGAGATAGAAAGCTAAATAATGAAGAGGTTAATTTAGTTGTTGAGTTTTTAAAGGCATTAACACCACCTAAAATAGAGATAATAATCCCAACTGAATTTCCTAAATAGTTTATATTTATAGGTCATGTGTTATAATCTTACTTAATATAAAACAAGGTTAAAGCGTGCAAAACTCATCAACAAATACACAAAAATTCATCCTTAAATTTTTTCCAGAGATTATGATTAAAGGCTCTTCAGCAAAACGGCAAATGATAGGACAACTTTATACTAATATCATTACAATATTAGGACGTATAAGTTCTGATATAAAAGTAAGAAAATTTTCCGACAAAATAGAAGTAGTAGTACCTAAAGATATTGTAACAGAGGTAAGACTAACTCTTATACAAACATCAGGAATTGAGCAAGTACTTGAAGTTTTGCAGTTTGATGCAATGGATACTATAGATAAGATAAAAATCAAAGTTGGTGAAATAGTCTCTAAAAGTTTAAAAAATAAAACTTTTGTAGTTAGAGTTAAACGCACAGGGACACATAGTTTTAAATCCACTGATATAGAGCAAACTGTTGGTGGTTACTTGTTAGCAAATACTCAAGCAAAAGCTGTTGATCTTCGCAATGCAGATATAACCATTAAAATGGAGCTTATTGAGAGTCAATTAAATATTATTACTCAAAAGTATAAAGGCTTAAGTGGTTTTCCTATTGGAACACAAGGTGATATCTTATCTTTAATGTCTGGTGGATTTGATTCAACTGTAGCATCTTACTTAACAATGAAAAGAGGGATAAAAACCCATTTTGTATTTTTTAATCTTGGTGGTATGGCACATGAGATAGGAGTAAAGCAAGTAGCCCTTTATCTATGGTCTAAATTTGGTTCATCACATAGAGTAAAATTTATATCTATCCCTTTTGATAATGTTCTAACAGAAATATTTCGCTCTAGCGCACCAACATATATGGGAGTTATTCTTAAGCGTCTTATGCTCAAAGCCTCTCAAAAAATAGCTGAGGAGCTTGAAATAGATGCACTCTTAACAGGAGAAAGTGTAGCGCAAGTTTCATCTCAAACACTTAGAAATCTTGCCCTCATCGATAAGGCAAGTGATATGTTGATTTTGCGTCCACTCTCAACTATGAACAAGCCAGAAATCATCTCAATCGCAAACGAGATAGGTACACGCCATTTTGCTGAAAGTATGCCTGAATATTGTGGTGTTATTTCGCAAAATCCAATTACACACGGTTCTTATAAACGGGTGGAAAAAGAAGCTAAAAAATTTAACTATGATGTGCTAGATAAGGCACTACAAGATGCTCAACATATCTATGTTGATGAAATCATAGATGATGTAAGTAATTTAGCCCCAGTGGAGGTTGTTAGTGATTTAAGCTCAGGTAATTTTACAGTTATCGATATACGCTCTGAAGATGAGTGTATAAAAACATCATCTGAATCTATAAAAATACCGTTTCATAAACTAAAAACAGAGTTTGATAAACTTCCAAAAGATAAACAATACTTGCTTTATTGTGAAAAAGGGATAATGAGTCAACTTCATGCACAATACCTTAGAGATGCTAAAAATATTAAAAATGTTAGGGTCTATCGTCCATAAATTTCATCTTAACATTATGCTAATGTAATATTTATTATACTTTTAGTATGTCAAAAATATTATTATTAGAAGATGATGAAGTACTATCTGAAACATTGGTTGAACTGCTTGAGAGTGAAAATTTTGAAATTACTCATGTCTTAGATGGTGAGATGGCGTTAGAAGCTACCTTTATAAATCATTTTGACCTTTTGTTATTAGATGTAAATGTTCCTTTTTTCAATGGTTTTGAACTACTAAAAAGTTTACGAGAAAGTGAAGATAAAACTCCAGCTATTTTTATAACCTCTTTAAGTGATGTAGCTTCACTCTCTAAAGGGTTTGATGTTGGTGCGGATGATTATATAAAAAAACCATTTGATTTTGATGAGCTTTTGGTTCGCATAAACGCACTTATAAGAAAATCGTATCACACATATGCTAATGAGATTAAAGTAGATAATTTTAGATTTGTTATTGAAAAAAATGAACTCTACAGTGGCTCTAATTTTATAGCCTTATCTCCATATGAGCTTCGTATTACAAAACTTTTATTTCAAAATGTAGACAAAACAGTTGAAAAAGATCTGATTTTTCAACACTTAAACCAAGGAAATGAAGTGAGTGAGGGAGCCCTTAGGGTTCATATAAATAAATTACGCAAAATAGGTCTACCCATAACAACAATAAAAGGGATAGGTTACCGTCTTGCAGCGTCATGAAAAAAAAGCTTTTTTAAAATTTTTTATAACATACTTCATAAGTATTGCTATACTCATACTGGCTGTTGGATTTTTTTATTTAGAGCAGATGAGAGGACATCTTCTAAAATCTGAAGAGTTCTCTATTATGGAACATGCCAGACAAATAAAGATGGGCGATTCTTTAGATGAACTTACAAAAGAGTATAAACATACTTTTTTAGATAAAAAAGATAGATATATAGATATAAGAAATTTTACTATTACAAACAATGAATTTATAAAATTTATTCCTATGCGTGATAAAAATTATCTCAAAGTATCTAAATCAAAAAAAAATTATGACAAAGAATTATGGCAACTAAAGAAAAAAATATTTTTAACTCAAGTTTTACTTCTTTTGTTTTTTGCATATATCAGCTATATACTTGCAAAGAGTGCTTTAAAGCCTCTTCAAGAGAGTATATTAACCCTTGATAAATTTGCAAAAGATTTAATACATGACTTAAATACTCCAGTCACTTCTATAAAATTAAATATAAAGATACTACAAAAAGATGAAACGTTAAAACAAAACAGTGCAATTTCAAGACTAAACAGAAGTGTACATACTATCTCAGAACTACATGAAAATTTAACTATATTGTTAGAAGAGGAGACCTTTTTAATGGAGCTCATAGATATATGTGAAGTTATAGAAGAGGTTGTTAATGTTTTAAAGCAGATTTACCCAAATATAAAATTTGAAATAAAGTGTAAAAACTTTAAAGCAAAACTTAATAAACATGCACTTAAACAGATACTGCAAAATATTATCTCTAATGCCTGCAAATATAACTCAAAAGATGGTTATATAAAGATTTATAAAATTAAAAATTCGATATATATAGAAGATAGTGGAAAAGGTATAAAAGAGCCAGGGAAAATTTTTGAACGCTCCTTTAGTGCTGAAAATAGCAGTGGAATAGGACTAGATATCGTAAAAAGATTAGCCAATGCTATGATGATTAGTATAGAAGTTAAATCAAGTCAAAAGGGAAGTATCTTCATTTTAACGATTCCTTAATACAATAATGTTATATTACAATCATAATATTAAATACAGAATAAGGAATTTTATGAAAAAATATCTAATTTATATAGCTATCTTACTTATAGTCGGATTTGGATTTTACAATAAAATATATATGCCAAAACACACATTTCAAACTACACAAGCAACTATAAGTGATATGTCTGTCAGTGTTAATGGAGTTGGAAATGTAGATGCTAGAGATATTTATAAAGTTGGTTCTGTGTATGGTGGCAAGGTTTTGTCATTTGATATACAAGAGGGTGATTTTATTAAAAAAGGTGAGCTTATTGCGACTATTGATTCTATAGACTTAGAAGATAAAATATTAGAGCAAGAAGCAAATATAAAAAAACTTCAAAATGATATAAAAGCTCTTAAATTAGATAAACAAAGTGCAATAACACAATATAATTACCAAGAAGATATTTATAAGAAAAATCAAAATTTATTTAAAAAAGGTGCCATTTCAGAACTTGATTTTAAAAAATTTGAAACAAATAGAGATGTTGCAAAACTTTTGGTTGAGAGCCTATCTTCAAAGATAGATGCTCTGTATAGTCAAATTACACAAATAGATGCAAATACAGAGGGTCTTAAAGCTAGACTTTTAAGATATACTATTTTAGCACCTATAGATGGTTATGTTACAAAAAAACTTATCTCTGCTTATCAAATCATTAACCCAAATCAAACACTTATAGAGATTGTAAACCCAGAAGATGTATGGATTGCAACCTATATAGATACTCGCATTAGCGGAGAGATAAAGATTGGCAACAGTGCTACTATAAAACTTCGCTCATCAAAGAAAAAATATAGTGCAAAAGTTATAAATATAAAACCTGTAAATAATAGTGTAACAAATGAGAGGGAGATAGATGTAGGTTTTGAAAATCTTCCAATCCCTTTTTATTTAGAAGAACAGGCAATTGTTGATATTAAAATAAAAGAGCTATATAGTGTTGCAAAAGTTCCAATTTCAGCTTTAACTATTTATGAAGAAAAAGATGGTGTGTGGTTGGTTGAAAATAATAGAGCAAAATTTAAACCACTTAATATTTTAGCTTTTGATAAACAAAGTGCAGCTACAAAAGATATAACACAAAAAGATATATTGATTATACCAAACCCTAAGAAGATAACTCTTGAAAATGGTATGAAAATCTATTATGATTAATTTAGCTTATAAAGATATATCCCACTCCCTTGGGAAATTTTTAGTAACTGCTGTTGGAGTTGGCGCATTATTGGGTATTGTAATAATTATGATTGGTGTTTATCGTGGTATGATTTTTGATGCAAAGGTATTAGTAGAGGATATTAAAGCAGATATTTGGATAGTTCAACAAAATACTCTAGGACCATTTGCACAAACTTCAAAAGTTCATGAGGATTTAAAAAATCAAATTGCTTACCAAGATGGTATTAAACATGCAGAAGCTATAACTTTTCAAACTTTTCAGATGGAAAATAAGTATGGTGATTTTAAAGTTATGTTAGTTGGTTATGATCCATTTGGAAAAATATCTGTTATAGAAAAATCAAAATTGATAGAGGGCAGAGTTTTACAAAAACAACATTTTGAGATAGTAGTTTCACAAAAAACCAACTATAAACTAGGTGAGTATATTCAACTAGGAAGAGATATGTTTAAGGTTGTTGGAGTCACTACAGATACCGTATCAAATGGTGGAGACTATCTTATATTTACAAGCTTAAAAGATGCAGAAATCTTACAATTTACTTACACAAACGAAAGAATAAGAAGTGATGATAAAAGAGGGATTAAAGGTGGAAACCCATATCTAGTAAACGCAATAATAGCAAAAACTGAGGATGGTTATAATGTAAAAAAAGTAGCTTTAAATATAGAAAAAACTACACATAAAAAAGTGTTTACACAAGATGAACAACTTGATCTGTTACTTCAAAAAGTTATAAAAAAATCATCAAAACAAATAGGGATGTTTACTGCAATTCTTATTGTAGTATCGGTTATAATTATTGCACTTATTATCTATACTATGACTTTAGAAAAGATTAAAGAAATTTCTATATTAAAGCTTATAGGGATTCCAAATTTTACAATCTCTAAAATGATTATTCAAGAGACAGTTATATTGGGCGTTTTTGCATTTATCTCTGGTAATGCTTTTGCTCATGTTATTAGTGTTGGCTTTCCAAAAAGGATTGTTTTACTTACTAGTGATGCTTTGACATTGTTTATAGTGATACTTATATCCTCAATATTTGCATCTTTATTTGGTATATATAAAGTGATAAAAACAGACCCAGCTCAAGCTATAGGTGGTTAAGATGAATAATAATTTAGCTATGAAAATAGAAAACTTAGAAAAAAGTTTTGGTAAAGGAGAGAGTGAAGTGTCTGTTATAAAAGATGCAAATTTTTCTTTAAATAAAGGGGAGTTTGTAGCTTTAGTAGCTCCTAGTGGTGCAGGAAAAACAACTTTACTTATGATGTTAGGATGTGTACTAGAGCCTACATCAGGAAAGATAACTATAGGTAATGAAGTAGTTTATGACAATAGATGGTTGGTAAAAGATGATAGAGAGTTACGAAGAAAAAAAATAGGTTTTATTTTTCAAGCACATTATTTGATACCATTTTTAAATGTAGAGGAAAACATCACACTTTTACCATATCAAAACAGAGAAAAAGAAGAAGTTGTAAAACCAAGAGTAAGAGAGATAATGGAATATCTTGATATGACAGATAAGATGCATAATATGCCAAGTGAATTAAGTGGTGGTCAAAATCAAAGGATAGCAATAGCAAGAGCATTAGCCAATAATCCAGATATTATCTTAGCAGATGAGCCTACAGCGGCACTAGATAAAGAAAGAGCAATTAGTGTTGTTAAGATGTTAAAAAAAATAACACGGGAGCACAATGTAACTATTATAATGGTTACACATGATGATAGGTTACTCCCTTATTGTGACAAAGTTTTAACAATAAAAGACAAGAAAATAGATATAAAGGAAAATGAAGATGATATTATTTAAACAAATTTTACTTTTAATAACACTAAGTATAGTTGTTAATGCAACAACATTAAAAGAGATGATTCAAAGTGGTTTGCAAAACAATGAAAACATAAAAGCTCTAAATTTACAAAATAAAGCAAAACAAAAAACTTTTTTTAGTGTAGAAAATATCTATAATCCAATTGTTACTACAGGGATAAATTACTCAAAATTAAATTTAGATATAAGAGATGTTCAAGTAGGCTCCACCCTTAGCGGTTTTGTAAAAGTAGATATCGATTTATATAATGGTGGAAAAAATAAAGCTTTAAAGAATCAAAAAGAATATGAATATAAATCAGCACTATTTAGTACAGCTATAAGTGAAAAAGAGCTTGCTTTGCAAATAGTAACACTTTTTTTTCAAACAAAAACAACAATACAAAATATAAAAATATTTCAAGAAAAAAGTGCAACTCTAAAAGCTCAATATGAGAGAATAAAAATAAAATATGATATAAAAATGGTAACTATAGATGAGGTTTTAAAACTACAATCTGAATATGAAACAAACGAGTACACTATACAAGATTTAGAGTATCAAAAAAGCGACCTTTTGGAAAATCTTTCTTTACTTGTTGGTAAAAATATAGTTAGCTTAGACAACTCAACACTCCCTAGAGTAGATGATTTAGAGTTTATAGATAGTGAAAATATAGAGGCTCTAAAGATAGACATCAAAGCACAAAGAGAAAATACAAAAATAGTGTCTGCTATAAACAAACCACAGCTGAAACTACAAAATAGTTTAACTATATACGACTATAGTGATTATAATGAACAATTTTTAAAAGATTTACCAGATAAACAAAATCAAATTATGTTAAACCTAACATATAATCTTTTTGATACTACATCAAAAGATAAAATAGAGGTATCAAAATTAACAGAGTTAGCATCAAAACAAAAACTAAACTATGTAAAAAATCAAGAAAAGATAAATTTTAAATTGGCAAAGAAAAAATTAACAACTACAAAGTTGAAAATTAACTCACTTAAAAGTGCTGTTGAAATGGGAGATACCATCTATGATATGGTAAAAATAAAATATCAAAACGGGATAGTTGATAACATTACTTATCTTGATGCATTGAGTAAAAAAACTTACAATAAAGCACTTTATAGACAAGCTTTAAATGATTATGAGATAGCAAAAGCAAACTATTATTTTAGCAGTGGAGTTAATTATAAAAATGTATTAAAATCGTGGTGAGATATGTTTTAGTTTGTAAAACTAAAACATATTTTTATCTAAAGTCATTACAGCAGTATTTAAACTTCCAACAAACTTAATCTCTTTATGGGGTATCATTACACCATTAACAGATTTATACTCATCATATTTGGTTAAAAATTCTAATTGTTGAGGTCCCATTTGAAGTCTTCCAATGGTTTTTTCTATAAGCATTGTTTTTTTAGAAACAATATATTCAACTTTCATTCCATCATTTTCTAATTCTAATATATATTGTTTAGAATTTTGTGACACATTTATATTTTTTATCTTATTTTTTAAAACAAGTGGATTATAAAGTCTCATAAGTTGTAGTTTTACAGCTTTAATCATTGGACCTTTTATTGGTGTAACTTTACCAGAAAATATCTTTACTGCAGAGTCTTTGTCTAGTACTCTTATCTCAGTTTTATTAGGATATATTATCTCTGTGCGAAGATAATCAGGCATAACTACCTCTCTTTTATCAAATCCACTATTATCAGATGACATAAACTCTATGTTCCATGTTTGTTTGTACTTTAGGAGCTGTAAAAGATTTTCTTCTCCACCATAAGAATCTATCATCTTATTAATTATTTGTTGTTTATCTAACTCTTCTTTTGCATTTGCAACACTAAAGAATAATAGAGCCATTAATAATATATTTACAATTTGTTTCATTTTTTTACCTACTTTATTTAAATTTTATTAGACCTCTTGCAAAACTAAAAAAACTAGACTCTCAGTCAAGCTGAGAGTGACGAAGTTCTCATATTTTTGTCATCCTCAGCTTGACTGGGGATCTAAGTTATACAAAAAGTTTATTTGTTATTTGGGAAACTTAGTTGGAATACTAATATCCATCTCTTTACCCTCTAGAGTTCTTAAAAAAGCAACTATTTTTTCTATTTCATCTATGTTTAAATCTCTATCTATTATAAGAAGAGATAAGTTTTTTGCATTTGTAAATCTTCCACCATTTCCACATATAGCAACCGCTTCATGTAAAGTTTTTACAGAACCATCATGAAAATATGGCCATGTTTTTGTAATATCTCTAAGAGTTGGAGTTTTCATCTCACCCGTTGGTGTTTCAATCCCTTTTCGTGTTTTTATTCTACCCTTATCTCCATCACCTAAGCCAAGATTATGAAAACTACCATCTGTAAAATTAAAACCACTATGGCAGTCCGTACAGCGTCCTTTATTTTTAAAAAGTTCAAAACCATCTTTTGCATCTTTAGAGATAGCATTTTTATCACCTTTTATATATCTATCAAAAGCTGATTCAGTGGATAATACTGTTCTCTCAAAAGAGGCTATAGCTTTTGCTAAAGTTTCTTTTGTTAAACCTGATTCTGGATAAGCTTCTTTAAATAGTTTAACATATCCATCAATTTTTTTAAGTTTAGGAATTAACTCGTCTAAAGGCATATTCATCTCCACTTCTGCCTCTATTGGACCTAAAGCTTGTTCTTCTAAACTTTTTGCCCTTCCGTCCCAAAATTGGTGTTGCTGATATGCTGTATTTATAATGGTTGGTGAATTTCTAGGTCCTGTAGCGCCATTATGACCTATAGACTTTGATAATCCATCACTCCAACCAAGCTTAGGATCATGACAAGTTGCACAAGATATTTCATTTGATTTTGATAAACGTTTATCAAAATACAAAAGTTTGCCAAGTTGAATTTTTTTAGGTGTTAATTCATTATC
>Ga0256834_1002155_pt1 | contig 12656 bp, 14 predicted proteins | sample 4281140metaG_FD_190536 | JGI IMG/M metagenome (GOLD analysis project Ga0256834, IMG submission 190536) | Hydrothermal vent microbial communities from East Pacific Rise, Pacific Ocean - 4281-140 | ecosystem: Environmental > Aquatic > Marine > Hydrothermal vents | place: Pacific Ocean: East... | reverse complement strand
GAATTCAATATTTTAAAAATAAGCCTATCTCCTTCGTCTCCATATTTCCCCATCAATGTTTCAGACTTTTCAAAAGACGGAGTTTCAATAGGTTGAAACCCATACAATTCAAAAACTTGTTTAATTGTTGAAAAAATATAATTTCTTTTTGCTACCTCTGTAGGTGAAAAATCACGTGTTCCTTTTGGTATACCAGGTTTTTTTGCCATTATTTACTATTAGTTTGCAAATATCTAAAATTAAAAAAACTAATTAAAGTTTTTCTTGGTTGTTTCTACTGCTTATTTTCATTCAACTTAAATATCATATTTGCTTTTTCTAAATCTTCAGGTGTATCAATTCCAATAGCTGGATAATTGGTTTCTACCATTTTCACTTTTAAACCGTTAGCCAAAAACCGAAGGTTTTCTAATTTTTCAGTTTTCTCTAACTTATTCATAGGTAATTTAGTGAATTTTAATAAAGATTCTTTTCTAAAAGCATAAATTCCTATGTGTTTAAAATAAGTTGCTTCCAATTTTTCTCTTGGAAATGGTATTGGAGAGCGTGAAAAATACAGTGCAAAATTATGTTCATCAACAACTACTTTTACATTGTTCGGATTGTTAATTTCTTCTTGTTCTTCAATTTTCAGCATTAAAGAAGCAATATCAATTTCTTTATTTTTGTCTAATTTAAAAACTTTTAGCAGTTCAAATAACGGTTCTGTTTGTGTAAAGGGCTCATCTCCTTGAACATTAACAACAATAGCTGCCTCTATATTTTCAACAGCTTCAGCTATTCTATCACTTCCAGATTTGTGTTCTTTTTTGCTTTTTATTGCTTTGCCTCCATTTGAAGTAATTTCATTAAAAATAATATCACTGTCTGTTACAACGTACACTTCATCAAATAAATTCGTTTTTTTTGTTGCTTCATACGTTCTTAAAATAACTGTTTTCCCCGCTAAATTCTTCATTAATTTTCCTGGAAAACGGCTAGCTTCGTATCTAGCAGGAATCATTGCAACTATTTTCATTAATTTATTTTTTTAAAATGTGATTTCCTCAAACGATTTATACTCGCATTTAATTCAAACCCTAATAACAATATGATTGAATTTATCCAAACAAACAACATAAGAACTAGTAATGTTCCTATTGAGCCATACAGTTTATTGTAGGTTGCAAATTTTAGTACGTAAATAGCAAACACCTTAAACATTACCAACGTAAGCAATGTTGTTAAAATTGATCCCGGGGCAAAAAAGGCGTGATTTTTTACTTCTTTTGTCCCATACTTGTACAATAGGGATACTGAAACAAAAATTAACAGCACAAAAAACAAAAAACGTCCTTTTTCAATCCAAAAAACATCATCTTCAAGCCATCCATTTGCTTTCAAATCGTTTATTCCTATTTCAAAATATATACTTACTGCAACGGTTACAACCAAAATAAACGATAATAAAATTGCCATTCCCATGGCAATGAAATACTGCCGTAAAATATTACGCATTTCGGTAACATGGTACGAATACTCAAATCCACCTAAAATAGCATTTACACCATTAGTCATTAAAAAAACAGAAGCAATAAATCCGAATGAAAGTAAGCCCCCATATCTATTATTTGCAATATCTGCTATTACTTCCTGTACAGAATTAGCTGTGTTTGGAGGTAATAATTGCTCAATCATAAATAAAAAATCTTTTTGAAATCCTTCAATTGGCACATAGGGAATTAACGTTAAAATAAAGAGTAAAAAGGGAAACAATGCCATAAAGAAACTAAATGCAATTCCTCCTGCTCTTGAGGTTAAAGCACCTTTTACAATACCTATTACGTACATTTCAATAACATCGTACAGAGACATTCCGTGCAAACCAGGTATTTTTATTTTTTTTACCAATCTTACTATCCAATTTACAATTGGTATTTTATCTAAGCTATCTTCAATTTTTTTTGTCATTAAACTGCTTTTAAACTTAAATCCATATTATAAACTGAATGTGTTAAAGCTCCTGAAGAAATATAATCTACACCACAATCAGCATATTTACGAGCTGTTTCCAACGTTATTCCTCCAGAAGATTCTGTTAAACATTTATCTCCAATCATTTCAACAGCTTTTCGAGTGTCTTCATAGTTAAAGTTATCAATTAAAATTCTATAAATATTAGCTGATTTTAATATTTCTTCAATTTCTTTCAAACTTCGTGCTTCAACAATAATTTTTAAATCGAGATGATTTTCTTTCAAATAATTCTTTGTTTTATCTATAGCTTTAGTAATGCCACCTGCAAAATCTATATGATTATCTTTCAACATTATCATATCATATAACGCAAACCTATGATTTTCGCCTCCTCCAATTTTAACCGCCCATTTTTCAATAGCCCTAATACCTGGAGTAGTTTTTCTAGTATCTAAAATTTTAGTTTTGGTTCCCCTAAGTAAATTTGCAAACTTATTTGTTTTTGTTGCTATAGCACTCATACGTTGCATAGCATTAAGTACCAAACGCTCAGCTTTTAAAATAGATAATGAGCTACCTGAAACATAAAAAACGATATCTCCATATTTTACCTTTTCTCCATCATTAATTAAAGTTTCAATCTGTAGGTTTATATCTACATATTGAAAAATTTTCTTTGCAAATTCTACCCCAGCAATTATACCGGCTTCCTTTACTAATAATTTTGCTTTACCTTGTGCGCTTTCTGGAATACAAGCTAATGAACTATAATCTCCACCTCCAACATCTTCTCTAATAGCATTTGAGATTATAATGTTTAGTTCTTTTTCAAATTGTTTTTTGCTAATCATTTTATGCTATTTTGTAACAAAAATAACTTTTTTATTTTCAAAAAATTCATCTTTATTTCTTTTTATATTTACCAAATGAAAATTAAATTGTTAACCATTGGCAAAACCGATGATAAAAATTTACAAATTTTGATAGAAACCTATCAAAAAAGATTAAAACATTATATTAAATTTGAACTTGAAATTATTCCTGATATTAAAAATGTGAAGAATTTAAGTGAATCTCAACAAAAAGAAAAAGAGGGTGAGCTAATTTTAAAAAAAATACGTTCAACAGATGCTTTAGTTTTGTTAGATGAGAAAGGTAAAGAATATCGTTCTATAGAATTTTCAAAATTCCTTCAACAAAAAATGAATTCAGGTATAAAACAATTGGTGTTGGTTATTGGTGGACCTTATGGATTTTCAGAAGCAATTTATAAAAAGGCACAAGGAAAAATAGCTTTATCTAAAATGACATTTTCACATCAAATGATTCGATTATTTATTGTTGAACAAATTTATAGAGCATTTACCATTTTAAAAAACGAACCCTATCATCATGAGTAAATTAAAACTTGTTTTTGCTACAAACAATCTAAACAAACTAAAAGAAGTACAGGCAATACTCACCAATTTTGAAATTGTTAGTTTAGCAGATATTCATTGTTTCGAGGATATTCCTGAAACTGCTAAAACACTTGAAGGAAATGCAATTATAAAGGCTAATTTTATTACAAAAAAATACGGTTTAAACTGTTTTGCCGATGATACTGGCTTAGAAGTTGAAGCGTTGAACAATGAGCCTGGAGTTTACTCAGCACGTTATGCAGGTAAAGAAAATAATGCTGATGAAAATATGAAGAAATTATTAAAAAAACTTGGAGATAACACAAACAGAAATGCTCAGTTTAGAACTGCAATAGCATTAAATATCGACGGAAAACAACATGTATTTGAAGGTATTTGTAAAGGGAGCATTTTAGAAGAAAAACAAGGAGAAAGTGGTTTTGGATATGATCCTATTTTTATGCCAAATGGCTATAAAAAATCATTTGCTGAGATGAGTTTAACTGAAAAAGGCACCATAAGTCATAGAGGTAAAGCAATGAAAAAATTAATAACCTTTTTAGCTGAACATTCTTGATAAACCCAGTAAAATCATATAGAAATATTTTTGTATTGTTAATTTTAGCATTACTTCTAACTATCTTTATAAATATTAGTTTAGGTTCAGTTTCAATACCTTTAAAACAAATTTTTCTATCATTTTTTACAGGTGAGGTAGAAAAAGAATCTTGGAAATCTATTATTCTAAACTACCGACTACCCAAAGCAATTACAGCTATTATTGTTGGCTCTGGCTTATCAATTAGTGGCTTATTAATGCAAACTCTTTTTAGAAATCCACTTGCAGGCCCTTTTGTTTTAGGAATAAGTTCTGGGGCAAGTTTAGGAGTTGCAATTTTAATTTTAGGAGCCTCTTTTTTAGGAGTAACTATTTCAACTTATGTATTTACAAATTGGGGAATGGCAATTGCGGCAAGTTTAGGAGCCTTTTTAGTACTTTTTGCTGTAATGTTGGCTGCTGCTAAGGTTAGAAATACAATGTCAATCTTAATCATAGGATTAATGTTTGGAAGTTTAACTGCTGCTGTTATTAGTGTATTGGCTTATTTTAGCAGTGCCAATCAATTACAACAATATTTATTTTGGAGTTTTGGAAGTTTAGGAAATCTTAGTTGGACAGAAATTAGCGTTCTATTAATTATATTTTTAATAGGAGTTCTATTGGTTACACTTATTATAAAGCCTTTAAACAGTCTGCTTTTAGGTGAGAATTATGCCAAAAGTATGGGGGTTAATGTAAAACGAACTCGTAATCTAACACTAATTTCAACCAGTTTATTAACGGGTGTTATCACTGCTTTTTCAGGCCCTATTGCCTTTATAGGTTTGGCAGTTCCTCATTTAACAAAATTAATGTTTAGCACATCAAATCATAAAATATTGTTACCTGCTGTTGCCATAAGTGGTGCAATTATTATGTTAATTTGCGACAGCATTGCTCAATTACCAAATAGTGAATACACACTTCCAATCAATGCCATAACATCCTTATTTGGTGCGCCAATAATAATTTGGTTATTGGTAAGAAAACAAAAAATAAATTATTAATTGAAAGTAGAAAGTAAACATATTATTAAAACCAATAATTTAAGTATCGGATATACTTCAAGAAAGGAAGTAAATACTATTGCTTCAAACCTTAATATTCAATTAAAAAAAGGAAATTTAGTGTGTTTATTGGGTAAAAACGGTATAGGTAAATCTACCTTATTAAGAACCTTAACTAAGGTGCAACCGGCATTAAATGGCGAAATTTTTATCAACAACCAAAACCTTAATACGTTAAACAATCTCTACTTATCCAAATCTCTCAGTTTGGTTTTAACTGAACGATTGCCCGAAAGTAATTTATCAGTTTTTGAATTGGTTGCTTTAGGAAGACAACCTTATACAAATTGGGTAGGCAAATTAACAAACAAAGATTTGCAATTTATAAATACAGCTCTTGAACAAACAAATACAACACACTTAATGCACTCAAAGTACTACGAGTTAAGTGATGGTCAATTACAAAAAGTATTAATAGCCCGAGCATTAGCTCAAAACACCGATTTAATTATTTTAGATGAACCAACCGCACATCTAGATTTACATCACACCCTTGAAACTTTTACTTTGCTAAAACAATTAGCAACAAATTTTAACAAAACAATTATAGTATCTACACATGAAATTAACTTGGCATTACAATTGGCTGATGAATTGTGGCTCATGGCTCCTTCAAGTTTTGTTTCAGGAAAAACAGATGCATTAATAGACAATAATTATATAAATCAACTTTTTAATTCTGATTTAATTCATTTTAACAAAACCTTAAAACAGTTCACAATTTCCAACTCTCAATAATTTAATATATTTGAGTAATTTAAATTCTCTAAATGAAAAATTTAATACTCTTATGCTTTTCAACAATATTTATAAGTTGTGCAAGTAATTATGCTATTTCAAATTCTTCTATTATTACAGGAGAAACAGCCACTAAATACGCGAATACTATAACTTCTAACAATTTAAAAAAACTTTTATACACCATTGCTTCTGATGAATTTGAAGGCCGAGAAACAGGTAAAACAGGTCAAAAAAAAGCTGCTGAATTTCTAAAAAATTTTTACATAGAGCATGCTATTACGTCTCCATACGGAGGAAATGATTATTTTCAAGCAATTCCAACTGAACACCTAAAACCCGGAGTAAATCCCTCTGAAAATGTTGTTGCTTTTATTAAAGGAAATGAAAAACCAAACGAAATTATTGTATTATCTGCTCATTATGACCACTTAGGAATAAAAAATGGCAAAACTTATTACGGAGCCGATGATGATGGATCTGGAACCGTTGCCATTTTAGAAATAGCTGAAGCATTTCAAAAAGCAACTGAAGAAGGAAACAGACCAAAAAGATCTATATTGTTTTTACATGTTACAGGTGAAGAAAAAGGCTTACTAGGCTCTAAATATTATACAAACTTCCCTATTTTTCCTTTAAAAAATACAGTAGTAAATTTAAATATTGATATGATTGGACGTATAGATACAGTTCATACCTACAGTCCTAATTATATTTATTTAATAGGTTCAGATAAATTAAGTACTGAACTACACAAATTATCAGAGAAAATAAATAACAAATTCACAAAGTTGAATATAGATTACACTTACGATAGTGAAGATGACCCTAATCGTTTTTACTACCGATCTGACCATTACAGCTTTGCTAAAAATAACATCCCTATAATTTTTTATTTTAGCGGAACCCATAAAGACTATCATAAAGCTTCAGACACACCTGATAAAATTGACTACGAAGTTTTGGCAAAACGAACCCAGCTTATTTTTTATACAGCTTGGGAGTTAGCAAACAAAAATACCCGAATTGAAGTTGACAAGCAATAGTTTGAGACTATATTGGAAGTTAAAATCTATTTTTATCTATACACATTAATGAATTATTTTAAAAATTAGTTCTTTTAAAATATCTCCACTAGGTAGTGCATTCGCTCCTACTCCTTTGCTTTTCACATCTGCTTCACGTAAATAAGCAATAACCTGAGATGTTTTTCTCATTGGATAATTTTTTGCAGCGGTAATATAATCCGAAACAAAAAAAGGATTAATTTTTAATGCTCTGGCAACACTACTTTTAGATTTATCTTTTAAACTGTGATAAACTAATATTTGTGTAAATAGACTATTCAGCAAAGATATTGTAACAACCATAGGGTTTGCCTTTTGGTTTTGAGCAAAATAATTGATAATCATATTTGCCTTATAAACATTACGCTCTCCTATAGCTTTTCTTAATTCAAAATTGTTATAATCTTTACTAATTCCTATATTTTCTTCAATATCTTTAGGCGTTATTGTTGAATTTACAGGTAAAATAACCATTAACTTATTAAGTTCATTACTTATTTTGCTTAAATTGTCTCCCAAAAACTCAACTAACATTAAGGCTGCTTTGGTATCAATCAAATATTTTTTACCTGCTAAAACCCTTCGTATCCATTCGGCAATTTGATTTTCATATAATTTTTTACTTTCATAAACCAAGCCATTTTTTTGAATGGCTTTATATAATTTTTTCCGTTTATCAATTGTTTTGTATTTGTAACAAATAACTAATACAGTTGATGGTTGTAAATTATCAACATATGAAACTAATTTCTCTATACTTCTTGATAAATTTTGTGCTTCTTTAATAATAACAACCTGACGCTCTGCCATCATTGGGAATCGTTTAGCATTATCTATTATTTCATCAATAGTAACATCCCTCCCGTACAAAACCATTTGGTTAAAACCTTTCTCCTCTTCAGTAAGTATATTATTCTCAATAAATTCTGAAATTTTATCAATATAATAGGGCTCTTCACCCATTAAAAAATAAATAGGTTTAATATTCCCATTTTTAATATCAGAAACTATTTTAGTAACGTCACTCATTTCTTAAAAAAAATTAGCATTTTTGTTAAATGCATTTACTGAATTTACCAACATATAAATTCAAAATCAAAAATACCAAAAATAAGTACACTATTTTTGATATTGTGAGAAAAAAATATGTGAGTTTAACTCCTGAAGAATGGGTACGCCAACACTTAATTCATTATTTGGTTGAAGAAAAAAAGTATCCTGTATCATTAATTGCTATTGAAAAACAATTAACAATTAACAACCTAACAAAACGAACAGATATTTTAGTTTTTAATTCTGAAGGAACTCCTGAAATAATAGTAGAATGCAAAGCTCCTTCAATTAAAATTACACAACGCACTTTTGATCAAATTGCACGCTATAATTTAAAATTAAATGCAAACTACTTAATAGTTTCAAATGGATTAAAACACTATTATTGCAAAATGGATTTTTTAAAAAAAGAATATGTATTTTTAGATACCATTCCTAATTATAACTTCTAAAAATGAAAAGAAAGTATTTTAAAAAAATATTCATTTTGTTAATCATAATAATTATTGGTATTTACATAATACCCGCTCCTAAAACTAATTTTTCTGAGTTATACCCTATAAATGACAACTATTCTAAAAGTTTAAAAAGATTTCAGGCTAAATCAACAAAAGAAATTACTATTAATGGTGTAAAATGGATTTATTATGCTGGTGGAAATGGGTCAAAAACAATCCTTTTCATCCATGGAATGGGTGGTGCTTATGATTTATGGTGGCAACAAATTATTGAATTTGAAAAATCTTATAAAGTTATAAGCTACACCTTACCTGAAGAAATAAATTCACTTCAAAAAACTTCTAAAGGAATTTTAAAAATTTTAGAAACTGAAAAAATTGACAAATTTTATGTTGTTGGAACTTCTATGGGTGGTTATATTGCACAATATTTAGTTTCTACCATACCTAACAGAATAGAAAAAGCTGTTTTTGGTAATACTTTTCCTCCAAATAATTTAATAGCTGAAGAAAACAAAACTAAAAGTAAACTACTACCTTTTTTACCAGAAATAGTAATTTCAAAATTGGGTGAAAAAACCTTAGATAAAAAAATAATTCCAGCAGCTAAAAACTCTAAATTATTAAGAGCATTTTTACCTAGTATATCTTTTAGTAAAAAACAATTTATAAATAGATATAACATTGTAATTGATAAATTTACAATGAACTCAACTAAGTATGCTATAAAACGTATTCCAAAATTAATCATAGAATCGGACAATGACCCACTTATTCAACCACAATTACGACAACAACTAAAAAAACTTTACAAGAATAGCAACGTTTATACTTTTCACAATGAAGGACATTTCCCTTATATAAATGCTTCTAAAGAATACAATGAAGTACTGTGGCGGTTTTTTAACACAGAAAATACATTTACTGCTGTAGAAAAAACTATTGAAAATTATTTTGAAGGCAGAAAAGATGCAAATCTTAAACAATTGCAACTCGCTTTTTCTAAAAAGGCGAATTTGTACACATCTCAAAATAATAATATATTGATAATCCCTATTGAAAGCTATTATAAAAAAGTACGGTTAGACGGTGTTCAACAGGCAAATACTTCTATCTTAAATGGAGATATTACAGGAAATATTGCCTGTTTTAAAACTAAATTTGAATATCCTAAAAAATCCTATACTGATTATTTAACCTTGCTTAAAACTGATAACGGTTGGAAAATAATAAGTAAAACTTTTACAAAAACAAACTAGTGAAAATAGCCATAGTCATATTAAACTGGAACGGCAAAAAATTGCTTGAAAAATTTATTCCTAGCATTTTAAAATTCAGCAATATAAATAACGTAGAAATAATAATTGCTGACAATGCCTCTACAGATGATTCTATAAAATTTATTCAAGAAAACTACCCAATTATTAGAATAGTTCGTAATAAGACAAATGGAGGTTTTGCCAAAGGTTATAATGATGCTTTACAAAACATTAATGCTGACATTTACGGATTAGTAAATTCAGATATTGAAGTTACTGAAGGATGGCTAAGTCCGATTATTTCTACTTTTAAAAATGATCCTAAAACAGCCATTATCCAACCTAAAATATTAGATTATAAAAATAAGTCTAAGTTTGAATACGCCGGTGCAGCAGGTGGATTTATTGACAAATATGGATATCCGTATTGTAGAGGAAGAATTTTCTCAGATTTAGAAACAGATTACAAACAATACGATGACGTTATTGATATATTTTGGGCGTCTGGAGCTTGCTTTTTTATTCGTTCTAAAGTTTTTCATGAGCTACATGGTTTTGATGAAGATTATTTTGCTCATCAAGAAGAAATAGACTTGTGTTGGCGTGCAAAAAATCTTCAAAAAACTATTAAATATGTTGGTAGTTCAACCGTATACCACGTTGGAGGAGCTACTTTAAAGGAAGAAAGTCCACGTAAAACTTTTTTAAATTTCAGAAATAGTTTATTCACACTTGTAAAAAATACGCCTAAAAACAATCTGTTTTTAATTATTTTTTCACGTTTATTACTCGATGGAATTGCAGGAGTTAAATTTTTAGTTGAGTTAAGACCCAAACACACAGTTGCAATAATTAAAGCTCATTTTAGTTTTTACTCTTATTTAACCAAAATGATTAGGAAAAGAACAGGGTTTCAAAAAAATAATTATTATACAATAAAAAGTATTGTGTGGAAGTATTATATAGAGAGAAAAAAAACTTTTAAGGACCTTTAATTTCAGTTATCACATTAAAAATCAATACTTCCTTTACCTTCACGAAGAATTATTATTTCATCATCAGACAAATCAACAATTGTAGAGGGAATATTACCTCCGTAACCTCCATCAATTACAATATCAACTCTAGATTCCCATTTTTCAAAAATTAATTCAGGGTCTGTAGTATATTCTATTAAATCATCCTCATCATAAATAGATGTAGACACAATTGGATTCCCTAATTTCTTAACTAGCTCCCTGATAATCATATTATCCGGAATTCTAATTCCAACTGTTTTTTTATTTTTAAATGCTTTTGGTAAATTATTATTTCCAGGTAAGATAAATGTGTAAGGACCTGGCAACGTTTTTTTTAATATTTTATAAGTTCGTGTATCTATTTGTTTTACATAATCTGAAAGAGTACTTAGATCATAACAAATAAATGAAAAATTGGCTTTATCTAATTTTATATTTTTAATTTTAGCTACTTTTGCCATAGCTTTCGTATTAGTAATGTCACAACCTATACCATAAACGGTATCTGTAGGGTAAATAATTAATCCTCCTTTTTTTAAAATTGCAACAACTTTATCTATTTCACGCTCATTAGGATTTTCTTCATAAATTTTTACAAACTGTGCCATTTTGCCATTTTATTTAAAGCAAATATAAGTTTTTGGCATAAAAAAAACCTGCAAAAGCAGGTTTAAATTTTCTATTTCTCAATAAGCCGAAATCCTTCTCCGTGAATATTTATTATTTCAACATTTTCATCTAACTTCAAATACTTACGAAGTTTTGCAATATATACATCCATGCTTCGTGAAGTAAAATAATTATCATCACGCCAAATTTTAGTTAGCGCCAATTCTCGCGGCATCAAATCATTTTTATGCAATGTTAACATTTTCAACAATTTACTTTCTTTAGGCGATAGTTTTTGAGGTTCACCTCCTTTGTATGATAAATGCCTCAATTTTGAATTAAAATCAAAATCTCCAATTTTAAATTCAAAGACTTCTTCTTCTTTATTTTGTTCCCCTTCTTTACGTTGCATAATGGCTTTAATCTTATACAACAAAACTTCAGAATCAAAAGGTTTATTTAAATAGTCATCAGCTCCAACTTGATACCCTTTTAACACATCTTCTCTCATAGTTTTTGCTGTTAAAAATATAATAGGTATATCAGCATTCGTACTTCTAATATCTTTAGCTAACGAAAAACCATCTTTTCTAGGCATCATTACATCTAAAATACACAAGTCATAATCATCATTTTTAAACATAATAAGTCCTTCTAACCCATCAATTGCAAGTGTTACATTGTAATCATTCAATGTTAAGTAATCTTTTAAAACTGTACCAAAATTAGGATCATCTTCTACTAATAAAATTCTTTTGTTTTCCATTTTTCTTAAATTTTAGATCAAGGGTAATTTTATGATAAAAGTGCTACCTATCCCTTTTTCACTTTCAACAGAAATTTCACCTTGATGAATTTCAATTATTTTTTTTACGTATGAAAGTCCTAAACCATGTCCTTTCACATTATGAATATTTCCTCTTTCTTCTCTATAAAACTTTTTAAAGATATTTTTTTGAACACTTTTGCTCATTCCAATACCATTATCTTTAATTTTAATAATTATACTTTTACTTGTGTTATCAGTTGAAATATTAATCTTTGGAACCTCATTAGAATATTTTATTGCATTATCTAACATATTCACAATTACGTTGGTAATATGAAATTCGTTAGCTAATATTTCAGTATCATATGCTTTTAAGTTTAATTTAATAAAGCCTCCTTTATCTTTAATCAATAAATCAACGTGTGTTACAGCTTCTTCTAATATGTCGTGAATATCTACTTTTTCCTTACTAACATCTAACTGATTTTTCTCTAATTTAGAAATTCTCAATACATTTTCAACCTGCGCATGCATACGTTTATTTTCATCTCTAATCATTTTTACATAACGCAACACCTTTTCTTGCTCACCTATTATTTTAGGGTTTTTAATAGCATCTAATGCTAAATTTATAGTTGCAATTGGTGTTTTAAATTCATG
>Ga0256834_1002154_pt1 | contig 12659 bp, 15 predicted proteins | sample 4281140metaG_FD_190536 | JGI IMG/M metagenome (GOLD analysis project Ga0256834, IMG submission 190536) | Hydrothermal vent microbial communities from East Pacific Rise, Pacific Ocean - 4281-140 | ecosystem: Environmental > Aquatic > Marine > Hydrothermal vents | place: Pacific Ocean: East... | reverse complement strand
AATGGGAGTCTTTTTCTACTTAAAGCGATTTTTCGCTCTTTGTTTTGTAGCTTACTCAGTTGGATAATAAACGCAAGTTTTTTAAGTGTTCTATGGCTATAGTATTTTTAATCAGCCATAAGCATTTGTTTATGACAGTATATTAGGGAATGGTTATTTGTTTATCTTTCAATAACTTGCCGTTTTTATGTTCAAAAAGAGATATTTTCTGTTGTAAATTTGTACTGGCTGATGTCTTGGCTTGCTTGAGCAAATACTGGGTTCTTTTTAGGTTGCCAATGTTAAATTGGGCGAGGGCTAAAAAATAGTAGGCTTCAGCGGTTTGGTCTTTTTTGGCATATATTTCAGAGAGTTTTTTATAGGTTTGGTAAGTGTATCGTTGGTTTTGAGTGTGTGTTTTTAAAAGATAAATGGCTTTTTCATCGTTGTTTTGATGAAGCAATAGATTGCTGTAGTGTATTAATAAGGCCGTGTTTTTTGGGTAAAGCGCCATAAGATAGTCTGCTTGGCGGTTTGCAAAGCGAATAAGATTGGGAGAGGGGTGGTGCTGTACGACAGCTTGCAATAATTGTGTGGTGTACAAAATATGATTGGGATTGTTTTTGACAAGGGTTTGAAGGCATTGAAGATTGACGGGCTTGGATAGGGGGGGGGATTTTTTTAAAGCATTTTGATAGCACTGTTCGTTGGCAGTTAAGGGGCTGGGGCTGTTTGTAAGCGATGGGGTCTTTTGTTTTAACTTAAGTTGAATTAGGGTGAGATCATTGTTGATTTTTTTGGGGGCGTGTGTGGGTAAATTTTGTGCACGATTGTCCGCTTCTGCAATGCGGCGTTCGGTAACGGGGTGTGAGCGGAGTATCTCTGGAATTTGAGATGTGTTACTTTGGCTCGCTTTTGCCAAGCGATTAAAAAATTGGCTCATGGCGTGAGGGTTATACCCTGCTTGGCTTAAAAACTGAATGCCGATATGATCGGCCTCGGATTCATGCAGTCGAGAGTTTTTGAGTTGTTGTTCAATATCTAAACTCATGCCAGCGATCAGCGTGGGGTATACCGCGGAGCTGTCATGCATACCAATTAAAATGGCCGCAAGAAGTGTTGCAAAGGTGTTGATATTGCTTCGTTTGCTGTTGGTTTCATGCCCTCTGGAGAGATGGTTTTGAGTGACGTGCGCGATTTCATGTGCGATGACAGCGGCAAGTTCGTCTTCACTTTTAGCGGCAGAAATAAGCCCCGTATGAATACCGATAACACCGTTAGGCCCCGCAAATGCGTTGATACTTGGGTTGTCGATCACGTAAAAGCGGAATGGACGAAATTCACCAATTTGACTCGCCATTTCATGCCCTATCTTTCGAATGTAGGCGACAACTTCGGGGTCGTAATTCAAGTTGTATTGTGTATGAAGTGCAGTCGTGAATGCCCGTCCGAGTTCCTGTTCTAACTCAATATTGTATTCAATTAAATCGGAGGAACCTAAGTCGGGTGGCGTTGCGGCATTGAGCAGCGTGGCTGGGAGGAATGAGATGAGCAATACCGCTAAGAAGTGATAAAATGGCGTGTCGAGTGCTTTTATGGATAAAAAATGCGTATTCATTGAGTCTCAATAAAAATTTTCCAAGAGAAATATATTGTGGATATTATAGTAGATAGTAAGGGATTCGCGTGCCCGATGCCAGTGATTAAGCTTAAGAAAGCATTAACGCAATACCCCGATGAATCGTGCGTGTTTTTATTGTCTTTAACCGATACGGGGGGAATGAAAGATGTTCCTGCTTTCTGTCGGCAGCAACAGTTAGAGTGGGTGTTGCAACAAGAGCAGCCTTTTATTGAGTTTAAAGTATGGCGAAAGCATAATGTGTTTTCAGGAGAAAGGGGGGGGGGATCAAAATGAATGAGTCGTCATCAGAGCAATTGAGCATTATACAAACAAAAGGCACATTGGATTGGGCGTACCCCGTGTTTATTTTGGCCAGTACTGCGGCTGCAATGGATAAAAAAGTAGAGCTGTTTTTTACTTTTTACGGTTTGAACTGCTTATTAAAAGATACTCGTGGGCTAAAAGTATCCCCGTTAGGAAACCCAGGAATGGTGATGAAAAGTCCCGTGGGGCCTAATTGGCTTCGGGCGGTGGATTGGAATAAAGTGCTTCCCGGATTGGTTTGGACGCTACCTGGTGCGGCCATGTTAGCCACATGGGGATTTAAAAAACAGATGTTAATGGAGGGGCAAGTGCCTGTGGAAGAGTTGCGGGCGCTCTGTTTGGAGCTGGGGGTCAGTATGACGGCTTGCCAAATGACTATTGACTTAATGGGCTACCAGCAAAGTGATTTTATTGAACCGATTTCCTTTTCAGGCGCGGCGACCTACTTTGCCAATACACCTAAAACACAGAGCTTATTTATATAAGTGTTTTTAATAGAAATTGATAGAATAATACAAATGTATATTTTTAATAAAAAGTGATGTTATGAAACCATTTGAAAAAGGAATTTACCTGCTTCCCAACTTAATGACCACCGCGGCACTGTTTGCAGGTTTTTATGCGGTGATCGCGGGTATTCAAGGGAATTTTGAATTGGGAGCCATCGCCATTTTGGTGGCAATGGTACTGGATGGTTTGGACGGACGGATTGCTCGCATGACCAATTCGTGCAGTGCTTTTGGTGCCGAATATGACAGCTTGTCCGATATGATCTCCTTTGGGCTTGCGCCTGCGCTGTTAATGTTTCAGTGGGTATTGCATGATTTTGGCAAACTGGGATGGTTAATTGCTTTTATTTATACTGTAGCCGCCGCATTACGCCTAGCACGCTTTAATACCCAAGTGGGGGTGGCAGATAAACGCTATTTTCAAGGGTTGCCCAGTCCTGCGGCAGCGGGTGTGTTGGCCGCTTTAATTTGGATGGTTGAGGCAAATAACCTAGAAAATCAGGCGATGCCTGTGACCGCACTGTTGCTAACCCTTGTTGTTGGGCTGATGATGGTGAGTAATATTCGTTTTAGTTCATTTAAAGAACTTAATTTAAAAGATAAAGTGCCATTTGTGACCTTATTAATTGTGGTACTTATTTTTGTGATTATTACCTTAGAGCCGCCGATCTTTTTGTTTCTTATCTTTTTAACCTATACGCTATCAGGGCCGATTGTCACGTTAGTGACGTTAAACAAAACACGCGCGTTGCGCAAACAGCAACGAGAGTCGGAAGTGAATAAAACCGATAACAACGGAGATAATAAATGAAAGATCACCTAATTATTTTTGATACCACTTTGCGAGATGGTGAGCAAAGCCCAGGTGCTTCCATGACCAAAGAGGAAAAAATTCGAATTGCCAAACAGCTTGAAAAACTACGTGTGGATGTTATTGAAGCAGGGTTTCCAGCGGCAAGTCAAGGGGATTTTGAGTCAGTTCAAGCGGTTGCTTCGGTGGTTAAAGAGTCTGTTGTATGTGGCTTAGCGCGTGCGGTAGAAAACGACATTGTTCGTGCGGGAGAAGCCATTAAGCCCGCCAATGCAGGGCGTATTCATACCTTTATTGCAACCTCACCTATTCATATGGAAAAAAAGTTACGTATGTCGCCCGATCAAGTCGTTGAGCGTGCGGTATGGGCAATTAAAAGAGCGCGAGACTTTACTGATGATGTTGAATTTTCGCCAGAGGATGCTGGGCGTTCAGAGCTGGATTTTTTATGCCGAGTTATTGAGGCGGCAATTGATGCGGGGGCGACGACGATTAATATTCCTGATACGGTGGGTTATAACGTTCCCAATCAGTTCGGCAACTTATTTAAAGCGCTGATTGAACGCATTCCCAATTCAGACAAAGCCATCTTTTCGGCACACTGTCATAACGATTTAGGGTTGGCGGCGGCCAACTCACTGGCAGCAGTGAGAAACGGTGCGCGTCAAGTGGAGTGTACCTTAAATGGGTTGGGTGAGCGTGCAGGCAATACCGCTTTAGAAGAGGTGGTGATGGCAATTAAAACCCGCCAAGATATTTTTGCCCTCGATACTCGCATCAATACTCAAGAAATATTGGCGACATCACGTTTGGTGGCTAATATCACTGGATTTGCGGTGCAGCCGAATAAAGCGATTGTGGGGGCAAATGCGTTTGCTCACGAATCGGGTATTCACCAAGATGGTGTACTAAAGCACAGAGAAACCTATGAAATCATGCGTGCAGAGGATGTTGGCTGGAGCACCAATAAAATGGTCATGGGCAAGCACTCGGGGCGTAATGCATTTAAAACACGGTTAGAGGCGTTAGGCATTTCGTTTGAAACCGAGCAAGAGCTAAACGATGCGTTTATGCGCTTTAAAGAGCTGGCAGATCGTAAGCATGAAATTTACGATGAAGACCTACAATCATTGGTAACGGACAACAATAATCAACGGGTTGAAAATGACAGTTACCAACTGGTCTCCTTAAAGGCTTCGATGGAAACGGGCGAACCGTCTAAAGCCGAGGTGGTTTTGTGGGTACAAGGTGAAGAACTAAGTGCCGAATCGACGGGCGCTGGTGTTGTAGATGCCGTTTTTAAGGCGATAGAGTCGTTGGTTCAATCGGGCACTTGTTTGGAACTATATTCGGTAAGCAATGTTACCAATGGTACGGACTCTTTGGGTGAAACCACGGTGCGACTTGAAAAAGGGGGGCGTATTGTGAATGGCATGGGATCGGATACCGACATCGTTTTGGCATCGGCCAAGGCGTATGTAAATGCGTTAAATAAAATTGCGGGCGAGTTGGTGAAAAATCATCCGCAAGCCTCTGTTTAAATGTATGTTAATGTGCGAGTTTTTTTTGTGTCTAACGTAACCTTTTCAAACGCTTTATTTGAGCAAATGGGAGGCGTTAATTGGCAACGCCGTTCCGAGTTGCCTTCCAGCCAGTCTTTGAGTGCAGAGACGGAGGGGGGGGATAATTTAACCTCTGTGGTAAATGAAAAATTCGATCAAGCATCCAATCGCCATGCCGTTGTTGTGCTGGGAGCAGGGCTGGATGATATTTGGCAAAATGATACGCAGCAAGGGTGGTTGCTTTGGCAAAATATTATGACGGTTTTTGGTTGGGATGAAGCGCAAGTGGCTTTTTTTGATACGGCACACTTGGTGTCAGAAGAGATGATTTTTGCAACCGTTGAAGAGGTGATTGAGCTGGGAGTTGATTGGGTATTAACCATGGATGCAGAGCACGAACTGTCTGAAATGTTGCAAGAAGGCGTGCAGGTGGTCTCTGTTCCTGATATAGAATTGATGCTCATGGATCCCTACGCAAAGCAGACGTTTTACACAACGGTTGTCTCTCTGCCTGAACAACGGTAAGTTTTTTAACGTGGATGAGTTTAGTTATTTAGAACCGATGCAAGAGGCCGATTTGTCTTGGGTGCTGGCGTTAGAAAACCGTTCATACGATTTTCCTTGGAGTAAAAAAGGATTTGAGAAAAGTTTAGAGCAAGGGTTAAATTATGTTTTTTACAGCCCACAAGGAAAAAAAATGGGGTATTGTTGTATTTTAACGGTGTTGGATGAAGCGCATATTTTAAACGTATGCGTGGCGACCGAGTGCCGTGGCAAAGGCATTGCCAAAGCGGCCTTAAAAAAAGTGTTAGCCAAGTTGCAAGCAAGTATTTATCGCGTTGTTTTGTTGGAAGTTCGCCACTCAAATCAGCCTGCCATAACGCTGTATCAATCGTTAGGCTTTCATCAAGACGGAATTCGTAAAAACTATTACCGTGTTAATGGCTGGGATGAGGTACGTCAAGAATTAGTAGAAGGTCGAGAAGACGCTGTTTTAATGTCTTTTGTGTGTTTGTAGGTTTGTGCAACGGTTATTTCAAAAAAAAAGGGGGGATAAAAATTACCTCCCCCCTATTTTCTTTATGATTGAATTTAAATTTAAGTGCGCAACTCACTTGGAATGGTTTTTGCCAAGATTTGCGCCATCTCTTTGTAGAGTTTAGGGTTGGCTGTTAGAATATTGCCGCTGTTTAGAAAATTCTCCCCCCCCTGAAAGTCTGTGGCGAGTCCACCTGCTTCTTGAACGAGGAGAGCGCCCGCAGCGATGTCCCAAGGCTTTAAATTGAACTCCCAATAGCCATCAACGCGCCCACAGGCAACGTAGGCTAAATCAAGTGCCGCAGAACCCGCACGACGTACACCAGCGGTTGAAGTCATAAAGGATTTTAAGCTGGCCATGTAGTTGTCTAGGTAGCTAAAATCATGGTAAGGAAAGCCCGTTGCCAGCAGTGCATTATTGAGGGTTTTTTGTTGGCTAATGCGCATACGGTGATTGTTTAAAAATGCCCCACGTCCACGACTGGCGGTAAACATTTCGTCACGAACGGGATCGTAAATGGCGGCATGGGTTAGTTTGCCTTTTTCTTTCACGGCGATGGATACGCAGAATTGTGGAAATTGGTGCAAAAAATTGGTTGTACCATCCAGAGGGTCAATAATCCATTCCACATCGGACAAACCATATTTTGTTTTTTTAGCTTTTTTAAGCCCACTCTCTTCCGCTAAAATGGCGTGTTCAGGGTAGTATTTTTGAATGGTTTTGATAATGGTGTTTTCGGCTTCTTTGTCCACTTCACTGACGTAATCGTTTTTGCCTTTATGTTCGATGTTTAATTGATCAATTCGTGCATAGTGGTGCATAATGTTTCCGCCAGCGGCGCGAGCGGCTTGGGTGGCAATGTTAAGAAGAGGGTGCATGAAAAAGCGTTCCTTTTAATGTATTTGGAAAGTATTTGGGTAGAATTTGTAGAATTATAACGGAAATAGAAGATGATTGAAGATTACAGTCTGAATACTGGGTTGTCAAAAATTCGAGTGGTGTTGGTAGAGACCTCACACCCAGGAAATATTGGTGCGATTGCTAGAGCGATGAAAAACATGGGCTTAAGCCAGTTGGTGCTGGTGAATCCTAAAGAGTTTCCAAGTCAGGTGGCGTCTGCAAGAGCGTCCAGTGCGGCGGATATTTTGGATGGTGCAAAGGTGGTTGCTACGTTGGATGAGGCGTTGGTGGGCACTAAGTTAGTGTTTGGTTCGAGTGCACGTTTACGAAAAGTCTCTTGGCCTCAGTTGGATGTGCGTGAAACGGCAAAGTTGGCGTTAGAGACCGTGGATGAAGGTGAGGTGGCGTTGGTTTTTGGTCGTGAAAACTCGGGTTTGAGTAATTTAGAGATGGATAAATGTCACTATTTAAGTCATATTCCTTCGAACCCCACGTACTGCTCTTTAAATATCAGTGCAGCGGTTCAAGTTTTTGCGTATGAGTGTTTAATGGCCTCTAATGTACGTTCGGTTCATGCAAAAAATGATCGTGCCAAACTGGCGAATACCGAACAGTTGGAAGGGTTTTATGAACACTTGTTTCAAGCTTTACAGGACATTGATTTTTTAGATCCCGATAAAAATGCACGTTTTATGCGCCGTATGCGTCGTTTATACAATCGAGCGCAACTGGATGTGAAAGAGATTGATATTTTAAGGGGCATTTTATCTGCCGCACAACGAAAGGCATTAACGTCAGGAACAAAGGACGATGTTTAAACGATTAAAATCGGATCTTCGTATCGTATTTGATCGAGATCCCGCAGCACGAAATACATTTGAGGTGTTAACAACCTACCCAGGGGTGCATGCCGTTTTATGGTATCGGTTAGCGCACTGGCTTTGGAATGTTGGGTTAAAGTGGGTGGCGCGTTTTATCTCAACCATTGCACGTTGGCTCACGGGCATAGAGATTCATCCAGCGGCCAAAATTGGTGAACGTTTTTTTATTGATCATGGTATGGGCGTGGTAATTGGAGAGACGGCCGAAATTGGGGACGATTGTACGTTGTACCATGGCGTAACACTGGGGGGAACCTCTTGGCAGAAAGGCAAGCGTCATCCAACCTTAGGCAATGGTGTGGTGGTCGGCGCAGGCGCAAAGGTGTTGGGGCCGATTGAGATTGGCGACAATGCCCGAATTGGTTCTAATGCCGTGGTGGTCAAACCTGTGTCGGCAGGCAAAACGGTGGTTGGCATTCCTGGTCGAGAAGTGGTTCAAAAAGACGATGATTTGGAAAAACGTCGTGCTAAGATGGCTGAAAAAATTGGCTTTGATGCCTATGGCGTAGGGCAAGAGATGGCAGATCCCGTTGAAAAAGCAATTTACAGTCTGTTGGATCACATTCAAGTTCAGGATGAAAAAATGGATGCGATGGCGCAAGAGCTTGAAAAATTAGGCGGAAAACGCATTGATACCAAGCTACCGAAATTGGACGATGTCGTTTTGGAACCGAGCGATCCCGTTCAAGCCGCTCATTTAAAATCAGAATAATTCTTGAGTTAAATGGTGGGTTATTATAGAATTCGAAGATTACATTAAATATAATTGATTCGAGTTACTATGAAGTTGACATCCAAAGGGCGCTATGCGGTGACCGCAATGATCGATATCGCCTTAAACCAAAGCAAGGGAGCCATTACGCTCTCTTTAATTTCCGATCGACAGGGCATTTCGCTCTCGTATTTAGAGCAACTGTTTTCAAAATTAAAAAAAGCAGGCTTAGTTTCCAGTGCGCGTGGACCTGGCGGTGGTTACCGCTTAAGTCGCGATGCTTCAGAGATCTCTGTAAGTGAGATCATTCATGCAGTGGATGAATCGGTGGATGCACGAAAATGCACTGGGCGAGGTAATTGCAACAGTGGTGGAGAGTGCTTGTCGCATGAACTATGGTCGGACTTAAGTGAAACGATTGATGTTTTTTTAAAAGGCATCTCTTTGCAAAATATTTTGGATAAAAAAGCCACCGAGTTACAAAAAGAAGTTTCATTCGATTAATATACTTCTTCAAGTAGACGCTTAAATTATAAAGTGAGTAAAAAAGTATGGCAGTGACATTGACGCAAGCGGCATCGGATCGAGTTACGAAAATGCTGGCCAAGCGTGGGCATGGGATTGGATTGCGTGTGTCCACAAAAGTCAGTGGATGCGCGGGATTTTCTTATGTTGTGGACTATGCCGATGAGATTCAAGAAGGCGACGCGGTGTTTGAAAGCTTTGGTGTTCAAGTGATTGTGGATAAAAAAAGCTTGCAAAACATTGAAGGTATGGAGATTGATTACGTTCAAGAGAGTCTTTTAAATGAAGGGTTCTCTTTTAACAACCCTAAGGTTAAAGACAGTTGTGGTTGCGGTGAGTCATTTACGGTTTAGTTTTTGAGTCGTACACTGACTTAAGCCCGACTTCGTGTCGGGTTTTTTGTTTTTGTGCAGGTTTGATGAATAGTTGTTAAAATATCCCGACTAAAATTTAAAGAGGGTAGCCACGTGCAAAGAACGTTCTCCATAATAAAGCCCGATGCGGTGACAAGAAATTTAATTGGTGCCATTTACCAACGATTTGAATCAAATGGCTTGCGTATTGTTGCGGCAAAAATGAAGCGCTTAACGCGAGAAGAGGCAGAAGGCTTTTATGCCGAACATAAAGGGCGTGAGTTTTATGAGCCTTTGGTGGCATACATGATCTCTGCACCTATTATGGTTCAGGTATTAGAAGGCGAAAATGCGATTGCTAAAAACCGTGAAATCATGGGCGTTACCGATCCGCTTAAAGCAGAACCGAACACCATTCGAGCGGATTTTGCTGTCTCGTTACGTGAAAATTCGGTACATGGCTCAGACTCGGTGGAAAGTGCTGAGCGTGAAATTAGTTATTTTTTTAGTCCTTCTGAACTGTGTGATAGGCCTTAATGGAATTGACGGACGACGTAGCCTCTAAAAAAAATCCCCCCCCTATCGAACCACGCAATAAAGTGGATTTATTAGGAATGGATCGTGAGATGATGGCGGCTTATTTTATTGAAATAGGCGAAAAGCCATTTCGAGCAACTCAGATGATGAAGTGGATTCATCAAATGGGTGTGAGTGATTTTGATGAGATGACGAATTTAAGCAAAGCGTTACGTGAAAAATTAAAGCCGCTTGCGTATATTCGTACTCCTAAAATCATTGCTGAACAGTACTCTGAAGATGGCACGATTAAATGGTTGCTGGAAGTTGACCAAAAAAATGCCGTTGAAGCAGTTTTTATTCCCGAAAAAAATCGTGGCACGCTCTGTATTTCATCTCAGGTTGGCTGTGCATTAGAGTGCAGTTTTTGCTCAACAGGTCAGCAGGGGTTTAACCGTAATTTAGAAAATTGGGAAATTGCCGCTCAGATGTGGGCGGCCAATAAGGCGTTGGGCTGTAAGCCTAAAGAGGAACGTCGCATTTCCAATGTGGTCTTTATGGGGATGGGAGAGCCGCTGTTAAATGTGAAGCACACCTTTCCTGTGGCACGAATTTTAATGGATGACTTTGCTTACGGTTTATCAAAGCGTCGGGTAACCATCAGTACGGCGGGCGTTGTGCCTGCGATTGATAAAATCAAAGCCGAGCTGGATGTGAGTTTGGCGATTTCGTTACATGCGCCCAATAATGCATTGCGAGATGAGTTGGTTCCGATTAATAAAAAGTATCCATTAGAGGTTTTAATTCCTAGCTTGTATCGCTACGTTGAGGGGGGACACAGTAAAAAACATGTCACCATTGAGTATGTGATGCTTGACCAAGTAAATGATCGTGTTGAGCACGCGCATGAACTGGTGGTTTTATTGGGTGAGTTGCCCTGTAAGGTTAATTTAATCCCATTTAACCCGTTTCCAAATACCGATTATACGCGCTCTTCAAACAATGCTATCCATCGTTTTAGAGCCATACTTGAAGAGGGGGGACTAAATGTGACCGTGCGTAAAACGCGCGGTGAAGATATTGATGCGGCATGTGGTCAATTAGCGGGTAAAGTGTCTGATCGAACCAAACGAACCGTGCATCATGTTGAATTTGATGCAACGGCACGTCATGACGTGTTGAATGTTTTAAAAGGAGTGCCGTGATGGAAGAGAGCATATTAGAGAAAAGCACCTCTTTAAATACACTATTATCCAGCACTCGTGAAGCGCAAGGGTTAAGTTTAGAACAAGCTTCTAAGCGGTTGAACTTGTCCTTAGAGCAGTTAGGAAAGCTTGAAAAAGATGGCTTAGAGCCTGAAAAGTTAAGCGCTTTTGAACGTGGGTATGTACGAAATTATGCTCATTTATTGGGGCTTGAAAAGTCGTTAATTGACCATTATTTTGCGGATTGTCACCATAAGTACAGTGCGCTGCATTCGGTTAAAGCGTATGGTTGCTCGACTCATAAGCCCTTATTGGGTCGTTCAATTATTAAATGGTTATTTGTTTTAACATTGGTTGGATTGGTGTTTGTCTTGATGTTTCCTGTATTTTCTGACTAACAAGCTCTGAGCTAAAAAAGGCCGTTAAGCCGTTAAAGAAAATTTTATGAATGCTAAGTGCATGTAAAATAAGAGTAAAAAATAATTATGGTACAAAAAATTTCAGCCGTGAGAGGCATGAATGATATTCACGGAGACGCTGCGGATGCGTTTGATTATTTGGTGGTTACCGCAGAATCAACATTTAAACAGTATGGTTATCGCTCAATTCGTTTGCCAATTGTTGAAAAAACAGAGTTGTTTTGTCGTTCCATTGGTGAAGTGACCGACATTGTTGAAAAAGAGATGTATACGTTTGCAGATCGCAATAATGAAAGCTTAACCTTACGACCCGAAGGTACTGCGGGGTGTGTTCGCGCAGTGGTTCAAGCTGGATTAGCGTATAATCAAGTTCAAAAGCTGTTTTATACGGGGCCCATGTTTCGTTATGAACGCCCTCAAAAAGGACGTTACCGTCAGTTTCACCAAATTGGCGTGGAGGTTTTTGGTTTAGCAACCTCCGATGTGGATGCAGAGCTGATTGTTTTGACTGCTCGATTGTGGGAAAAGCTGGGTTTAAATAATCTTGAGTTGCAAATTAATTCGCTAGGCAGTCAAGAAGCAAGAGTGGCTTACCGTAAAATGTTGGTTGCCTATTTAATCGATTATAAAGATCAGTTAGATGAAGACAGTTTAAGGCGGTTGGACTCCAATCCGTTGCGAATTTTGGATACGAAGAACCCTGCAATGCAAGCCATTGTTGAGGGAGCACCTAAGTTAATTGAACATTTAGACACAGAGTCGATAGAGCATTTTGAACAACTTAAAGCACACCTTGACGATTTGGACATTGCTTATGTCATTAACCCAAATTTAGTAAGAGGCTTAGATTACTATAACCGAACGGTGTTTGAGTGGGTAACAACGGAGCTTGGTGCGCAAGGTACCGTGTGTGCAGGTGGGCGTTATGATGGTTTAGTAGAACAAATTGGTGGTAAGACAACGCCAGCGGTTGGGTTTGCGATGGGCGTTGAACGATTAACCGCGTTATTAATGGATCATAATAAAGTCCCTGTGTTGGCACAGCCCGACATCTATGTGGTTTTGGTGGGCAATGGCGTTCAACGCCCAGGATTGAAGTTGGCTGAAAAAATTCGTCAAGCACTGCCGCACCTGAATGTTCAGATGAACTGTGGGGGGGGGAGTTTTAAAAGCCAATTTAAAAAAGCTGATCGTTCGGGTGCACGTTATGCCGTGGTGTTAGGCGAGCAAGAGGTCAGTGACCAAGTGGTGTCAATTAAGCCATTAAGAGAAACAACAGAACAAATTACGGTAAATTGGGATG